>Ga0065711_1042715_pt1 | contig 15189 bp, 6 predicted proteins | sample Hoacrofraction12_FD_59098 | JGI IMG/M metagenome (GOLD analysis project Ga0065711, IMG submission 59098) | Hoatzin crop microbial communities from Cojedes, Venezuela - Epithelial fraction 12 v2 (version 2) | ecosystem: Host-associated > Birds > Digestive system > Esophagus > Crop | place... | reverse complement strand
AATTAAAAAAAAAAAAAAAAAAGGGTGTTTAACTCAATCTAATTTTGTGTAGAAGCAACAGTTGATGACAGCCAGCCAGTCAGGGCACATTGCAGATGGTGTTTTTCATGGCTGTAATCTCATGTCATAGCTTTTGCAGAAGTGGAATTAAAAATCTTCAATTCTTTGTGGTGAAGACAGACAGATGCTTTCCTGCTTTAATTCCTGAGTGGCCATAACATGTTCGTTGACATTTCAACTTGATGTTTTAATTGGCTTATTTGAATAAAACTCAGACAGGTTATGTTGCTCAGTTTTATTTTGTGTCTCCAAGACCAGCAGCCAACAAAAAGAAGACAGCAGGACAAGGAGGGGCAGTGACTTTTCACCTCCCTGATTCTCTCCGTGTTTTGTTTAGCTCTTAATATATTTAAATTCATGCCTTGTTAAATTAGAACTGTGTCCTGGAGGGACTGAAGTCAGCCACTGCAGTCCAAAAAGAGGGTGACCAACATTCCTCCAATTGTCCAGGAGAATGTTTTCTTTAAAGATTTATTTTTTTTAATGAATCCATTTCTTTCTCCTGTGTAGCTCTAAAAATGTACATATAATGTACCTCACAGCCCATCTCAGGGGTGTGCTGCAATCTTGGAACCAGAGAAGGAGGTTCCTTAATTTTTCCAAACTGTGGAGGCCACTTGCTGGGGTGGACCACACTGCCCCATTCCCACCATCCCAAGGAGAAGGGCAAAAGCTTCTCTGGAAACCGTGCACGTTTCTGTGTCTGCAGCAGTGGTACTGTCCAAAGGCTCACAGACTGTTCAAAAATCACTTTAACCCATCGAGGAAGTGAAGCTCTCAAGTAAAGAGTGCTGTGACCTTGTTAACCTGGATGTCTGTGGACATCAGTCCAACTTTGGGTGATTATCATTCCTTGGCAGAAAGATGAAGGGTCAAGAGGGCTGGATGGAGTGAGAGGGGAAGGGGAAGATAAGAAAAGCAAATGGTTAGCACATAGGCTGATCTAGCTGGTGTTTCTTATCTAAGACTAGTTCAAGACCTGCCTACAAACTGCTATATTCCTCTGAATACTAAAAAAATTAGAGATGCCAAAAGCCACTCACTCTAGTCTGGTGAATACCATATGACAAAACTGCACCAGCATCAGTGTCAGTTATTTCCGCGCCCCCCCCCTTATTTTTTTATTCAATAGAGATATATGTCTGTCCTAAATTGGTTTGCATTTTTCTTTCTCTGTTCATAAATGAAGACCATAAAAGCATACGGAGTGTCTGTCTTCACTCACTTAGGTGAACAGATAAAGGTGAAGATCAGTATCTGCAAAAGGGTTGCAACTTCCAGATATTCCTGATGGTTATAACCGTCTATGTGTGCATGTGCACACAGGCACGTGTTACGCCTCACAGATATTTAGTCTTTGAGAGAATGACAGGGAGAACGTGAGGTGTGCTTGGTGTATTAAGCAGCAGGTATCTCAGGTACCATGGATGAAGCACCATCTGAGTGGGAAGTGAGTTTACTTGTCCCAGGTTAGTGTTTGAGGTGCAAGCCCACAGCAGAAAGCTGCCACAGACCATTAGCAGAGCTGGGCATCCATCTCTGTCAAGGGGAAGGTCAGGGCTCAGTTAGCATGGAATCTGAATTACCTTCACCCTGGAGAAACAGGCTCTCTCGGGTGGGATGGAGGTCACTGCCAGGGCAGCATCAGAGAAGCCCCAGCATAGACTGCTGGCTTCCAAAAAGAGATTTCAGTTTCACTTTCAACACTGTCTTTGCAACTACGGAAACTCCACTGTTTTGCTCCTTTCCTGTAAACTCTCCTAGTCCTTCAGGTAGAGCTGTCCTGTTGCCCCTCTCTTAGCCCTTCTCGTTCCTGGCGTCCATCTGCACCCCACATAGCTGCTCAGTCTGCCTAAAAATGCACATCAGATTCCAGAAATAATCCAGTAATTATGAATTGATGCCTTGTCTCATTGCAGTAAGGAATGCCTTGACTACAGAGAGTATAATTTTTTTGATACATAGGTAGCTTGCTGAGTCAAAGCAAAACTGGCAAAACTTAGAGGAGAATCAAAATCTGTGGAGCAAATCCTGAGAAGCTGTCATTTGTCATATTTCCATCAGAACTCGTTCTTTGATGATTAGTCTACCGAAACTCAGAAACTGGGCTGTAACGGTGGGAGAATGAGAAAAATCGATGAGATCCTCTTCTATGGAATAGAGGCAAGTCCGTGCGAAATGAGTCCTTCCTTCCCATCAATCAACCCTCAAACTAAATTATTTCAGAGTTCTAATACTGAGCCTCTGGAATACTCTAAGAAACTTCTTCTTTAAATTCTAAACTAAGCAGCAGCAGCCAGCTGAAAAAAAAAGCATCTCCTTCCAAAGCAGCAGTCAGGATAAACTACGTGTGAGCAAATTTGTCAGTCCTGGATGTTGCTTCACATTTTCACCTGGGAATTTTCAAAAGCAAACTGTATCCTGGGCTGCCAGCAGCTTCTGAGCCGAAGTCACTGCTTGAGGTTGTCACTGACTGTCCCAGCATGGGACCACCCTTTGCACCAGCAGTGTTGCAAGGCAGCGAGTTGCTCCTCGCCAGACTGCCTTTCAGAGGAATCCAACCTTGGTCAAAGACATCAGCTCTCAGAAAAAATGTTGGTCCTTCATGCTTTCGAGCTATCTGCTAAACCAAGTCCTTTCAGCTTGAAGGAGGCTCATCCCATGATACATCCCTGGGTGTGGGAGGACTGGCGGTCCCTGGCCAGTGTTGGTGTTTGGAGGGATGAGCCAGTTCTTGCTGCTGTCTGCAGGTGCTTACACCAGGCTAGGCTCTTGTCCAGACAAATTTCTACCTGCTTTTATTAAGAACTGTCCAAAGACCGGATAAAAATAACATTTTTCTTTTCATCTTTGGCTAAAACGATGGTAAAAAAGTAAGAAACATGAAGAAAAGCAATGAAATTAAAAGGCTCCACATGCTAAACTTCTTAATAAATGTTATTTTTTGATGAATCTTACTTAGAAAGCCCTCCTTCACTTGCATTCAATTCAAAATTCACCCAGACACATACAAATCCCAGTGACTTTGGTGAGAAATGTTACATGTATGCCAATGGACAGAATTTGAGCGTGTGTGCTAATACTTAGCAAGAAAGAGAGACATATTTTGTTCATGCAGCAGAAAGGAAATTGTGCTTTACTGTATTGTTTACTCTTCCCAGTACTTTAATTTTCCCATTGTTTAATGTTTCAGCAGAAGCCATTTATCTTCCCTGATGATCAAATAAACTGGGTGGTAAAATAACAGATATGCAATTCATTGTGAGACGGAAAATGGTATTATAAGATAGACCAGAGGGATATCGTTTGGAAATCCAGTAATGTGTGATTTGCTACCTCACGCTTGCTTCAGTGCCCAAGGGAAAATATTGTTTTTTCATACCAAGCAGAGATATGGGTTATCCTTTAACAGCACTGCAGTGCAGGGGATTGCAGCTCTGAAAGCTGATACTGGACTGCTTAGAAGAGCCATATCCAATTCAAAGCAAGATCTTTCTCCTCAGCGAGGATAACGGGTAATGAAGGTAGCAAACAGGATTCTTGAAGCAGGAGTAACTAATCAGGAAAGACAGGGTGAGACTCAAACAGTGGGAGGCTCATGTGTCAAGAGCAAAATGATGCTGCCTGAAAGATGGAGATTTTTCTTTGGTCCTCCAAGGCCTTGATCCAAGGCCAGTGAAGTCTTTCCATGGGCTTCAGGGGGATTTTCAATGCAGAAGACCAGACTGAACCTGACTCCCAACGTGGCTCTATAAGTAACGAACTTCTCTGCCAGTTCAACTGTGTGAGTAGTTATGACACAACTTGAAGAACTGCTACCACAAGATGGGAAATTTCAGACTATTGTTCACCTCAAATCCTTTTTTTGTAGGCAGAAGGCCAGGATTCACTTCACTTATCTTTCCACCAATAGTTCATGGAGTGTAAATACTCATCAGCCTTTTTCTGCTATGACAATTACTTAAATAAAAGGTCCTAAACTTTCCTGTCAGCTTACAGCATGGGTTTATGTCAGGGTGTTCATCAGTTTGCTTCCTTTACAATTTTTTCCTAGGTTTCTAGAGGAAAAGCTGGGAATCTAATACCCATGTAAGGGGCATCACTTGCTTTTTTAAATCTGTTTCTTATTCAAATTTTTTCTTGAGACTCCTTTGCCTGGCAGACAAGCAGACTTTATATAATGCAATCAACAAGAAAACAGATAAATTGTATAGATTACAATAGATATTTTCATAGATTCATAGATATTTTTTGCAGCAAATTGCTAAATTAAAATTAAGAAATCTGCTATGAGTATCAAAGCTCTTTTAAAAATACGTTCTTTTTTCCTCTGATGTTTTTAGTTTGAAGATGGATTAACCAAATTAAGAACAGGAAAGTGTAACAACATGACATGCCTTTGAGGACCAGCCTTATTTTTTCCAGCATATCTCATCTAACCACATGAATATTTTTTCCTGTGAAGTTGTATTTAAATATTTATTTTAAAATGGTGAAGTGCCTTAATAAAAAGACACAAATAATTGTTTTAGTTGGCAGGCCAAAGATCAAATAAAATACCTAAATGTGGTTCAGATATTGACATCTAATATTTTTTATGAGAAAAAATGTACCCTAAAAGAAGACCTCAAAATACTTGATTATTTTTGGGAGCAGACTGTGGGTAAAAAACCACCATTTCTATCTCATATTTTTGAGAATGAAAGATAAAGGAGACCAGTATTCATAGGCATATGTATGCTTTTGTGCTGGATACAGTCTTTGTTATTTTTGAAATTTTTATAGACTCAGAGACTGGTGATGTTTCGTATGGGTAGGGGAACATGACATTCTGCTTCTATCAGTGTTACAACTGCAATGACTGAAGCTTCGTTTTTTCTTTAAAACACTGTTGCACTTTCATTTTAGCAAACTTATTTTGCTGTGTGAAGCCTCTGGAGTCTAACATGAGGCTGAGCTCCCACGGTCACCTTGGCCTTAGTGGTGCCATGCATTTGGGCAGCTCTGCTATTTGTTCATTTTCACAAAACTTTAGCAGCATAATATCTCTGAGACTTCTACACCTAGACAAAAACATACAGAAAGTTTAAAAAAATATTGTAGGTAAATGGGTTCACCTGCATGCAGACACATGCACACAGAGTATATTGATTCCTAAATATTCCTGGGGTTAAAAAAGATGAGAAGAATCAAAGACAAAAATAACACCTTTGATTCTTATGGAAGGGATCTGGCAAGGTTGTATCCTCAATGCAAACCTTCAAGTTCCTTTCCAGGGAATGAAATGTGACTTTTTTTTCTGGCATTTATAAAAAAAATGACTTTTTTTCATCCCTCTTTATTTGTAGCAGAGAGGGTAAAATTTCTGTTGTAATATCAAACCTTTCCATTTGCTTAGATTTTTTTTAATTCTTACCGCCTTTTTTTAATTATTATTATTATTTAAAGAATCCAAAATATTTTTTTGAGAAAAGCTGTGGAGTAAATCAAAAGGTAGCTGTGCTGGACTTCACAAACATTATCAAGGCATTGGATCGGTATTTATAGTTAGGAAAAGACTTTGGTTCTCTTAATTGTACAACTTTAATTTAATAGACTTGACAAACTTGGGCTCTGCTACAAATGATTTCTCTAAGCGTAACTTCCAAACTCAGCTAGAAATAGGGTATAATTTTTGCCCCCATCTCTGCTAAATCTGTCTCAGATTTTCATGGCACAAGATCAGCTGGGCAAGAGGTGTTTTCCTCAGTGTTTCCCTTCATAAAAACACAAAAGCCTGCTTCCAACACTAAATTTACTGTTTGATGTTAGGATGGAAACTTTTTATAGTTTCCTATCCTATATAAAGCCCCTAGGAGAAACTTATTGCACAGACACAAACGAAGAAGGGATGAAGAGTGTATGGACGAGAGGAGGTGAGGAGGTAGCATGGAGCCAGTTTGCTACAAAGAGCTCAGGGGTAGGGCAGCACTTTCTCAGCAGTGAAGGTGAACTTTTCCCACCTGGGCTCACCTTGACTGCACTATAAAGCATTCTACACAGGGGTGCTAGAGGAGATACAATTTTAGCTCCTGGCCTTCCACAAGTCCTGTAGGAAGCCAAGGAAATAGGATGTCCAAGTAGCGTGGATGACCCTTCCACTTAGCGTGGATCAGTACTCACTGACTCGAAAAGTTGCACCTTTCTGAAAGCGTAGTATGGCAAAACCCTCCAGCGCTACCATTGCTCTGCCTTGCTGAGGAAGGTGAAGATCTGAAGAGTCCCATTTTGAAGTCTGAGCTGTGTTTCCACTATGTTTCCTACAGGTGGTTAAATCCCACCGTTGGCTTTACGCTGGGCAGATTCCAGTAACGTGGCAGCAAGCGCTGCATAAAGGCAGTGTCCACTCTGAGACCTAAATTCACTTGCATGGGACGGAGCTGGTAGATATGCCAGACGAAGATGGCAGTCAAGCCGAACTAAACACTGCAGCTTCGTTAATAGCCAGGAAGCCTAACTGAGCTGTCTCTGCGTGCTAAAACACTCTGCATTTCAGAGTGCAGGAAGGAAGGCAATTTATAATGTTAATCCCACATAACTAAAGCTTTTCCTAATGATGCCAGCCTGCCGGGGCACGTTACAGAGAAATGTTTTCTCTCAATACTGCCAGATTTATTGGCTATTCATCTTTCTGCTGAAGTAGAAGAGGGAACACTCAGTGACAACTTGTTTATCTGATGGACTGTAAATTTTATCACAGAGAAACCATTTATGTCATTTAGAAACACGTTTTCTTTAGCATCAAAGATGTCATTGTGGTGAAATCAGTTGCATGGGCAACTGTCAGGAGTATTCATTCATACTTGGAAATACAAGCACATAAAAGAGGATGGAGATAGCACTGATGCTGTCTCAAAAGGCAGTGTGGATAAATAGCGTGAGGCCCCAAGAGTTTGTGAATGAGCATTGCAAAGATGATGTGGGTTATATGGTCAAGACCTGCTCTGAAATAAATTATGTCTAACTGGTAGCATACATTATGCCCTGATCATTTACTAACATTTTTCATTAAATTATAAAGGTCCATTCTGGAAAAAAAAGCAAAAAACCCAAATTACATGCAAATTACAGACCACAATTTGATAATGCTGACGATCCCTGACATGGAAAGCAAGCATGGTCTCCAGAGTATGCATTGCAATGAGTGGGGCAGCAAGCAGAGAACAGGGGTCCAGGCACTGGGAACAACATGTCCTGGCTATGATTGATGGAGAAGGTGTCAATTTGGACTGAATCTGCTCAGAGGGAGGTGGCAAATTGAGGAATTTATCATAAAAAGCTGTAAAGCAGGACATTAAAACAGACATTGGGTTAAAATATACCACACACACACAAAAAAAAGAGGTTAATTTGTTTTCATCTGCTGGTTACATTCCAAAAGGTGAAGTTTGTTTTTTCCTCTTGAACTAGCTTTGGAGAGGAGATACGCACCATATGCCACCAGTTGCTCTTGCATACAGAGCTGTAGCAAGATGTTGGCCAGAGGTTTGAACTCTGGTGAGCATGGCCTTTCTCTCCCAACTTTCATTTCCAGCTGTTTATTTTCAGGCTGGTGAAAATGTGCTGGATTATCAGGCCCTAAAAATTAAAGACTATTGATCCAGGCAGCAGGTAAAGCATGGGCGGCTGTCTCTCTGGCATCCTAAGATGGTAAATATTTGGAAGCCAGTGGGTGACTGTGGTTCCTAACACAGCTGAGGGTTAGCCTGGCTTTTGTTGTAGGAATTCGCACTCCACAGTGTACATGGCCACGTAAGACAGACAGCAAAGTATTTCCACATTCAGAGATTTGTGCATGCCAAGGCAATAGGGATCATGGTGTTAATGTAGGTGAGCCTGTGACACTTACACAGGCCAGATAATTTAACCCCTTTACTTCTACAGTAAAGGGATTTGTTCAGTCTCTGGCGGTAGGAGAAGACTGAATCCACAAAATCATGCCTGAGGGAGATCGTGCACCATGTAAAAATCATGCATCATTTTCAAACTCTAAAGATCTTCAACATCTTTATGAGTTCAGAAGCTCCAGGGATGTGGTCACTCCGATGCTGGTGGGGATGTGGTCTGACTGGTCAGAGGCTGACTACTCAAACAGGGAGCCGGATCTAATCAGGACAGTAACACAAAGCATGGCATGGGCTTGTGCAGCAAGGCTGGGTCTGTCACTCTCTATTAGCTGATATGTACGATTGCTTAACCACCCCTTTACCGCTTTGTTTTCCAGTATGTCCCAGTCTTAATTCCACCAATAGACATAAAACTTCCTATCGTGCCAGTCACAGAGACAATTATATAAGAAACCTTCTTTTTTTTTGTTCTCCCCCTCTCTTTATTTCAGTTTAGAGAAACAAAGAGGTCCATTCATTCAATTTGCAGCTGAGTCTCTCAGGTTATGTAAATTGTTAAATCACCCATGCTCTTTCTTTTTAGCCGTATTGCAAGCAGTGAATTTCCATAGCCAGTTTAAAATTCACAATTTCTCTATCCCAACAAGCACAGAGAGGGAGAGAGATCAAGAGTTTCATCTTTTTTGCTTCCTTTCACCTGGTTAACCAATGTTATACATCCATGGAGAATAATAAAAAGAAATCAGAAGTCTTTCATGAAAAACTAAGTGGAATAACACCTTGTTACATAATTAGAAGTTGCCTGTCGACTTCATTTGGGCTTTATCCGTTTCCACCAAGGCATAATTTAACTAGCGCAGAAACACAGCCAAGCTTCCATTTATATTCTCTGGTTTTTTTTAAATTCTTACTATTTTTACCTTACAGTTTCAATTAATTAGAAGATCCTTGGGAAAGCTGATTCTTCTGCTCAATTATTGATGCTTACATTGATTTGTTAAGATTGTTGGAGGATTTCTCTGAAGCATGAAATGATAGTAATATCAGAGTAACTTTTGATCATTTAATGGTGCACGTCAAGAGGAGTATTGTGTTTTACTTTGTGCACATCTCAGTTTCCCTGCACCTTTCTGTGCTTCAGTTTCAAAAAGGAAAAGAACATCATAAAATCTATCCAAGGCTTGGACAGCTGGGGACACTTATGCTTAGCTTCTGGCCAGCAAGCGTAACTTTTGCAAATGATCAGCAAGTTCCCCTGTCCTTGCAGCAAATCAAGGCCGTGGTCCTCTGCGTGGCCATCCCTCCTAAAGACCCTACCCCTCGCTTTCCAAAAGCCTGGCCAAGTGGTTTTGCTCCGAGACCCCTCCTCAGGAAAGCGTGTGCATCTGGTTTGGTTAATAGAACAATATAGCACACTTGCACACATGCTGCATTTCTAGTGGCTTTACAGAGAGATTTCTTCCGGTTAAGAAAAAAGCACCTACCTGCATACAATGATGAGAAAGGCAATAACTAAATAATAGAAAGCAAGATGCAGAGCTGGGCAGAAACTGGTGGTAAGTTTATGAACACCTAGACTAAAAAGCAGAGCAGAAAATTTCCCATCAATGCCCACAAGACTTTTACCTTTGGCAAGACAGCAGTACGAAGCCTGAATGCGTTAAAACAAGGACTCTAGCATTGCATGCTCTGGGTGGGCTTGAAATGTCTGGTATCCATTAAAGCCCAACATTCTGCCGAACCAAGAGATTAATTCTCTTGCAGGAACCTGGGCAAAGCAATAGCAGCAGAAAGTTAATCAAGCACTGATCCTCCCAATCCACTTAATCACAGCCAGCTGCTACTTAAAGCCTAAGAAGAGCAACATCCCCAGGGCAGCCCTTTTGGAGGAGGGGAGAAGCAATTCAGAGAGAGCACTCTGGATGGGAGAAGGGCATTAAAAAGTTAATAAAATAAAAGTTAATTCCCTCAATCAAGGAGGTGGAGAATAGTTCTGGGAAGTTCTAAAGCTTCCAATATTAATTTCTTCCCGCCTTCCCAGCTGCTTATCCCTGGAAGGCATTTGATTTGTACTAAAATATTTGCTCATAACCCAGGTTTCCTCCTGGAGTGTACACAGACTGTGCAATGCCTGAGACTTGGCTGTGGGTTTTTTCTCTCTTTCATTCCGAGTGTCTCTAAAATCTTAAAAACACTGACCACGCCAATTCAGTTTGCATTGGCTGGATAATCTTGTCTTCATTTTCTTTTGAGGTATGTATGGTCTCTTGGCCATGTCATCCTCTTAATATAAAATTTTGCCTGTTTTAACAAATGTGTTATTCCTCATTTGAACTTTATTGGACTGGAACATTTTGAGGGGTTCTGACAGGTTTTTAGGTGTTTAAGCTTCCATATAGGAAATCCCTAAGTACATCATAGAGGCCTCTTTGCAAAACACTTGAACACTTCATGTGATGTAGAAAAATGCTTTTCTTCCTGAAGTCTCATTGGGGAATCTGAGATACTGATGGATTAAGTGACTTGATAAAATTACCTGGAGTGGCTGTGGCAGAGTTAAGATTTAAATCCAACCTGTTATTATATTAACCACTTCACCATCTCTAAGTACTGAGTTGAAGCCAATGCAAGGATGAGGCCCTATCTCCCAGTCAATGATCTTCGCATTTAGTTATGGAGTTGAGAGAGGATTTCGTGGTCTAAGTTTGTGGATTAACTAATTAACAAGAAAACTGCATTAATTAACAAGAAAACTGCATTAAGATTCAGCTTGGTCACACAGGAATTTAGGAAGCCAATGCACTGAAACAAGCGGTTAGAAACAGCCTACCTGATTATTAAGATCTGATCTTGAGTGATGTGATTGCAATGACAGAGTAAAATAGGTGAAGGCTCTTGGCAGTGGTAACACTGGCTTGTCCAGAAGCTGACATTTTACAGGACAAGTGCACAGTCCTGCATTAATGCAAGCTCTCACACCAGAAGCAGTTGGTGTCCCTCCGTCCTGGAGGCCATGTGTGGGCAGCTGATGGTGTTGGCAGGAGCACCAACATTGGCGGGGTCCCCAGCAGGAATGGTCACAGCAGAGCTGCACTAGCTGCCGGCTTTCCATATGGATGGGAATTCTGATTCAGAGTGGCAAAGCCTGGGACAAATTTCCCATGTAGTTACAATGTTACGAAACAAAACTCCACTTGGTGCACCATTTTAACTCGAGTCTGCTATAAGCGAGTTGTTTTTTAAAGGAAAGAAAGTTGTCATCAAAAGTAGCTCCATTTACTTTCACTGGACTCCCTCTTTTTCTTGAATCTGCACAATATTTTTAAAATGCGAAGTATTGGTCAGCAGGTCTATATTGCTGATTATCATCTTTGCCATGGCAAATATATTCCATAATACTTTCCATCATATTTAGTTTTCTGAAAAGTTTTCCACCAAAGAAATATTTCTGCGTACTAAAAAAGCAGAATATTGGACATACCACAGACTTTCATCTTTTTTATTAGACCAGGAAATTTCAAAATTTTAAGCAAATATTTATGTTTATATGCACACATGCACACAAACATGCATACGCGTATGCATTCTCAAGGCACCACGACAGGGAAAAACACCCTGGTGATCCCATCAGCATTCTGTTAAAAAGTCACAGTTCTTTTGAAGGTACCTGGTTCACCTTATAAAAATCTGTATGACTGTATTTTGTGTTCTATTTTAAAGATGTTTACATAATTTCAAAATTTTTTTGGTAAGCCACCAGCAAACATTCCCACTCTTCTGTTGGCAAAACACCTTAACTCGAACAGTCTTTAGGAGGTTTCCACTAATTTCTGCAATTTTCTATAATATAGCCTGACTGACCTTTTTAAATTAATGTGGGTGGAGTTTTCCATGTGGGTGAAAGAAAATCTATTTGAAGTGGGGACTTTCTATTTAATGCTTTGTGTTTACCATTTGCTGTCTAATAAGAGTACTTTCAAATTAATTAGTACGGGAGCCGCTGGTTACGTTCCTCCCTTCCCCAGCTGTGTGCACTGCGGTAGTTCTGCAGTACAGATGTGTTGCGCTGAGCATCTCCTGCAAGCTCGCTCCCAGAGGTGCTTGTTTGCAGTGGCTAGACATCAGTGGGTGACAGCATGGTGAAAAGCCAGTCTGGATTCCTGGGGAGAAGTTCTGTCATCAGTCACCAATAACCAGAACACCCCTTAGTCATTAAAAGCTAAATGGAAGAGAACGGTTTTAAGGAGCTGAATAGATTTTTCATACATCATTAATGAGATCATTTAGGTTGAGGAACATTAAGGAGATTGAGTGATACCCAGGAGAGGCCTCGACTGTTAATAGATGCAACTTAATTCAAATCTCCCTTTCGAAGACCATTTAAAAAATGATTTATTATCATCACACCTGAAAATATCTTCAAGGCATTGCATTCCGGCAGCCAGATTCAAACAAAGCCATTAAGCACATGCTCAAATAAACTCATTAACCCAGCGCTGCCTAACTCTATGAGCAGGGGAATCATTAGCTTATCACCCATGCTGTTTTTTAAACCCAGTTGTATTTTCTGTAGCAATACTCACTCCAGCCCTCATGTTATCCATCTCCACCTTCCAGCTCCTTGCATATGCCCCTGCGACAGCTGGTAAACAACTCCAACCCAAAGTGATTGTCATTAGATCAAGAAGGGTTGCAGACCACTTTAAAAATAATCTTTACTAGTATTACTAAGATCAGTAATGATTGTTAGACCAAGGTTATCAGAGAGCACAAACTCATTGGGGAATTTAGGAGGCCAGAGACCCTTGTACATGGTGTACGACCCGGTGTAGATTGGATCTGGTGAGAAATCACAGTCAGAGAACTTTTCTTATGGAGGGGAAAGCTCCTGGCAATAGGTTTTCACTCCACCTGGGAATGGGAGAGAAGTAGCAGAAGAAACCTGAACTTTACATAGTCGACATGAGCTCTGCCAAGGGCAGGGATGGGGCTGCCATAGCTCCGCAGTGTGAACGCTCCGTAAGATCAGATGGAAAAGTTTAACGCTACCCCTGCAAGGTTTTGGTGCATGAAGGATGGAAAAAAACTGAAGAACATCCTTAAAATGTAAAACATCTTGGTCTTTTAATAATCCCATGCGGTATGTTTTCACTTTAGCAATAATTGTATTTTCTTTTTGCGTATTTTATTTAACAACATTTCAGGGCCCAGCTAATCTGTTCCATCTGTTGAGGGAGCGAACAATGTGCTGAGCACAGGAACAACTGCCTTGATCAGGCTGTGGCAGTCTGCAGCAGCAATCTAACACCCTGAATAATTCCCCAGGAGAAACTGCAGTCTCACCTACTGTGGACACTGCTGGCTTTGCTGCTATCAGTAACCACACTGCAACTGCAGGTGTTACAAAGGTTCAGAAGAAATTTATGGTTGAAGTGTATCAGTGTAACAGTAATTGCAGGGAGACAGATGAAAGTCCTACAAGGAAAAAAAAACATAATAAATGCAGCTTTTCTAAAGCTGATGTGAAGGCTTGTGGTGGTGCATTTATATTTTATGTTACAATTTTCAAATCAAACAAAGCATCCTGACCAGATTAAGAGGTGTGACAGTTAACATTTAACGGTTACGCTGCAGCATCTTCATCCAGGGTGTGATCCTAAACAGGGAAAGAAACACAGCAGAGGAAAAATCCTCTGCACTATTACACTTTGTAATTCATCTCAAAGTAACGCTCTGTGGCAAGGTCCCTCTTGGCTACCTCTGCTATGTAAAAAGAATGGTGTCCAAGCGTTCAACCCCTCTGCAGCCCATGGGAAGAGATGGGCAGGTGTAGCACAGGCTGGATGCATGTTCGGATGGGCCACCCTGCCCTCTGCAAAGCCGAGGGTGCGCTGGCTCTTTCGCGGTGTCAGTGACACAAAGCAGCTGTCAAACAACCCGTTCAGTTAGCTTAAAAGCTGCTTTCTGTTTCCTGAGTGGTACAAACCAGTCCAGGTGTAGTGGTGTGAATCTGGCTGTAACAAGTGTGCCTCCCAATTTCTCTCAATAGAAAAGGTAAAAGTCACTGATGAAATGCAGCGCTTTCTGGAAAGGATCATCCCCTGGCTGTTTACTGTGCTGTGACACGCAGGCTTAGCACAAATATGTGGAGATAAAATCTGGGAGGGTGAGAGCCAGACAAACAGGAAGGATGTAGTTGCCCCAGCTGAGGTTTGGTCCAGCTCAGATGGCCGGTGACTGCGGGAAGGCTCAGGCTGACAATGCTGCAAAACTGAACCTGGGTCATTGTACAGCTTAGGAGAATCTGGGGATGGAAAAGGAGCAGAAAATTCAAATATATACAGGAGAAAAGAGGAGACTCTTATGGTAGCAGCTTGATTTTAAGACATCCAACTCTTTGAATACATGTAGCAGACAGAATTATTGCAGCAAGTCGAGGGTGGGGGGTATTGTGGGAGATGCTAGTGAGGCAATCGTGTTGACTATTATTTAATTTATTATATAGTTTGGTAATTTATTCCTAGAGTATGTAATCTACATACACAGTATATAAATGTTGCTCTTCTCTTTCCCTAGCACATCCAAAGTATCATGTTTGATTTCCTGTTCTTTATCGTTTTTGCATACCTGCAGAAATCCCACACTTCACGTCAGAAGCAGCTTGAGTAAAAAAATCCACAGAATGAAAAGAAAACAACCACACTTGGAGGCCTCATCTTCAGACATGGACAGGTTCCCGCTCTCTGCTGACACCCACGGTGCTGTGCACATTTATTTGAAGTGAGGACAAGCTGCATGGGGTGTAGTGTTTGTTTCTCCACCAAAATCCTTTCTGATATTCCAGGGTGGATCATTCTGAGGATGACGGAGTAGTGAGGTGGTGATATGGCCAATGCTGAGGGCAGCAGGCTGTGCAAGAAGCTCAGAACGCAGCATAGCAAAGAGAAGGCCACCCCTTGCCCCTAGATACATACATCTGGTCCTGGGGAACTGTGCTTCTGCAGAAAAATGGCTGTTATTATCTCATATATACTGAGGCAGATCAAGATGGATGCCAATTCACAGAATCACAGAATCACAGAATGGTCGGGGTTGGAAGGGACCTCTGTGGGTCACCCAGCCCAACCCCCTCCCCAAGCAGGGTCACCCACAGCAGGCTGCACAGCACCGTGTCCAGGCGGGGCTTGAATATCTCCAGAGAAGGAGACTCCACAGCCTCCCTGGGCAGCCTGGGCCAGGGCTC
>Ga0065711_1011250_pt1 | contig 15189 bp, 9 predicted proteins | sample Hoacrofraction12_FD_59098 | JGI IMG/M metagenome (GOLD analysis project Ga0065711, IMG submission 59098) | Hoatzin crop microbial communities from Cojedes, Venezuela - Epithelial fraction 12 v2 (version 2) | ecosystem: Host-associated > Birds > Digestive system > Esophagus > Crop | place... | reverse complement strand
CTGGCGGTGCAAGGCCTCTGCTTCAGCTGAGGGGGGAGAGGTTTAGGCGGGCTTTTTTTGTTTGAAGTCAGTTTTTGACTAAGGAACTGGTCATCAAAGGAGAATCAGCCGTGGGGAGCGTGCTGTGGGGGTTGGAGGCAGGAGGGCAGACTGCTCTTTGGCTGCAAAGGTGTGGGGCGGCCTGGTGCTCTGGGTCGAGTTCTGAAGCTGGTAGGCAGCGAGTCTCAATCTGCATGGAAATGCTGAAATTCCTATCATTTAGAAGTATTTCCTTCTACAAGGCCACGTTCTAGAAACCCCACACATAAGCGTAAATCTTTGTATGGTCACCAACAATTTACAAACCAAAAATACAGAGAAAGACGTAGAAAGAATTTCTGGGCACACTTCCTCAACTTGTGTCAGTCACGCAACCCTTCCTCTGCTTTTGCTGGGGGACAGGACGATGGCACGGGGCATCCAGTTTCCCCAAATGACTCAATGCAAATCTAAACAAAGCAAAATACGATGCTTTTAGCACAGTTACGATATTGTCTATGGTTGGACTCGGCACCGATCTTCCGCTCAGCCAGAGGGTGCGGTGGAAGCATGTCCCAGACTAAATTACTGGCTTGACTTTTAGCTCTCCACTAAAAGCGCCTCATCAAGGCTCATGTGAAGCTAGGCTTTACTTAATTTTATTAACTGATTTTTCAACTCTGAAACATTTTTCTTTCAAAAAAATTGTGTGTTTCTCCAGTCTTATTTTAACACTTGTTCATTCATCAGCCATGTAGACTAAAATTTCATGTAAAATAGAAGCCATTGGCTACCATTCCTAGAACATTTCTTTCTGCCATTTTTATCATAGCATTTTAAATGGAGCAATTGGCAGAGTTTAAGTGCTAGTTTTAAAATCCACAAAGAGCTTCTTCCTTTACGTTAGCGTGTTAACACAAGACACACTTCAAACGCAGTTCCAGGTCGGTACATTTTCCAGCTGAGCTGAGTTCATCAGTTCAAACACTTCGAACGGCTGGCTTGTGCAAGAGTCTTAAAAACACGTCTTCAGCAACTAAAACCTTAACTGCTTTCATAAAGATGTATTAATTTGTAGTTACTTGTGAGACACATGTACAGGCGTTCAGCTGCTCCTGCTAAATTGCTTGCCTTGAGCACCTCTGACCTGGTGAGCTCTTCCAGATTTTATTTCCAAGGCGTTTTTAAACCAAGATGTGATTTAGCTGATTCCGTTAACTCTCTTTTTAACGCTACAGTTTAAAAACTTGCAGACACACAGACTTCAGGAGTTTTTTCACATCAGCTGCACAACAAAAGCCAAAACCAGACGGGTTGCCGAGAGGGAAAACTGCAGCGAGGCAGCACTTGCTGGGTTTCAGGACGGCTGCGACAGTTCCTTCGCAAGTCGCCCCTGAGGCTGACCGTATCAGTGCCTGGCTGGGGCGCTGCACCAGCCACTTCTGCTCAGCTGACGGATGCTCCCCTGGGGACCGCAGGCAGCCAGGAGAAAACACGGTTCAGTTTTAAACAGCGCCGGGGCTCCAGCTGGTGCAGACACACTCTGAGGATAACGGAACCATCATCAGGTCCTTGACGTACCCTGATGTTTGCTGTGTCCTGCAGACAGTCCTGACACTAATCTCTTCCCCAGGGGAAGGGATGAAGTATGCATTTGTGCTCTGTCCTCAATATAGGATAAAACTTCCCCATATTAAAATTTTAGGCAAAAACTCTGCAGTTGTAGCTCTCCTAATGAAATTTTAAATCTCAAGCAATACTCCAGGGATGCTTTTTTTTCCTTCTATCGCCTTCCCCATGAGCAGTCAAGAGTTCTCGCTGCTGTTTGTTTTATTGCTGCTAGGACTACTCTAAATGCTATCAGAGTAGTTTTGCAGAAGTAAGGTACGTAGCCTTTTTCTGAAGAGGTGATTGATTTGATGGGGATATAGAAAAGACAGAAAATCTGATATGCCATTAATGGCAAGGAAGAGCTCTGTTTCTTGTGGAGCTATATCAATGTGACCACCGCTTAAAGGGTCAGTCAGTCTCCTTTTTATAAACTGCTGTATCTCTTGTACTTCCCCGAAACCGTTTCTTCCTCTGTATTGAGCTGTAACAACTCTTGATAAAGATTTCTGAAAGTCAGTAATGAAATGCATCTCATTTACCATTATTGTAGCACGCTTACTTGATCCTTTCCCACTGGCATTAGTTTTGGTAACTTACACGGCAGTTTGGAGTATTTCAGTCTTGCTCTCTGTAAGAGGAAATCGAAAGGTGAAGATTATGGCAGTTGAGCTTCTCAGCAGAGTAAATTTGGACCCAATGCTGGACATACATGCACGGCCATAAGGCCTCCCTCCTCCCGGTAAAACTTCAAGCTTGCGTCAGATCCCACTGTGATCTGTTCAGATGCTCCTGTGCTCACCGTCCGTTCTTTCCCTCTGCTGATGATTACCAGATCAGCAGAACGACACACGCGCCCACCCTCGTGCCTCGGCACAAAGCGTAGCGTCGTCGATCAGACGCCTGAGAAGGTGGGTTTGAGCCGCGCCACCAGACTCCGAGCTGCCGTCGGGGAGGTTATGAGCACGCCCTCCGTTCTGCTTATTCTGCCACAGGGAAACCATCTCCGTCGGAGGATGGGGTATAACTGACAGATCTGTAACTTGAACCACTTAAACCACTTTGTAACAGTTCCTAAAGCTCATCTGTGAAGGACGGTGCAAGACTGCTTGTGCAGTGTCACTGAGAGAAATTTATGTTTGAACATGCAGTGTGAAATAGGCCTGCTGAGGAGCAAAAGCCGTGTAGTGTAGAATGTTTATCTGGCACTACTCCAGTCGTAATGTACTTACTTAACACTATTTCTGTTTCACTTGCTGGCAAAACTCCCCACAGATCTTTTACTCTGCCTTACATAAGTTAAAAATGTGAGAAATTTATAACTGAAATAGTTAGCAAAACCTAGTAATTGTGAAATTGCCCGTTTTATCGTATGATAAACCACGGGGGCTTGTTAGAGGGATCACCCTAATCCCTAGTATGAAACAGGTCAGATCCCTTCCTACAGTCGCTAGCTTTAACACAGCTGTCTTTTATACCTCAGCTCAGGTATTTTCAGCTTAAATTCAGAGGCGTTGCATACAAGGCCTGTAAGACGTGGGGTGACTCTCCTGCCCCTCCATTCTGCATTTCTGTCTTAGCAGTGTCTGAAAAATACGCTGCTTACTTACATTTACACTGACGTTCATGGAAATCGCAGGTACCTCATTTCTGGAAATCAAACCCTGATGCTTTTTCAGCCTAAGGGAACTCTATTTCCTCCCCATAGGATAACAGAGAGGTCAGAAGGCTTTGTGATCCTTGGACAGAAGACTGTGTAGAATAATAGAATGAACTGGGGGAAAAAAAATGTGCCAAAAGCATCTGGGAGTTTTTGTGTGCATAGGAGACGATATATTCTGCACGCGCTCTCTGTGCCCAAGTTTACTGTTACCGAGGCCTAGAATGAGCCAAATAAAACAGCAGGGAAGCCTTCTCTGTGTTTCCTGCCTCCATTTCTTACTAACATTTTTACATTCACTCACTCCCTCTTCTAATGGAAGCTGGGGAAAAGTGCAGAGCACAGCACTAACGACACGAAGAAAAACACTGAAGGAAGCAGCAGGGAGGCCAGGCTTTCAACCACTCTCCCTCCTTTGCCCAGGAAAATTCCAGTGACCTCCTGACACCTCCCATGGGAAACTTTAAATTGACAAGAGTATTTGCCAATTAAATACAAAAAATTGCATTAAAATAGTATTGTTTCTGACTTAATCCTCCTGAACTCAATGAAAGTTAAGTTACGGTCCCCGCAGCGGCTATAATGCACTAACCTCCTTCTAGATGGCAGTGTGTGTGGATACGTGTCAGGGCTGACTGAAAAACTCTTTTACGCACTCAGAAGTAGCATTCACTTGGGAAACCGAAAATAAAAACGCCAAAAGCTAAGGTACACCTTGTTCCTGGATTATCCTCGTATTTTGGTTAAAACTATTGTGTTCCATGTTACGCAACACTACCTAGAGTCAAAACATTGTTAATTTGTCCTACGAAAACAAAAGGCAACGGCATTTCACGGTAGTTATACCCTGGTTGTTTATTCTGCCATGCTTTTGCCGGGGTAAATTACTCAAGAATGATTGTTGGGACTCTTGTGACATATTCTACCTTTCTTATCTGCCATTTGCCAATTGTTACTCTGCAAGCTGATGATCAGGAATGGAGCGATACCAGAGTATACCGCATCTCAGGTGTCTCCATACCATTTCTCCCCACACCTAGAGAACAGCCCTGCTACCCAGCAACGCTTGCTGGTCATTACTAACTCCGACCCTGCTCGTTAAGGGTATTCCAGGAGACACATCACTCAACTGGGGATCTGTGGTTTAGTTCTAGGAATTGTCCCGTTGCTTCCTCCCCAGCAAATGATTTAATTTATCCTGCAGAGATGACTGCATCTATGTCAGTCATTATCTCCCCTCATTTGTCGTGCCTTCTCTTCCCAGTCTTTTTCATTATTAGTTGCAAAACCTTCAATGTATGAGGTAACTCTGCCTTCATGCTCCCCATCCCCATCATACAGAAAAGAAAGAACATAGTGACTACCACAAATAAGAATGTTTCCAGAATGCAATACCAGAAAAATGCTCACTGACTAATGTGAACTAGCATATAGGGAAACAGCACAGATCATTTGCTGACAACTCTTTGGAGCACAGCTGCCTCAGCTGTATTTCAGGACTGTGACACAGATTAAAAATACCTCCCTTTTTAAGTGTATGTGTGACCTTCGAGAAGAACAGTGGTAGAACTGCATTAGCAGTTTGCAGTGATGCTTGCGAACAGGTTTTTGGCACACTTACCCCTTGCCAGTGCCCTAGTCACATCCACAGGCAGAGAGTTGCTGTTTGCGTTTTCTGGGACACGTGGGAAAACATTACTTGAAAATGAGTTTGACTATAGCTCATACAAAGCGTATATTTAAGAGGTATTTAAGGGCTGATTCTTCGCTAAAGGGATGGAATCCAGCTGCCTGTTTTCTTTGGCCGAGAGTCAGTTTGATATGATTTACATTTTCAGAGCTGGCTTCACAAAGAGCAAACCAGAGAGTTGGTTTTTAAGCTTTTTTTGTGTGTGTGTTTTAGTGAGTAAGTATTTTACAGTCCGAATTCCTGGTTCCACAAAATCAGTGATTCCAGGCTGTGGGACAATATAAGTAAGCACAAAGGCTGGAATTTATTGCTAGTAATGATCTATGAGATAAGATTTTCAACTAAGCCAGTGCAGAGAGGTCTTTTGCCAGATGTGTAGGAGTGAAAGTGACACAAATGTACCAAAAAAAAAATAATTTTGGCAATCCCAAAGTGATTATACAGCCTTGTAGCGCTAGCAGCCTCAGGGAATTCATTTTGTGTCTTAATGTCTTCATTGACTTAAAAGCCAAGTCCCAAGCTTTATAAAAAAAATCCAGAGTAGTGCCACAAATGCTCCATAAATCTATCTCACTTCCTTAATCTTACTTGGAGCAAAGAAAGGTTTGGGTTTTTTTCTACGTTCCCCTCTTTGTAAAGAACTGTTATAGCAGAATGATAGTGATTCTGCAACAAATCACCGGGGAACTGGTCCCTTCATTCCTTTACTTTCATCCCAATGTAATTCAAAATTTCTCTTTGCAGTCAGGCTGCACTGGAAATCCTTGCTTTTTGCTTCTATCACAGACAAAACCAATGGTACGTGGCCGGTACACTGATCACATCCAAACCTCTGCCTGCATCCTTTGCTAAGTGTACAGACATTGCAGAAAACCGAAGCTGTAAAGCAGCTTCTGCACCTTTCAGAAAACACAAGAAGTATAATTTGTGCCCATGGGAATGCAACTTTCCTTGCAGCTCAGGATACATTCCAACAAGGGATGCTTCAGTCAAAGGAAATGCTTTGCCTTGGTATAAGGACACTGCTTTGACTAGTTTGGGATGGAAATGTTAGCACACTTCAAATGCTGTAATGCATTACTTTATATCCTAGTACACAGACCCTTACAAAACCCATCTCATCACTCACGTTATCTTTGATACCACTGCAGAACTGTTCAAGTGTGGCAGAAATGTTTGAAAAGTAAACATGCTGATAATTCTACTTGCCTGTCAGATAGCTCTGCCCAGCAGGCAGTTTTAGTAGGAAAATGCTATTTTAAGGAAATAAATCTTTTTGAAAAAACTAGCTGAGCACGCTCTTAAGAACTAACATAACAAGTTGTTAGGGTTTTTTTTGGTTTTTTGGCAAACTATCAAACTGTTGCAGCACTCAAAATTCTAAAATGGCTTCATTTAGAATTTAAACCAGCTAGCAAATTCTTCTTGTAGATTTTGCTCTAAAAACACATGAGTTTCATATGGAAAAATGTCACATATTTATCCTGGAGCATCTTCCCAGTCCCTGCTCCTAAGCCTGGGAGTGTGGCACAGCTACGTCCAGACTCTGTTCCAGGACAAAACCCAAACTGACTCTCACTGCAGAAGGGATCGAGGTGAAGGGAGCACGATGCTTTTCAGCAGATTCCCTGGTCTGGACGGTAGGAGGAACTGCAGGACTCTCCACAAAACACAAACAAACCACAGTACAGACATGTCCTTGCTGTTTTTATGCACATCCCTTATGCTTTAATGACCAAAAAAGAACAAGTGGTTTTTAAGAGTTGTTCCTCTGTAAATTCACTTTCAGTAAGTAGTGCTCTTAGAATAGGACACCTAGAATAAAGTATTTGTTGAAACCTGCAGAAATTTCTGAGTTTTCATTATGTTGTCGTGCAGTGGCCCAAAACAGAAATATCCCTAAATCACCTGCCATAGAGCCTATGCTCTGCACAGACTTGAAAATTTCTCATCCAGAAAAACCGAAGGGGATGCTTTATATGTTCTGAAGATAGATTTAGTGTGAAAATGTGTCAGAGGTTCCAGCCTGCTATGTTTCGAAGGATGCTTTTCTGAGGATAGGACCCTGAGGCTTCGGCCAGGCATGTTTGCTCTAGCAGGGTTAATTTGAACGCAGGACCTCTCTAGATAAAATAGTACAGCGCTGTGAATTCTTCCCTCTTCATGAAACTTCTTGACTGGCTTTGTCTGTCTCAAAGGATTTGAGAGGGGAAGCTGTAGTGCATTTCTAGAAATACAATAAAAGACAGAATCTAGGAATTGCAGACCTGACGTGATGGATACAGACTTCTCCCAATGCCCACAACCTCCCTCCACACAGCCCACATGCGAACAGCGTCTCTGCCTCTCCTCAGCAGTTCCACCTCCCCCTACCCAATACTGTATTTTTTTGTTCAGATAGTACACATGCCAAGTATCCAGTCTCCAGACGTTCAGCTTCTTTCAGCTACTCTGGTAATGAGGTGTGGTAATGAAGACTAAGTAAACTTTTACGAATGATGAATATCCTTTATGATATTATGTTTTTCCTTATTTTTTAAAAATTGTTTTGGCCCCAGGACTCATCTAATCTGTTTATGTTTTGAAAGCCCCAGACATTTGTCACAGTGTTTCTGAACATAAAACTGGAGTTTAGTCACTCCAGCCCACTATCACTTACTCGAAGTGGTTGCTTGCAGTTCTGCCTGGTCTCAGTCTAGAGTCAGTAACACAATAATTCTACTTAAATATTTATATGGTTACCAGTTTACTTTCATGTGTGTTATGGGTCTGCATGGCAAGGTTTTGGTAGCGGGGGGCTATAGGGGTGGCTTCTGTGAGAAGCTGCCCCCATGTCTGACAGAGCCAGTGCCAGCTGGCTCTAAGACAGACCCACCGCTGCCCAAGGCTGAGCCAATCAGCGACGGTGGTAGCGCCTCTGTGATAACAGATTTAAGAAAGGGAAGAAAAAAACTGCAGTGAGACGGCAGTCAGGAGAGAGGAGTGAGACGATGCGAGAGAAACAACTCTGCAGACACCAAGGTCAGTGAGGAAGGAGGGGGAGGAGGTGCTCCAGGCGCCGGAGCAGAGAGGTTTGCCCCTGCAGCCCGTGGAGCAGACCATGGTGAGGCAGGCTGTCCCCCTGCAGCCCATGGAGGTCCATGGTGGAGCAGATCTCCACCTGTAGCCCGTGGAAGGGACCCCACGCCGGAGCAGGTGGATGCCTGAAGGAGGCTGTGACCCTGCGGGGAGCCTGTGCTGGAGCAGGCTCCTGCCATGACCTGTGGCCCCATGGAGAGAGGAGCAGGTTTGCTGGCAGGGCTTGTGACCCCGTGGGGACCCACGCTGGAGCAGCCTGTTCCTGAAGGACTGCACCCCATGGGAAGGACCCACGCTGGGGCAGTTCATGAAGAGCTGCAGCCCATGGGAAGGACTCACGTTGGAGAAGTTTGTGGAGAGCTGTCTCCCGTGAGAGGGACCTCACGCTGGAGCAGGGGCAGAGTGTGAGGAGTTCTCCCCCTGAGGAGGAAGGAGCTGCAGAGACAATGTGGGATGAACTGACCATAACCCCCATTCCCGGTCCTCCTGTGTCGCTCGGGAGGGGGGAGGTAGAGAAACGGGAGTGAAGTTGAGCCCGGGAAGAAGGGAGGGGTGGGGGGAAGGTGTTTTAAGATCGGGATTTATTTCTCACTATCCTACTCTGATTTGATTGGTGATGAATTCAACTCCCTTTTCTCACCAAGTTCAGTCTGTTTTGCCCATGACAGTAATTGGCGAGTGACCTCTCCCTGTCCTTGTCTCAGCCCTGGAGCCTTTCATCACATTTCCTCTCCCCTGTCCAGCTGAGGAGGAGGAGTGATAGAGCAGCTTTGGTGGGCACCTGGCATTTATCCAGGCCAAACCAAAACAACGTGAAACACAGGGGTCAGGTCATCAAGAAGCTTTGCCCTGTGATTTGTACATAGCCTTTGCAAGTGGGTAAAATATTAATAGCTTTTTAGCCGCTTAAAATTTGCTAACAATATAGCAAACTATTAAAATGGCATGTAAGTATTGCAAAAAGTCTAAGGCAGTCAATAATTCTAAAACTACATCCCGAATCACCTACGAATCTTTGGGAAAGCAGCTCTAAATAGGACTGGGAGATACCTAGAAAAGGATTGAACAGAGAACCCATCATGCTCCATCCCCACAGGAACCTCCCCTGTGGGCACAGCGCTAATTGCAGAGAGGCAAAGGAGCATTATGACTCACTCTGCAGCCTCACAGATGCGGGCTGCAGCTTATCAGCTGCATGCAAGGCAGGAAAAAAGATCATTCGATTCTAGAATAAACTTATTAAGAATGGATTCTTATGTTTCTGTACCTCTTCTAAAATCTTCACAGCTGTGCCACCTAATTTGGTTTCTCTAAATAAAATTTCTCTAAACAAACATGCTTTGCTTTTTCTTTAACCTTGTTTGTAGTAAGGGCAATTTCAAGCTTGTTGGTGAAAGAGATGCAGGCACTATGTTCCCATCAGCGTAATGATCATTCAAATTAAGTTATTGACCACCTAAACACACGAGCACCTTACTGCATTTGTACAAGGTACAGCAGTGGACGCTGCAGCCAGGCTATGTGTCCACCCTTAAGCCCAGTCTTTTCCTGTGACTGGCCTGGAAGAAATGTCTTAAGGCAACAAAGAGCTCCCCCAAACACTGAGAATTTGTAACATGTTTATCCTTTAATGCCACAGCCACTTCTTCTGTTGCATATTCTCTCACTGCAATGCAAATTTAGTTATTAAAAAAGCATCAATACGTGCAAAGGTACAATCTCAGCTTCACCTTGTCAGACAGCGTCAGTTCACAACATTAATACATAAATGATACCCTCCTCAAGAAAACATGAAACTAAACAGTAATCAAAAGTCAAATGTCATCTCTGTCTTGTCAGGTTTGAGACGCAGCCAGGCAACTTTTGTCTATACTCCAAACTAGATGCCTAGAACACAGAATAAAGATGTAAAACTAGAAGCCAAAACATACTGAAAGCAGAGCAACCCATTTCTCCTGCCTCCTCACGAACAGAAGAACAGGAGAGATCCTTCTGGCGGGATGCAGAAGCCTTAGAAGTATATTTGTATTACAGTCATTGATGTGGTTACAACTAGTTCACAACACAGAAAGTGCAGCAGGGGCAGCACAAAACTCAGTTTGCCAGCAAACTGGCTGGATCAATAACAACTGTGCTGAGCTCCATGCTGCCAGCATTTCGCTCACTGTACCGGAGCTAGGCAAGTCAAAGCTAGTGCTCACTGCAGCACAGACATCTTGTAGGAAAAAAAAAAAAACAACAAACCCACAAAAAAACCAAACCCAAGACCAAACCACAACCCTCTCAACCACCCCAAAAAACAAAACCACAAAAAAAAAATCACCAACTCTTTAATGAAAAGGGAACAACGTCATCGAAGAACATCCTTGCTCATTTCCTCCAGAGACCGAAGAAGCTGGCCACGCTTCACTATGTGCTGTACTCGCCAACACAAGCCACCAATACCAGCATGGCCATCAGCGCTAAACTCTATTACTAAACTGATGCCAGTGGGAGTTTTGGAAAGGAAATCGCCACTGCATCTCCAGGGGTCATTTTATAAGGAAATAAATTTAGCCTTTTTGGTCTGTGCTCAAGATCTATACTGCTTGGGAAAGATGGGCTAATGTGGACATTACAACTGAGGACACATCATCCTTTCTGACAAAAAAAATAGCTACAAAAATAGTTTAGTACAAAGAATGTTATCTCAAAACAAAACCATGCTTATTCTTCCCAGCAGAAATAACCTTAATGTTAAAATTCATTCCTGAACCTATAAATAAAAAACCCTCAATGACTGTCACAAGACACTGTCTTCTGTTATATTTTCTCTCTGACAGGACATAACACCTCTTGTTCCATGATTCTTATTGAGTCTTTCATAGTCACCTCAAGATTTTAAGGATGGAACTCACAAATGAATTAAATATGCTTTTATATGTTTATTCTCACAGGCAAGGGTTTTTCTGCTTGGCACTCAGTGATTCAGTTTTGGTTTATGAACCTAAATATACAGACTGATAACATGACTTTTTCCTTAGGGGTCAGTATTGGGACCGGCACTGTCGAACACCTCTGTCAGTGACATGGACGGTGGGATTGAATGCACCCTCAGCAAGTTTGCTGATGACACCAAGCTGTGTGGTGCGGTCGACGTGCATGAGGGATGGGATGCCATCCAGAGGGACCTCAACAGGCCTGAGAGGTGGGCCCGTGTGAACCTCATGAAGTTCAACAAGGCCAAGTGCAAAGTCCTGCACAAGGGTCAGGACAGTCCCAAGCACAGATACAGGCTGGGCAAAAAATGGATTGAGAGCAGCCCTGCCGAGAAGGACTTGGGAGTACTGATGGATGAGAAGCTGGACACGAGCCAACAATGTGTGCTCGCAGCCCAGAAGGCCAACCGTATCCTGGACTGCATCCCCAGCAGCGTGGCCAGCAGGTCAAGGGAGGAGATTTTGCCCCTCTGCTTGGCTCTGGTGAGACCACACCTGGAGTCCTGGATCCAGCTATGGAGCCCTCAGCACAGGACAGACATGGACCTGTTAGAGCGGGTCCAGAGGAGGCCACAAAGATGATCAGAGGGATGGAGCACCTCTCCTACGAGGACAGGCTGAGAGAGTTGGGGTTGTTTTTGGACTAGATGACCCAAGAGGTCCCTTCCAACCCCTACCATTCTGATTCTGTGATTCAGCCTGGAGAAGAGAAGGCTCCAGGGAGACCTTACAGCAGCCTTCCAGTACCTGAAAGGGGGCCTATAGGAAAGCTGGAGAGGGACTTTTTAGAAGGGCATGGAGTGATAGGACAAGGGGTAATAACTTCGAGCTGAAAGAGGGCAGATTTAGATTAGGTATTAGGAAACAATTCTTTACTGTGAGGGTGGTGAGGCCCTGGCACAGGTTTCCCAGAGAAGCTGTGGCTGCCCCCTCCCTGGCAGTGTTCAACACCAGGTTGGATGGGACTTTGAGCAACCTGGTCTAGTGGAAGATGTCCCTGCCCATGTCAGGGAGGTTGGAACTCAATGATCTTTAAGGTCCCTTCCAAACCAAACCATTCTATGAATCTATGATTTTTCAGGCATACAGGTTATCCTGCCGTCAGGGTCACAATCTTCCAGGATACTTTGTAGTACTAGAATAGAGATTGGACCTGGCTTTGCTTTCAGTGCATTAGTGTATTTTCGTGCATTTAATGCTTTTGGTTTTTGGTGCATTAGTTTACAAATGTCTCTATGTTTCAAAAGATTTCCATGCTAACAAGTGGAATCTTATTCTGAAATGTCTCAGACTACTACTTAGTTAAATTTCCCAAGGAACTAGATGTAATATATAGTGCATCTGTCAGCCCCTCTTCCCAATTACTTACAATTCATTGGCAAAATCTGACAGAATATTTGTAAAGATATTAATATTCTATATGTTTTATGGAAAACAGCGGTCATATCCAGAAAAGATCTAAAATGTAATGTCTCCCCTACAGAAAAGGGTGCAGCAAAGGTCAGGTTACATCTTCTCGTTAGCCTGCGAGTTCATCAATTAGCCAGTGCTGCTGAATGCCAGGCATAGTATACACTGCCTTCCAATTTCAAGGCAGAGGAAAATCTAAAGATACTTGGAAATGTGACAGAAACAGGAATTATTGCAGCAGGGTTTAAGGAGGAATAGAAAATATGATTTTTTTGGCAAAGAGGGCTGAAGACATGGGGGGAGGCCCGTAGGTCGGGTGGCCCACAAAAGACAGTGAAGGTATTGGCAAAAGGGAAGGAGGAGCACAGAGGACATAGTAGGTTTATTGCACCAAGGATGCTGGACGCAGAACACAGAAAAAAGAAAGAAATCCGGTGTTACCAGTTCTGATACTGCCATTTTGTCTTTTGCTGTTCTGCCTATCGCCCTTTGCTTCTTCATTTACCCAACGGCTTCCAGATGAAAAGAAACGGCATACGCTGGAGAAAAAAAAAATTTGTGCCTGAAAACCAACTTCAGAAGTACAATTTATTACACCAAGAATGTGTAAAATACATTTTCACAAATACGAACAAATATTAATAGACATTGTAATTGTAGAAATCCAGGGATTTCAGTAACTGGAGGGCCTTTTTGCTCAAATCCATAATCTAATGGTTCTCTGCCCTGTGCAACCCATCCTTTGCATCAATTACTTAGTAAAAATTGTGCAAGGAACTAATGCACTGTACATAACAACACAATTGTTTCAAACAGGGAGGTCTCCTTGTGTAAAAATGTGCAAAGCACAGTCCTCTGCTTGTGGCTAGAAGGGAGAATGAATAAATGCTTCAAGGTAAGAGCAGTTCTGTTCCTGTCAGTCCTGGCGTCAGCCCACTCCAGCCACTCCGAGCCAAACACTCCACCTGTGCGAGGGCAGTGGCATACATCAGCACGCACACCCACGGTTTTCTACGTAGATTGTGTTTGTTTGAAAATTAACTACTGCTGCTGCTCAGGAAGTAACATATTTATCTGATGCTCTTTGGAATGTTTACTGCTTTGGCTAGTATCCCAAAATATATTTAGTATTTTACAGACTTTACATAAAACATTACCAAAGACCAGCCCCGATAAAGGGCTAATCTTTTTATCCTGCTTCCCTGAACTTTCATATTGCTTCCCTGGTGCACCACCTGTATTTTAAATTCCTCTACCTTTTTAACACATATTTTGCATTCCTTAGGCAGCAAACCAAGTTTAGACAACAATAATTGTGTTGCTTACAAAACTATGCTGCAAAGGCTGGCAAATTATTACAGGCAACCTGTATGAGATCTTTTGGAAAAGCTACGGCCCAAAGTGAAATCCAATTGTGAGAGGAACTTGTTTAGATTCAACAAGCCCCTATTTTAAACGTACCAATCATCCTTTTTTCTGTAGTGTCAGTGCTCAGACGGCAAGGCAGAGGAACACTACGAGGCATGGGAATATTCTGAAGTATCAGATGTTTATACCCTTCTCTTCTATTTATGTTACAATACTCCCTGGAAAGCACAGACACAGACCAGAACCCCATCTGTAACAGTTTTCCTAAACTCCAGAATTCATGGGGGAGGAAACCTTATTTCTTAATGAACTGTAGATATTTAGCACTTTCAGTATTTCTACTACTAGGATTGTTTTTTTTTTTTAAATTATGTATTCAGTGTGAGCACGCATTTGGAAATCCTGATAATCACAGAATGTCATTACCGTAGGAAACAACCAAGCTAACAAATCCAGACAGCAAGGCAGAGAAGCCTGTCGCGCTATCCACTCACACGACCCTCCACAACCTGTGGAAAAAAAAAAAAATTAAAAGGCTTTTTATACGCACACACAGTTCAGCAAGAATGCCAACAAACCTGAATAGCTCCAAACCTCATGCAAGAAGGAAGCTTTCCGATGGCTTCCTGTTCCAGTTACAGGTGGGATCTCTCACTGGAACTCATAGGCAAACGTACACATTTCGCTAGGTTTCTCTCACCATGCATAGGCAAGGTGCCTCACCCAGTTCAAAGCGTGTGGGTTTTGTTAAATCCCTTTTTGCTTTTTTTTTCTTTTTAATGACAATTTATATGTACCTCGAGGTTTACTTCCTCCTTTACGAGTCTTGTAGAGAAGTATTTCAGCCTCTGAGGCAAGCACCTCACCTCCTGAACATGGCGGGGGGGGGCTGTCCACAGAGACACCTCTTCGGGGCAGTTTCTGCCCCACCTGATGATTTCACCGAGCAAGGCTAACCACTCACTTTCCGTCACCCCGCGAAAGGCGCGCACACCGCCGACCACCGCCTCACGCCGCGCCCGAGCTTCCGGCAGAGCGCTCTGCCAGGGCCTCGGAGACGGCCCCAGGGCAGCCCCTGACGCGCCCGGGCCCCCGCCCAGAGGCGGGAAACGCCGCGGCTCCCCCCTGCCCCGGCCTCACCCCCTAGCCCTGGCCGCGGGGTAGCCCCGGGGGGCCCGCCGGGAGAAGCCCCCGCGCCGCCTCAGGAGCGGCTCCTCGGCTCCTCCTTCCACGACCCCAGGTGCGTGGCCCGGCCTTCCCCCTCCCCAACCGGGCGGGAAGCGCCTTCCCACGGCACCTGGGGCGGCGGGCGGGGAGGAAGCCGAGGCCGCCACGGCCCGGCCCCCGGCCCGCCCCCGCCCGTCAGGGGAGGCGCCGCC
>Ga0065711_1042714_pt1 | contig 15190 bp, 14 predicted proteins | sample Hoacrofraction12_FD_59098 | JGI IMG/M metagenome (GOLD analysis project Ga0065711, IMG submission 59098) | Hoatzin crop microbial communities from Cojedes, Venezuela - Epithelial fraction 12 v2 (version 2) | ecosystem: Host-associated > Birds > Digestive system > Esophagus > Crop | place... | reverse complement strand
GGCAGGAGGGTTGGACTAGATGACCCACAGAGGTCCCTTCCAACCCCTACCATTCTGTGATTCTGTGATTCTGTGATTCTGTGATTCTGTGATTCTGTGATTCTGTGATTCTATGAAAGAAAGGAAATGACCTTTCCTCACTGAAGGAAAGAACCCAATTTTTGCTGCCTTTCCTTTAGTGCTCAGTTTTCCAAAGAGGTTTCAGATGGAAGTCTGGTAGTTTTGTGTAGGATGGGCATGGCTTTCTGCAATCCTGTGGGAACCTAAAGCAACAGATACTGAGTCATTAAACCCAGTTCCCCACTACTGCAGGTCCCATGTCACATCACTCTGCTCAGAATCTTACTGAACATCATATCAAAAGAAGCTTGAGTTTCTGTGCTTTCCTGCCTTTTGCTGTGATGGACATCCTAGGAGCTCATTTCCCTTGTGCACAGGAATGCTTCATTTCCAGACTAAATACAGTCTTGAAGACTTTAAACTCCTCCTTTATCTTGGCAATATTATTCTTTACTTTGTATTACTTCTCTGTGTACCTGGTTCTTATGAACGTTGACAACTGTTTTACTCCATAGTTTCAAGTAACAATTTTTTTTGCTTATGTGCACATTGTCTGTGTACATGCATTGTGCCAGACTTTTTGTTGGAACTGTTTAAGAAATGCTTTTTATTTCTCCTCTGCATTTTATTTGCTTCAGAAAAGGCTAGCTGAATGGTTTCTCACCTGTGGAAGTGGCTTTATCCAAGTGCTAACACTTGATAGATGTTGCTTAATATTAGTGAGATTTTGTTTCATGAGGGTATCACAGCAAGGTCCAAAAAAGTCTATACTAATTTATTTGATGCTTCTTTGTTTTGATTTTTCTCAGTTTTGTGTTGGATGATAATAATGTGAAAGACAAGAGAACGTGATGCAGAACATTTCATTTTCTAGGAAGCAATTTTTTTCGTTATTCGCTGGAAGGCTGTTCCCAAAGAGAAGGAAGACAGCCACTGAGAAATGATGCATTTTTCAACTTGCCTTCTCCAGAAAAAGAAAAGTCAGAACTTAAAAAAAACAATCCAGCTTCAAAATTCTGTGTAAGTCTAATCTAGAGAAATTTTTGTTTCACTAAGAATGTAAGCAAAAATACATATCATATGGCAAACTTTACCCAACAGTCTACTAACCTTTGCACATATCTCAGTATTTTTATTGAGATTCATCTGCCCTAACTCAGGCATCTAGCAGGGAGATCTGAAAATGTCACCCCAAGAGCCATTCCAGAGCATAATATCCCCTAAAATAGCACTCTTAGAGGCATCATTCTGGTGTGCTACAAGACATATTCTTAAATCCTGATTTGCATAACCTTGCTGTAAATACATCAAATACAAACTATGTGTACATCATCTCTTAATATATAGATTGGTTTTTTGCACAGAAACTCTTTCACACATGGACGTTAATGCATGTGCACCACATGCCCAGACAAATGTCTGAATATTCATATGCTGAATATGTCCCATTTTTATTTCTTACAAGGGAGATTTCTGAAAGAATGGTTATTTTAGCAAAATGAAATACACTGATATGAAATGCCAATAACTCCACGTATTAGGTAGAATGAGAAGATCGGCCTTTCAGTGAGAACTCTTTTGGTAAACTCACATGCTTGAATGATTAAACCCAAGGATAAAAATATCTTTTACAATGTGTAATTTTTTCCTTTCACTCAATAACTTTAACAGAGGAAGGGGGGAAGGGAGGAAGAGAGAGAAATAAGCTTACATTCTTAACTTGCCTAACCCATATTGCATTCCAGAACTATATGATGTGGTAAAGACAGGTAAGCAGATTAATTTAGCAGACTTCCAGACTTCTGAAGCAAAAGAGGGAGGCAAGAACATTTTATCATTTCTGACATATGGAGCATGTAGTACTGACTGCAATATGGAATGGATGATCAAAGTCATGTTTTCAATAGATTCTAGGAATATTTTTAGCCTTAAAGTCATTAGTAAACTTCAGTTTAGGAGCTGAACCCTGAAACCTTAATTTGGACAAAGTGCTCCTTCTTGGGAGCAATAGTAACTCACTCACAGGTCAAAATTTAATATAATTCTTGAACCAGGCAGCTCAATGTCTTGGAGAAAACGACTAAAAAATACTTAGAAAAATACCTTCAAGGGATGAGGATGAAATTGAGAGCTAAGCACAGAAAAAATAAGAACTAGGGCTTTCAAAGAAAATTGAAGCTTTGGAGAGCCTTCAACTATTTTGATTTATATTTAAACATTTTAGAGATTGGAGCTTTGATTAACTGAGACCCTCTCCAGTTCCCCTTCAGCTCTGATTTATGGGCAGACTGAATCTCAGTAAAATGAAAGCTAAATGAGGTGTTCTTTAAAATTACCTTTGAACACTTAAAGAAGGTAAGGAAGAGGGCAACTTGGCTGATGCTGACATGAAGGGGAATGGGCTATGAGGGTGAGTGTTTTTAAGAGCCAAAGCCTTTTGAGTACGGGAGAGCGGGAAGGAGCAGAAAGAACAGGATGTCAGGGGGTTTCTAATTGCTACACATGATAGCACTAATACATACATCACTTTTGACTGGGCGATGCATTGAGCTGGACTTGTTAGCACAAACAAGGTTGTATGTGCATATGTGAGAAGGTTTTTGGAGGGTTTTTTTGGTTTAGTTTGGGGTTTTTTTGTTTATTTGATTGGAAGATTTTTTTTCTCAATTTACTTAAGAAATGGCTTTCTCACTTTGGGGTTTACAATTGATTGTCTTAGACCACCGAAGGGTATTTTGATAGAAATCTTATACCCCGCAGGAAGCAGCTAGGCACTACCTCCAGACGAAACTGTGAAAGGGTGATTTATGCTGAATGACCCCAATGGCCCATTTTAGACTACCATCCTTTAATATTAATTTGGGTAAAAGAAGTCTGTACATCAGACATTCATGTCACTTGACCATAATCTTCCCCGTCCTCCCCTGTTTTTGTTGCTATTCAGATTGCCATTCTTTTTCTTAGAGACGATACACACTAACTAACTTGGGGATTACCAGAAGCCAGCCAGCACTGAATGAAAGTGCCAGTAAACAGGCTAAGATTTAAGGCAATACCCAGTTCTACAAATGGTTTCAGTCCTGCTCTTCTCACAGCTGCTGGTATAGGAACTGTCTCTGCTGAAGGAGGTGTCCTGCTCTTGCAAATGACTGCAGTAGAGGAACACATGGCGTTGGTGTCCCACCCAACCAAGCTTCTGCAGTTGGGTCACCCTTAGAAGAAAAATCTCAGGTGCAGAGGAAATTGAAAGCGACATTTGTTTGAAAACATGTCTCTTAAATGAAGTAAGGAATCTGACACGAGTAGATGATCCCTGAGAGAGTGGTAGCTGCCAAAATCATGAGTTAGGTCACAATGTTTGTAGAAGATTTTAATATTTTGCAGCTGGAATGTGCATATAATGGCATATTCCCACCCCACATTCTTTCTGAGTTCGAAGACATGGATACAAATGATTACCGACTGCCTCTAAAACTTCCTTGCAGATATTGTGGATTTGTTTCTTGACAGCCTTTATCGTGGCAAGAGGAACTGTTGAGCTATTATGAGTGCAGAAGACAGAGACTGACTGTGGGGGATTGTTGAAGTTTTCCTTGTTAGTGAAACAGCCGTAAGGCATCTTGGCTTGGATTCAGCTTTGTAGCTTGGACACAGATCCCAGTTATCCTCTATTCTTGGCATTGGTCTTTGCCTGCTTGACAGCTCAGTGATGGGAACCCAGGATCCTTGACTATATAAATCCGTTCCTACATAGGTATCACCTCTTTCTGCAGTTGTGTGCTCAGCATTCAAACATTTTGCTTTATCATTTCTCACCGACAGCTATTACTTCCCCGTGGGGAGCAGATGAGCCGCGGCAAACCTTTATCTGTTCTCTGAGATGATGTTATATCAGCTTCTACATTAGTCCTGAAACCAGTCTTGTGCAGCCAATGGCTTGGGTCTTTTTGTGTTTGCCAGAATAGTGTCCCAGAAAGACAGTCACACCCTTATCAACGCGACTAGCCACATGCATGCCGCTGTCCCCTGGGACATGCACAAGGGTGAGTAGTGACCTACTCCTGATATCTCTTGCGTTCTTGCTGTTAGTGATGTGGCTGTTCTCAGCCAGTTTGAGAGAGTCAGTGTGGACTAAGGAGCATAGTTACTATTTTTGTAGCTGCTGGCATCAAGTAATAACATAAGAGTTGTTGCCTCTGGAATTAGCCAGATCCCACTGTTTCTCATCTTTCTTCTTGAGACATTTGGCTTCCCTTGTCTCCCCAGTCGCTTTCTCAGTGAGTCTTTCTGACGCATAGCAATCTTTCATGCACAAACCATAATATCCCGCATAGTTTCATCATGCAACCAGCTGAAGAAATGTCTTTTTAAGCAGACTGCACTGAGGCTGGAACCTCAGTGCTCTTCCTCTGTACAATTCCTGGGAGGCAGCGAAGGTCCTAAGAAGGACCCCAGACCATCTTGTCAACCTGCATCAGACCCGTGGCTAAAACTGAAGAAGGAGATGGAATAGAGGAAAATGATGTGGGCAGGCACCCAATATCCAGCCACAGTTGAGGAGACTTCTAACCCTGTTGGCTCTGAATTGCAGGTGCTGTCAGTGTTTCCTCTGGAAATACCTCAGCAGTGGGGTTGCCCTGCAGCAGGTCACAAAGGTGCTCCAGCCAGCCCAAGGGATCATCATGCAATGGAACTGTTTGCAAATGGCAACACACACACATGATGATCTCTCGTGAAGACCAGACATTTCCTGTCTACCACCAACCAGTATACATCTAGATTACAAAGATATCTCACTTCTCTAAAAAGAAAAGGATTATTTCTTTGCAAAGACAAAATGAACAATAAAAGGATTGCAAAGACATGATAGAAACCACCAGTTTATGGCTGGAGTGTATGAGCTGGGGGTACTTTATAGTTTCAGCCATCAAGCCATAAGCACTCCTGCAGGATAAATGGGAGAAAAGTAATCTGTAGAAATGGTTCTGAAGCAGCTCAGAGGATTTAAGAAACAAAGATGTGCACTTCTTTCTCCCTTAGGTCCACAACTAGCCCTATCTAGCTGCACTCATTCCCACTTATCTAAGACCCATTCAGCAAAGAATTTAACTCTGTGTTTAAATCCATCCCTGTTCAGCAAAGCACAGAAGCATGTGCCTGATATTAAATACATACTGAAATCCTTCTCTTAAGAGCTTCTTTACCAACCTAAACTTCTGCATCTAAATTCTAGTCAAAATTGAGCTGATGGTGGGGAATTTGGCCCATGGATGTCAGTCAAAGAGAGATCACAGTTTAAATGCATACAGCAAAAACTGCAGTTGAAACATAGGATCTAAATAGCCTAAACTTTGAGGCAGGTGTACAAAATCACTGTTCTCCTTGAACTATGGAAACAACCTTTGATTGAGCTTTATTAGGATACCTGACTAGTTTTATGCAGAAATAAAAACAGTGATTTCTAAGCATCTCTATTGTATTCACAATATTTAACATAATGGAGGTTGTTACATTGAAAAAAAAAAAAAGATATACCTCATAACTAGTCCCAGATACAATCTCAGATATGTGTTTTCTGAAGGTAAAATATCTGAATGTGTGGAACCAGACTGCTTTTGTAGCTTGTCTACATGTGTTTTGGTTTGGCCTGGATAAATGCCAGGTGCCCACCAAAACCACTCTATCACTCTCCCTCCTCAACCAGACAGGGGAGAGGAAATATGATGAAAGGCTTGTGAGTCAAGATAAGGACGGGGAGAGATCACTCACCAGTTCCTGCCAGGGACAAAACAAACTGAACTTAGGGAGAAAAGGAAGATTAATTCATCACCAATCAAATTAGAGTAGGATAGTGAGAAGCAAATCCAGATCTTAAAACACCTTCCCCCCACCCCTCCCTTCTTCCCGGTCTCAGCTTCACTCCCATTTCTCTCCTCCTCCCCCTGAGCAGCACAGGGGGACGGGGAATGGGGGTTACGGTCAGTTCATCACATGTTGTCTCTGCAGCTCCTTCCTCCTCAGGGGGAGGACTCCTCATACTCTTCCCCTGCTCCAACATGAGGTCCCTCTCATGGGAGACAGTTCTCAATAAACTTCTCCAATGTGAGTCCTTGCCATGGGCTGCAGCTCTTCGTGAACTGCGCCATCATGGGTCCCTTCCCATGGGGTGGAGTCCCTCAGGAGCAGGCTGCTCCAGCGTGGGTCCCCCACGGGGTCATCAGCCCTGCCAACAAACCCGCTCCATCATGGGCTCCTCTCTCCACGGGTCCACAGGTCCTGGCAGGAGACTGCTCCAGCGTGGGCTCCCCACAGGGTCACAGCTTCCTTCAGGCATCCACCTGCTCTGGCGTGAGGTCACTTCCACGGGCTACAGGTGGAGATCTGCTCCACCATGGACCTCCATGTGCTGCAGGGGGACAACCTGCCTCGCCATGGTCTTCATCATGGGTTGCAAGGGAAGGCTTTCTGCTGTGGCGTCTTGAGCACCTCCTCCCCCTCCTTCTTCACTGACCTTGGTGTCTGCAGAGTTGTTTCTCTCACATCGTCTCACTCCTTTCTCTACACTGCCGTTTTACTGCAGTTTTTTTCCAGTTCCCAAATATGTTATCACAGAGGTGCTGCCACCATCGCTGATTGGCTTGGCCTTGGCCACCGGTGGGTCCCTCTTAGAGCTGGTTGGCACTGGCTTTATCAGACATGGGGGAAGCTTCTCGCAGCTTCTCACAGAAGCCACCCCTGTAGCTCTGCCACTACCAAAACCTTGCCACACAAACCCATATCGACATGTCACTCTCTGCATAGCAAGGGACAACGTGAGTGCATAGAGTGGATGTAGGCACAAAATCTGAATGCTTATAGTTTTTCAAAGGTGCACAATTTCTGAGGGAATAACTAAAATAACTGAAAATTGATTTCCGCTTTTCTGGAAATACCCTGGAAAACTCATAATTATTATTGAAGAGCTCCATGACTACTCAACTCCAAGGAAGTCCTGCTACTGATTTGAGTGTGAACAGAAAAAGATGAGTAATTGTGAAAGACCATCCCTCAAATTCAAATTGTCCAAATGAAGTCAGCACAGTTCAGGTCTTTCCTTTCCCTGGCAATCCCTGTCCCAAAAGAAATGACTTCCTGTGTTGTGCTGCATGAGAACAGAATGAGTCAAGGTGTAAGAAGAAGCTGAAATGTTATTTTCAGAGTTCAGCCTATCAAAGATTAAGCACATTCTTAACCTCAGACATTTACACATCAGAATCTTCCTATGATGGCTACCATCATCAGACTAGACCTATCGAGTAGGAACTGCAAGTTTAAGATTTCCCAAAAAGTAGTTCATAGACAGCAAACAGATGCAGAGCTATTACTTCTCTTCTGGTGTACATTATTACTATATCCTATATACTATATATATTGTGTATATATATGCTATATTACTATATTCTGATACAACAGTTCAGCCCCAAGTTGGAGGAATGAGCAATACAATGTACCCATTGACTCTACTTCATGCAGCATGTAGATCTGCCTTAAAAATCCCAGTCTGAGTACTAGCCACATCTCATTGGTATGGTTTAAAATGTGAGTCCAGGTAAAAGTCTGATGTGATGGTCTGGGTCATAATATCATTGTTACATGCCAATTATAAGAATAAAATAACAACTAAATTCAATTCAATGGCTGTACTAAGGATAGGTTGACTGAAATATAATGACCATGTATCATAATTAGAAAGCTGCTGAGCCTCAGAGAATATGAGATACACCTTGGATAAATCTTGGATACACCGGTAGGCTGTGCTGCCATTCAGTGAGACCTGGACAGGCTGGAGAGTTGGGCGCAGAGGAACCTGATGAAGTTCAACAAGGGCAAGGGCAGGGTCCTGCACCTGGGGAGGAACAACCCCATGCACCAGTACAGGCTGGGGCTGACCTGCTGGAGAGCGGCTCTGTGGAGAGGGACCTGGGAGTGCTGGTGGACAACAGGTTGACCATGAGCCAGCAGTGTGCCCTGGCTGCCAAGAAGGCCAATGGCATCCTGGGATGCATCAAGAGGAGTGTGGCCAGCAGGTCAAGGGAGGTTCTCCTTCCCCTCTACTCTGCCCTAGTGAGGCCCCATCTGGAGTCCTGTGTCCAGCTCTGGGCTCCCCACTTCAAGAAAGATGAGGAGCTACTGGAGAGACTCCAGCGGAGGGCTATGAGGATGGTGAGGGGACTGGAGCATCTCTCCTACGAGGAGAGGCTGAGGGAGCTGGGCTTGTTCAGCCTGAAGAACAGAAGGCTGAGAGAGGACCTACAAATATCTGCAGGGTGGGTGTTAGGAGGATGGGCCCAAACTCATTTCAGTGGTGCCCAGCAACAGAACAAGGGACAACGGGCAAAAACTGAAGCAGAGGAAGTTCCGTCTGAAGGTGAGGAAGAACTTCTTCCCTCTGAGGGTGATGGAGCACTGGCACAGGCTGCCCAGGGAGTTTGTGGAGTCTCCTTCTCTGGAGATATTCAAGACCTGCCTGGACAAGGTCCTGTGCAGCCTGCTGTAGGTGACCCTGCTTCAGCAGGGGAGTTGGAATGGGTGACCCACAGAGGTCCCTTCCAACCCCTACCATTGTGTGATTCTATGATCTCTTCTAATGAACAATTGGATATTAACCAGAAAACAATGAGTTTTGCAACTGAGTGTAAAAGATGAACTCATTGATACCATTGGATTACTAAGAGCTTATGTATTGATGTTCAGTCATTTTAATAGATTTGCTTTCCTTATTGTATAATATGAAAATAAAAGTGGTGTGAATAGTAATTTCCTAATAATAACCCTAATAATGCTAATAATACCGTAATCTTATTTAATCTAATTTAAATAGACAGCAAAAAGACCTACTTAGAATCACTTGTCTTTTGTTGGAGGAAGGATTCTCATTATGAAAATTAAATTGCTTTTGAACTCATTTGGCACACTAAAATCAAAGGCACTCACCATTTACAAACCAGGCAGGAGCCACAGATCTGCAAAATCTTTGGGGATGGACTAATGTGTTATATTTAATAGGGGTGGATTTAAGCATCTGCTTACAGAGTTTGCTGAGCTTGGCTTCCTCAAGCTTTTGGACAGGGTCTCGGTTTTAAATGAGATTAATTTTCCATCCACATGAGGCCACTTTATTATTATTGGAGTCAATTTAGTTTCCCGATAAGTCTCTGCGAATGACTGTAAAAATTAACAGGGAAGAAGAGAGAGAGGGTGAAGGCCTCGTGGCAAAGACGCAGGTAACATCAACTGGCAAATCCTGTCTATCCTACCACTCTCCGCATATAGTAAATTTTCTTGACTGCACTTGTACTTTTAATATCCCATATCAGAAAGAAATCCTCTGAGAGTATGTGACCCAAGCATGGACTTGTCTCAGCAGTATTTAAAATAAACTTCATCAACAAATATTTCTGAGTTGAACCCACCCTGAAGTTTCAACAGTGCACTGAGAAATTTGACAGAGCTAATCCTGCAAAGCAAGAATTAAAAGAGACTTCTTGTTACTGCTAGTCCCATTTTATCTGTGTGTTATACACATGGTTTTGTATTTCAGTCCTAACTTCTCGTGTGCAAACAAAGGCAGGTTTTCTGCATTTTGCCTGGTATCACTGCAGAGCTGACGTGTCCCTGGGAATAAGCGCTGGACCCTCTCTTGGCTAACACTTCACACAGTGAATGTGCCTCTGGTTGCAAAATTTTTATTGCTGGCAACAAGTGAGACAGAAGGAACAAAGTCTGAATTCTGGACTATACGTGGGGTTGACAGCCAGGCTAAAAATACCTCTCCTGCTCAGTGACACAGAAGAGTGGAAGTCATAGGGGTCAGATAAACATGGTAGTCAGTACGGTCATTTTCTCTGAAATGTCGCTTTTCAGAATCTAATCATAAATTCAAAGCAAGCAGGATGGGCTGGATTCCCAGAGGAGGGTAGAATGCCATGTTTGCTGCAAAATTCACTGGTGCTGGCAGCGATGTCTTACAGGAGACATCACAGGTGGAGTCAGTGGTGAAGAACATGCGTGGATCAAAACAGGATCGAGTGATTACAGGAGGTGAAGGAGGAATGGTGGTGGGATTCTGAGCTAACTCCATCTGAGAAAAAGTGCTTTTTTTCCTACCTGATCTCATCATGGTTCAGGAAGAAGCAGGTTTAAGGGTGCTAAATCCAAAAACAGCAACGGCTGGGAGAGCACATATGCTGGCAGTGTCTGGGATGGGGGTAGTGGACAGGGTGGGATCTGGCTGTGTCCCTTTGTAGTGGGGGGAGATGAAATGCTGAGCAGCCCCAGAGTAGCCTGCTGGAAACTATTTACAGTGGGAAAGGAAGGAGAAAGCCTACCCTTTTGCTATATAAAAAATCCTTTTTCAATCGAGTAATTTTGGAAATGGACAGATGTGTTATATCCCCACAATGCTACTTCTCTGGAAAACAGTACAGAATATGCAATTTTCTGTCAGAAGGTCAAGAGTTTTTGTTCCTCACAGTCTTTCAACCCAGCATTTGTCTGCCCACAATCCTCAACATCAAATGAGAAACATGCCCATGTCGATGCAGGAAAGGACTGTGTTGCAGGTACAAAGTTAGATGACCGTGCCCAGGTAAACCCTGCTCAGCTCTCCTTAGAGCTGGTCCTCAAAGTCTCCATGGGAAACTCCAACCTGCTCTGACTTGTGTTGCCTGTTCATGGTGCTAGTGCCCACGGGTAAAGGCAGGGTGTGAGGATGCCTTAGGCCATGCCTGAAGAGTGTGGAGCGTGCTGGTGATGGATCCTGTCACTGAGGAGTACCTCTGTGAGCATCTCCCTCCCAGGATGATTTAAACAGACCATGGGATGATTGTACTGCTCGGTTTGTCCCTGGGTCCGCAGGGATTCAGATATTCACTCCTGTCTTTGCTCCTGCAGGGCATTGTGGAAGGGAGTGTGCTCCTTTGGGATGCTCTTGCCACAGAGTGATCCCAGGGAGGCAAACAGACCACTGGGGAGAGGAGTGTTAAAAATAAAATTAAAGGAAGACTGCAAATTACAGTAAAGTTGAAGACAGGACTTTCAGAGACACAGTTTGTCAGAAAGACACCTGCTTTTTATAGCATGCCTGGCATGGCTCATGGCAAAGACATTTGACATTTAGCTCTGATTGAGTGGCAGGTGTGGAGAAGGAAGCCAGAAATACAGTAAGCAAATCGCTTCGAAAGCAGAATTAGGAAGGGGCAGCATTTGGGGAAATCTGCTTAGCTTTGGCTGGACTCCTTGGCTGCGTCACAGTGTTTGAGGGGCTGGATCTGAAGTCCCTTGACATCGCCCTCCCATCCCTTCACGGAGGGAAAAAAATAGTCCCAGAGCTCCAGGAAAATGAATTTCCTCCCACAAGGGTCTGCTTTCCTCTGCTTTCCAGGATTTGGTCCTCAGGGATGGCAAACACAGGGACAAGGCTGAAAGACCTCCAAGCCGGCAGCAGTCCTGGCTGGGATCCACATCTTTCCTTTGCCACTGAATTGCTGTCGGGAGGGGAAAATGGGCAACATAGGATGTGAACTGCAATGGCGGGGGTCTTTCAGGTGCTCTTGGCTTAGGAGAACACAGCCCCGACAGAAGAGCTTGAGCAATTGGACGTTTGTTGAAATGAAAATGGGCTTCTGGATCTTATTTTCTCCGTTTGCAAAATGTGGGTAGCGACATCGACCCTGCTTCCACTTCTCAAGATGCCTTTGAACATGCAAAGTATAAAGTATTACTCTGCTTATTAGGAAAGGCTTATTCCCTACATGACATCTTTTATCTATTAAACTTGCAATGAGCCCATGGCTTTTGATTGTTACCCCCCGTTGCTCATTAGGGCACTAGATCCCTGCCCAGGACCTAAAATGGAGATAATATGCAATGTTGTTTTCCTTTCCATGTTTGCATACTTTCATTGTGTTTCCAGCCCAGCTCTGATCCTGTGACTCACGAGCAATATTGATCACTGTGCACTGGGGATCTCCACGAAAGATTGGGAGTAACTCTCTTATCAGACACCTCTTATCACGTGGACCTACTGATATATTTGTTCCAGACTCGCCTGAGCTCCCTAATTTCATTTACTATTTTTATGAGATTTTCCTTATCTCCAAATAAGTTTTCTTTTTATTTATTGTTCAGGATACATTCGGTAGAAGCAGTGAAGTACCTCAGTAATTTACAGTCATCGTTAATTTCATGACTGCTGATTTACTAGTGTTTACACCTTCTGTATAAGAAGGCAAAGTATTTGGTACATTAATGAAATTTATCCTCAAGCGCTTGTCAGGCTGTATTTGTTAGTGTGAGTTTTCCTCTATCAGTGCAAGGGTAAACTATGGACTCTCTGCCACAGGACAGGAGAAGGGAGACAGTGTGAGCGTGTGTGAGATACTTTAATTAGGACTAATGGCATGTGAGATGCCCTGAGGCAAATCTTTTAACCTGCATATGGCTAAAGATCCTTGTTTGGAAGATGAAGACAAAGAATTCAAATTGCACTGAGCATAGGCTTCGGAAAAGAGAGAGATCTGGAGAAAAAATTTACTTTCTCAAGTATTGTATTTTAATTAGGCAGAAATTAAATTGTAGTTTTTATTTTTGTTTTGAACTGCAACACTTTGATTTGTGGACCAGACCCAAAACAGCTGAGACATGATTATGTTTCAAATTCTGTTTGACTAAGGTGCTATGGTGTTCCACGGAAGCTGTGATTTGAATATTCATCATCTCCCGTAGGCAAAACTTCTCCCACCAGGTTTGTGGCAAAGATGCTTTTTCTTTTTCTCATCTATCTCAAATTCAAAGTGATGAAAAATTCCTACTGCAGGCCAGCTGTCTGGAGAACTATGTGTAATTGTACTCCTGCTTCCAGCAGAGAGAAATCTGTGTAGTGCTAGGAACGATGTGTTGATGTTGAGTTTATACCTTGTCACAGGCTCACTATGTATTTATTGGAAAATGCATCTATTTTCCCTATGCTTGTCTTTCCATGTGAGAAGTGGGAAATCTTACTCTGGACAGAAATTTCTTTCTGCGTAATTTTCTGGAGTGGGGGTGCAGAGGTGGGATTTCATTTTTGTTACGATTTTCCATCTAACATCTCATTTTAAATGAAATCAATCTCCAAAATATTTTGAATATCATGCTGAAGGGAAATTGGAGTTTGCTACTAAACCTTCTGTAATACGTCATGGTTTCTTTTCTTATTGAAGGAAAGCTGAACATTGGGGAAATCTCAGACAATGAAGTGTTAAGGGAGAAGCAGCCTTGCTGGTGAGTCCAGCTTCCAGGTGAGACTGGGACTGCAGGCAGCAAAATTCACATCTGAGGCCCTCACAATTCTCCTTTAGCCAAAAATATTTACCTTTATGTGATGGTAGTCTTTCTAGTATAAAAGTAATGAAAAAATCTCTGTGGAGAAGAAGCTAGTATTAATTACTAATTAGACTTCACTAACCACCAGTTTTCTACTGTAAAGTAAGAAAGTTTTCCAGAGAAAATGGAAATATGGCACTCTTGACAGTAAGACTTTGCTTATAATTTTCTGTATTTTTGTGTCATGAATGCTACAAGGGAGATGCTTTTCATATGTGCATTTATTAGCTGACTCCAGGGTCTTGACGATAGTAATAACAATAATAATAGTAATAATAATAATAAATAATAATGGTGGTGGTGGTGATGATGATGATGATGATGATACTCCTTTGCCCGAGACGTACTTGAGAGCAAACTTTACCTGCAGACCACGAATGGAGATTTTAGTTGTTCTCATTAGCAGCCAGTACAGAGGGTGCATGAAGAAGAGAGAGGCCAGCAGGTCAAGGGAGGTTCTCCTCCCCCTCTACTCTGCCCTAGTGAGGCCCCATCTGGAGTACTCTGTCCAGTTCTGGGCTCCCCACTTCAAGAAAGATGAGGAGCTACTGGAGAGAGTCCAGCGGAGGGCTACGAGGATGATGAGGGGACTGGAGCATCTCTCTTAGGAGGAGAGGCTGAGGGAGCTGGGCTTGTTCAGCCTGAAGAAGAGAAGGCTGAGAGGGGACCTAATAAATGCTTATGAATATCTTCAGGGTGGGTGTCAGGAGGATGGGGCCAGACTCTTTTCAGTGGTGCCCAGCAACAGGACAAGGGGCAATGGGCACAAACTGAAGCACAGGAAGTTCTGTCTCAATATGAGGAAGATTTTCTTCCCTCTGAGGGTGACGGAGCGCTGGAACGGGCTGCCCAGGGAGGTTACGGACTCTCCTTCTCTGGAGATGTTCAAGACCCGCCTGGACAAGGTCCTGTGCAGCCTGCTGTAGGTGACCCTGCTTCGGCAGGGAGGTTGGACTAGATGACCCACAGAGGTCCCTTCCAACCCCTACCATTCTGTGATTCTGTGATTCTGTAGAGGGGACAGTAGAAAACCATGGACCATGTGAAGGGAAAAAGTAGAAACTGGAAAATTATACTGTGATTTATTTCATGAGAAGAAAATATAACTCCTCACCGTACACTGAAAATGAGACATCTGAGTTACTAAATAAAGTGAAGATGCTTAATACATCAATCGCATCAACAGAGAAACATCAAATCAAATAACTTGAAAATCTACCCACTGTAAATATTTTTAGTGTTCAGTAACTTTCATTTCCTTTTATTTTGTCTGCTGCTGCAGTCCCCAGTTTCTTACTGAAATATTACAGTGTTCAAAATTATTCAAAATGCTTCCTGTAAGATTTTTTAGGAGAACAAGTAAAGCATTGTAAGTGTACATCAGGAGCACTGTAGAGACCTTTGAAACTATAAATACTCTACCAAATTGTGATCCTGATTTCATTCATATTTCTTCATAATTATAGCTAAAAGACGGAACAATACATACCTTTGTCCTGTGTTCAGCTGGGATAGGGTTAACCAAACCAGCCAATCATATGGGATATTCTACACCATCTGATGTCATGCTTAGTATTTAAGTGGGTGAGCTGGCTGAAGGAGAGGGATTTGCTACTCAGCAGCAAGCTGCTGTTATTTTCATCATTTGCTGTTCTGTTAAACTGTTTTTATCACAACCCATGAGTTTTGCCTTTTTTTCTTATTGTCCTTCTAATACCACTGGGGG
>Ga0065711_1042713_pt1 | contig 15190 bp, 9 predicted proteins | sample Hoacrofraction12_FD_59098 | JGI IMG/M metagenome (GOLD analysis project Ga0065711, IMG submission 59098) | Hoatzin crop microbial communities from Cojedes, Venezuela - Epithelial fraction 12 v2 (version 2) | ecosystem: Host-associated > Birds > Digestive system > Esophagus > Crop | place... | reverse complement strand
AATTTTTTTCCTTTTTTTTTTTTTTGTTCCATTATGCTGCTCTCATATACTCTACTGAATCTGACCTGCCGATTTCTAGCTTTCACGACCTATTCTATCTAGAGTCCGTCCCAGAAAAGAAGGAATGAGAGACCAAGAGGTGAACCCATCAGTAAGAGTTTCCATGCAAACAGGGAGAAGGGGGTTTGGTGAAGAAGCACAAGCTCTCGTACTGTCCAGGGGACTTGCCTGAATGGCTTAATAAAGCTGTAGTTTTGAAGTTGTCCCATGCTGACTTGCTAAAGGCTCTACAAAATAGCCATAAACTTTCTGAAGTGGAATAAAGACCATGATAAAACCCAAAAGGGATTCAGCAAAGGGGATGATGTGGAGGAGGAGACAGTTAGGCAGGAGTTGGCAATGAAAACAGAACAGCAAGTCCTCTTTGTAGGTCAGGAAAAAAGGTTTGAAAAGGGTAAAGAGTGCACTGAGGTGACAACAATTTCTGCCGATACCATCCAAGTCCTGTTTGACTTGAAGTCATGTTTCTCTGATGTGAAATTTAGGCCCATGGATTTCTAAAAAGGCGGTTGAGCATGTTTTGGTTGAACTGAGAGCCACAGATGTTTGCTGCGCCCGGCAGAGGTGACTCTCTGGATGGTTTGGTGCTGCAAATGGCTGGGCTTGTTGCTTTGCAGTTCATACCTATTTACTTTCAGTCCTTTGTGTGTTGGTGGGAAAATTCAGTGATGTGCTGCATATGATACTGAAAAAAGAGACTGGACTATCAGTGAAGCCACTAACTGAGAATTCACTGGAATGGTTTGGAAAAGTTGTGCGTTCCATTTCCCCCCACCATGATGTGTCAGAAGTTACATTAACACGTGAAGAAAATATTTCTGCTTAACTGGTTGTAGTAAACGGATGTGCTATAAATTAATTGCCTCTTTAATGTTTAAAAGGTTGTGTCCTGTTCATTTTATGACTGATTAGTATCATTTCACTAGAATGAGCAAGCTTGAGGTCATCTGATGTTTGAAAAGCATAGTTTGTTACTCTCTGTGATTTGCTGCTTTAGAGGGCACAGATGCTATCTGGGGATGTCAGGGTGTTGGTGTCTCTTTCTAAACACCAGTGAACCATAATTAATTGTTTCCTGTAATCTAACTCATTGATTTTCTATATTTGAGGTGATCCAAGGAACAGCTTTACTCCAGGGATTAATTACAGAGAGAGAGTGAGAGTGCACATACAGTCATGAACATATTTTTGCTAGTTAATACTAATGAGGATTTTTTGCAACTGCGTGGCAGATAGTGATTCAACTGGAAGGAGAATCACACAGCACCTGACAGATAACCGTGCCCATCCTTTGCATCTCCTTTTGGTGCCTGCAGAGAATGTGCTCTTCGTTAGGGGAATAACTCCGTTTTTGGGGTTGTCCACCAGCAGATGGACCTCCCAGAGCCTCTTGGTTCGTCGAGGAGAGAGCTTGCAGTCTCCTCCACTGGCCATTAAACCAGAGCTGTTTGGCAAGGGGCACAGAGGATTGCTGGGTTCTCATACTTGGTTTTATTCTTTAATGTTCGTGAGCTTGTGTTATTGAGCTTTATCAAGACTTTCTCTCTAGGCTCCTGTGTTTTGGCGTAAGATTGTTACCAAACTGCTGTTTAGATACACCATGCAGAAACAGTAAACTTAGATACCTGCAACTTTTAATGACTTCTTTCGTGTTCAGAATGATTTTTTTTCAGCCTTCCCCACATGAAGTCGCAGTGGATAAGACAGAAATGTAGAAACCAGTGTCTCATTGTAAAAGCAATTGCATGCCCACCTTCACCTTTCCTCATACATCCTTTATTTCTACACCTCTGCTTTCTGCTGCGAATCCCAGAGTGAAGAGCGGTGTTTAAGCCCGGTCCTACTGAGTCGCATCCAATTTTTGTACAAACAGCTGAGGAGAAGCAGCAAATGGAGGGAAACATAGACCAGATCGCGGATTCCATGGGGAAAGCCAAGATTTGTTGAAGTAATGATGTTGTAAGACAGTTCTTGGTAGAGATGCAGCTTCATCAGTCATATAAAGAATTGCTGGCATAGAGGTAGAGGGGTGACTTCTCACTATAAATTATGTGAGGGTCAGCTTTTCTGAGTGAGTTCTTTCATTCATGCAGGTAATACTGTAATTTGAGAAAATTATTAGAATATTATTAAGTAGAATGTTGGTATTCTCAATAGGCTGAACAGCTGTTTGGAGAGGTAAGGATTAGGGATAAAGATGCACACTGAATTTTATTTCCTGTTACAGGCAGGTTTATTTTTCTGCTAAGATGTAAGTGGCTAAAGATAATTTAAAAATGAGTCAAATGAAGTCCTCTGAGTATTTGTTTGCAGTTAGATTTGCAGAACCTGTGAAATTCGTTATTTCATACCTCTGCTTTAAAAATGTGGTGTAGAAGATCCAGGAGTTGGGTGCTGTGGCTAGTGCTACTGTGGAAATAACTAAGAGTGCTCTTGCTCTGGAGACCAGAGCGGTACAGATCACCTGCAGTTCCTAACCAGAGTTCGGTGAGGCTTCTTCATGTTGGCATAGGCTGTGAGAAGCCACAGAAGTAAGCCAAGAAGGCTTATGGCTTCTGCAGTGTAAATACCTGTGAGGTCTCATCTGCTCTGCCCATTGAATTTGGGGCTTTGTTGAGTTGAACACTTTTCTGGTATAAATGGAAAATTCCCATCTTCTCCTGACTGGATTGGGCTGATAGGTTAGAATTTGGTTAAACTTGTGCCATTTGCTTTAAATTTACAGTACGGTGAAGGTCATGTTGTAATTCTGCTTTTCATTTTCTCTGCATCCAACCTGAGGCATTTGGGATCCATTTAGGAGAAATGCTGAACTCTTGTAGGTGCAACTGATGCCAGTGGGTGGTGAGGAGCCCTGATACGATGGCAGAGTGGGCGGTCGGTGGGGGCCGGGAGCTGGGAGCTGGGGCGGCCGGGGACTGGTTTGGGGCCACCACGCTTCACTGGGTCTTTCGGAGGTTCGTTGTTGTCTCTCTGTGTGTACGTTTTCTTTTCTGTGAATGGAAATGGCATCTCTGTAGTTCTGCAGGGGGGAGGATTGATCTAGGTGATGTCTTTACAATGCTTCTGAATGCAAAAAATACTATATTCTCTTCCCTCTTTCATTACATCTGTAGACCCAAACTGGTAGGTGAAACAGCCAAGTGCTGGATGCTGTAGTTCCGTGTGTGTGTGTGTTGGTCTGTCCCTCCCCATCCCTAAAATGCAGCTCTGAGTGCTTCAAGCCGAGTGATCACCGGAGTGTGCATGGTGAAAACTGACCAGTTTTGATACTAAATTTTTTACATCATAGGAGTTTATTTCTAAAAGTGTATCTCTAAGGATATCTCCATATTTATACATTACACTTTTGTGTTGGTGATAGACGCACCCACAAACTGTCTGTCTTTCATCCTCTGAGCACCTTGCACGCTGTGCAGTGTGATCCTCAGGCACTGATCCTCTGGGGCGTAAGAGCGTGACCATTGATTGGAGGACTCAAGTAGCAGATAGGCAGGAAGACACAGAATGGAGATTAATAAAAAAATGTAATTGGGGCTTTCCAAATATGTGAGTACTTGACTTCTGTTTTGTTATTATTGTTATCATTGTGTTTTCTGCTTTTACGTAACTTTCTGGCATGTGCACCGAACACTTTGGTGTACGGCCTGGTGACTGCAAATCTCTGCATGCTCCTCTGCAGCAGTGCTGCAGAGCCTATAAGCACATTAAGCTTCCCAGGGAAAAAAACCCTCAGCATCTGGGAGAGGTTAAATGTTCCAGGAGAGAGGTTAAACATTCGTTTTGTCCTCTGCTTCTGTAATTCCAGAAGCCAGATTAGTTCTGAATCATCTGAACCACATTCATTCAAGATTAATAAGAAAGACCAAGTATGGAAAATTTCAGCTGGTAAGCGCCTTGGCTTGGAGCAGGTGATGGAGGGGGAGTTCATACTGGCAGCCGCCTGCGGGTCATGCTTAGTTTTGAGTTTCCTTAGTACTTAAATTGGTGAAATGGGGAATCACGCCGTACAGGCTAAACAAGAATTTCTGCAAGCAACATGAAGCTTCGGGGAGGGGGGCACGACAACAACGACACTTAAAGGCCTCCCCTTCCTTTTTCCCATCTATTTCTGTTTCATCGGAGATCAGATTTGCCCTTTTGCATGTGCACATGTTTATCACTTTGTGCATATTTAAGGTACATTGGTGTCTTTAAAATTGACAGGCGGTGTACCCTCACTGGTGGGTGACAAGCAGTTCTAGCAGAGATGTGCGTGTCGTTAATCTCAAGTCCGATTGACTGACAGGCCATGGTTAAGCCGTGGTTAGGAATGTGAGTGGGAGCCTCATGGAGAAAGTATTTATGAAATCCAGGCAGGTCTACAAGCAAAGTTCTTTGAAGTTCTGCAAAAATAATAAATGAAGAATTCAGAACTAGAATAACAGAAGTGAACTGCATGACCTTGGGCTTTTTAAAAATTTTATCAGTTTCAATTTGGGAGAAATGCTTCTTTTAGTAGAGCTTTACAGCATTGTGCCTGTGTGGCAGCTCTGTGGATTCACTGCGGTACGGTTGCTCAGGTGGTCGGCGTGGAAGTTCTCTCAAGCCTTGTCTGTGCTGTAGCATTGACTATCAGAGCGGACTCTTTACATCAAGTTGAAAAGGAAGGTGGCCCTAGCTACAGGCAGTTGCCTAGCACTCATTTGTTTTCCAGAATCTGAGATTAAAGACTTTTTTTTCTTCCAGTGCAATTCTAATCAAGTAAAACCAAAACAGAAATGAACGTCTTCTTCCCCCTCACTTGTTTTGCGGCAAACAAAGGATGTCATCAGAATACTGGAGTGCCTCATTTCTGATTTTGTAGAACAGAAGAGAATCAAACTTCTCCCCACTGGCCAGGTCAGCGTTTGATGCTGCTGTGGCCCAGAGGAGGCCACGGCCCTCGGTGGTCTCAGAGGCCAGTGGCTGTCCGTAAACGGGATCTTCTGTGCAGCTGGGCTTCGGGGAACCGACCTGCAGTGCCTGTGTGAGCTGTCACAGGTACGCTCCATAGCACATGAGCAAGTTTAGGTAACTGAAGTTTCCCCAGCCTGACAACCACCAGTTTTTCATACAGGGACAGATAGTCTAGGAACCATTTAATAGCAGTTGAGAAAGGAGAAACGCAGACCTACAGCACACGAAGTAACCTGCAGTGTTTTTCCTTACTTCAAAATCAGGAAAGCAGGAACAAATAACAACCCACGCTCTAGGAGTGAGCTGTGTTGTTCCTTCTTTAACTAGATGCACTTCAAAGGACTATTCCCTCACCTATTGTGTTGTTACTTAATTCTTTATTCTTCCCAGAGCCGCATAGACTGTGTTGGTAAGAACGTACTCCTGTTTTTAACACAAAAGAAGAAAAATGAAACTTGAGACAGAAAGGATGAAATGACTTGCCTGAAGTTACTGTGTGATTCAGTGGTAGAGACAGAATTAGAATTGGAGGCTGGTAGCTGGCATCTCCCAGTTCCCAATGGAGACAAATATTTTTTAATTAAAAGCAATGTGGGACAGTTGTATTGCCATGAATTTTCAAATATATCTGGACTTTCTCCTGTTTCATTATTCAGCCTAGAATTATAATGTGTTCACAATGAATATGTTAAAACGTTTATACACAGATTAGTGACAAATTTGCATTCTGCACTAGGGCTGGCATACCTCAAATAGCCATATTTGTTAAAACAACAACTCTCTAGAAATTCTGATTTTTTTTTAATGTATTTAAAGAAGAAATCCTCTGTTGTTGTCCATAAATATAGATTTAGCTCTTGGCAAAGACCAAAATTCTGGCTGAAGGCTACAGCGTCTCACCAAGGGGACAAGAAGCTTTCATATATCATGTCAGCAGTGAGAGGGGTCTTTTGAGCACCACAGCAGAGTCACTGGTAGGCTCTGAAAGACACATGACCATGTTTTTCTTGAAATTAGGAATTAAGCCTTTCTAATTCTGGAAATCTGAGAAGCTTTTTTTAACGTAATTTTTTGTTTTCTTTCTCTGCCTGTATCTTTCTATTTTCTTGCTTAATTACTTAATTTAAGTGTAGACAGTGGCAGGAGAATGGCTTTGGCTATTTGGAGAACATAAAGATTTGGCGAACTTTCCATTTCATCCTTCAAAAAGTAACATTAAATTTTATTTTCAGGTGTTCATTCGTGAATAGCTTTCCTGAGCAACTTTTCTTTTGTCTTTAATAAAAATTTAGATGTAGTCCCCCTGGCTGTCATGTCATATACAAAACTCATTTGGACTGCGCAAGAGATCAAGATTTTATTATTCACTTGAAAATGTGTTAGACACCCTGGAGAAACCAGGAAAGACTCCATCTAGAAGCTTAAAGTTTCAATCCCACATGTCGCAGTAAGTGAGAGATACCAAGAGACAATGAAAGAGGGAATTGCAGAGGAAAGAGAATCATTACCAGAATATTAGATCAGCCTTCATAAATTAAAAATTAGTATTGTGAATTCATAAATCTCTTTAAGAATAATGTTTTGTCAGTTATGGAAAATATGAGAAGATGGAGTAATGGATTTATATATTTAAAATCTCTAAAGTAATCAGTTTTCCTTAAAATCAGGAAATACCTTAACATGGACCTTCCAGAGATTTTTTTATGTATTGTCATTAGCCCAGGTTAGTAGAGGTTTTTTCCTTTTGATTGGAGAGGAAGCTTGCTTGCCTGTTGCTAGGTGATCACTAATTGTGATATTAACTGCCAGCAAGCTGCTGGCAGGGATTATAAACTTTTTTTCCTTGTTAACAAAACACATGTGTTAGAGGTGCGACGTTATCTAAGTGTTTCTATAATGGTCAAAATTTATAATGGGAGGGATAAATTCTTTAATACAGCTATGGTTATGTACCCAGCCATAGAGCATTAACCCCCCTTCGCAGTGCAGTAGTCTTGTTAGGTCCTGGCCAGTAATGGCATTAGAGTGTAGAAAACAGAGCTGATGTGCTGATAGAAGGATCTGAGCTCTCCAGTGCAAGCAGCGAAGAGCTGACAACAGTTCAGAAGAGTCCTCAACCAGAACGAGATGCCGTCTGTCCCGTGTTCACTCTGCAAGCTCATGGCGGTGTGGTTTGGACCGAGTGACCTCCTCCCGTGCCATCCGACAGCCGCTCTGCAGACTGCATTTGTGCAGGAGAGCCAGGAGGGCTGCTTGTTGCCGTAGTTAGGAATGTTCCTCACGCCTTGCACAGGGTGACTGCGTAAGGAAGTGCTACTCATCTCCCAGCATCAAGGGATGCTGTATTCCCACAAAAGTACACACTTCTTAAGCTTTTTTGTCTCAGTTACCACCCCATCCTAAATTTATTTCTCAAGGAATGGTAAAAATTACGGTTTTCCAGCTTAGTCGAACATCCGTTTATATACCTTATGGTAACAGCCCGAGTCCAGCTTGCATCGGGTGCTGAATGTACTTGTTGACTATCGTTCCTTGCTGCCACTAGATACAGGGTTTCATGAGCTTCAGCCAGATAAAGGCACCTGCAGCTATTGTTATCTCAGCAGCTAGAACATAAGAATAATTGTGGTTTAGTTGCTTTTCAGAGACTTTCGGAGGTGGGTTTCTATACCTGCAAGATGTTCCACTGGTTACTCTTCAGCAAAATGGTTTGTTGTTTCTAGATTTGGTGTCCGTGACATTTCCTTCAGTTCTCTATTTGTTGGAGATGTAGGTGAGACTTGCAGGGACGTATTTTGCACTGCGGTTGGGTGGTAACGGAGTACTTACAGTGCAGGTACAGCAATGCCTTCGTTCCCTTCATCTGGCAGCTCCAGCTTCTGCTCATGGGAATTTTCAATTCTGTTGCTGTCCTGAGAACGGCTGTTGACCCTGGGGCAAGGGATGGTGATCGCAGTGAGTTGGGTGCTCTCCCATGCACTTGTTCTGCATTACTGGGAACTTACTGCGCTTGTCGGGAGAGGAGTTGTATTTCTTCCTACCACGCCTTTTTTGCAAAATCCGTGGGCTGAGCTGGATGTAGAGGCGCTTCAGTCAATCATCTTTGCTTGCGCCCATCATTTTTGGTGCTGGTGAGGGCTAGAGAGGGGATCCTCTGTGTCAGTGCAGGCTGTTTGCGGTCTAGCAGCTGTCTGCTTACCGCAGGCTCTGTGTATTGCATGCAGCAGCTTGTCAGCTTACGGCTGACACCCTTCATCTTTCTACCCCTTACCGAGAAGTCCTGCCCTGCACTCCAAGCCCTCCTGAGAGCCGGGGTGTGCTTTGGCACCAGCCGTGCCCCAGCAGCTGAGCCCACCACCTCATGGCCGAGGTGTGTGTGGAGCATCTCCGTGCCTCCCCGCTGAGCCTTCCTCCTTCGAGGGGGTTCTTGGCTTGTTTGTTTGTTTTGGCCCCATTCTGTGTCCTCCTGCTTACCATCACCCTCTGGACTTATTTGGTAACACAGTCATTGGCCTGTATTTATTGCCTGCCTTCTGTGTTTTCATCATGCCTTAATTGTGGGATGTAGTCCCACACAACTGAATTTGTTTTGAATTTTTAGTTGTTTGGGTTTTTTAAATCTATTAATCAGGCCTCTCTGACAAAGAGGCCTGTGAGAGTTTTTGGCATAGTTGTGAAATACTGCAACTGTGAGAGAGAATTCATACCCTGGCTTTTTTTTTTGGCACTTGGCTTTAAGGACTGCAGTCTCCTTGCTCTAATGTGAATTCCAGAAGATAAAGGATTTATATTTCCTTTTTTAAGTCTCTTGAAGCCTACACACCTTTTAAAGATTTTCATGAATGTGTGGCGTACGTTTTGGTAGAAATAATTAAGGGCCAGGGGGGGTGTGCTCAAATGCATTATTGCTTCTGTATGCCCTGGGAGCTCCTGGTTGGGCTGGCTGGCTGCCACAAGCCCTCGCTGGCTGTCCAGCCAGCCCTCACATCGGCCTGGTTTCCAGCATAAATGGTGTCCAAATCAACACATTCCCGTGGAGTGTTTTAGATTCCAGCAAAGCAACATTTTCCTATGGAAAAGCCTTCCCTCAGAAAAATCTCTGCTAGCCCTCGGTCAGGCCAGTTCCCGTGCCCGGGGCCCTGCGGCATGACAAAGTTTCCTGCCGGTTGCGTCACCAGAGGAAAAACAGTTCATAGCTTGCCTTGAGTGGAAATCGAGTCCCTCTTGTCATTAAAAATTGACAGCAAATCCCCGGGAAAGGTTGGTTTTGAGCAGGGGTGGCTCCTAGTTCCAAGGATCTCATTTCGCACGAGCGGATGCCCATGGGTTAAATGCTGTTGGTCGTTAACTCTCTCAGCTGCTGGTTTTCAGCAGGCGTGTGAGCTCATCTGCTCCCTGGGGTGGCAATGACCATGCTGCAGGGAGAGGTGGGTCCTGCACTGGGCAGACATGAACTTGCACCCCCAGGTCCTGTTTTATGTATTTGCTACAAATACTATTGCAGCCTGGATATCCCTTTGGCTGACGGTATGCTGGAAACGATAGTATTTTCTGCAGATCAAACCGATGGTCCTTGGCGAGTAACTGTTGGTGTTTCACGTGTCGTCATATCCATAAACTATACTAATTCATGTTCTGTCAAGATGTTCATTTGAAATCTCAGCTCTTTATGAATCGATCCAAGTCCATCTCCTCGCTGCAAGTGCCCTGTGCTCATCTGCTGCTGGGAGTTAAGTCAGTCCAAACCTGTGTGTGACAAAAATGTATTAGGCCACAAGTTTCTTCACACTGATACAAGAGTTCAAACTAGTTACTGCTTTTCTTCTAGTAGCTCTGTGAGGATTTATTAGAAATTAAATAGTACTTTAGTTAGTTTGTTTAGTTGATAAGTTTGGGAAAATCTCTGCCATCAATAATGCTAATTGCATAAATATTAATCTTATAGCGTGTATTGATTACAAAAGAAAATTCTAAAACCAGATTTTGTATTTTTTGTGTTGCCTAAATACAGAATATGCTGTTACTTCTGTAGGAGAACCAGCCACTCTTCTACAGTAGCTTACAGACTGAACTGAAGAAACAATTTGTTTGAAAAAACGCCTGGGATGGACCAAATTTTTTTTTTCTTACAGATGGTCTTTAGAAGAATGAACTAATTCAAATGGTTTCTTAATCTGGAAAAGGGAGGAAGCAGCTTTTGAACACTTTAAAGTGAGAGATAGTTTAATTCTGTCATTTCTCAACTTGAAATATGTTTTAATAACTAATACCATCTGAGACTTCATGTGCAAAAGTTTGGGAAGAGAAAGAGAATTTATCCAACACGGATCATGCATAGCTAAACTTCAGCAAAGCCCTGCAAACACAGAAGTTTGTTGTTTGAAAGGCTTGACCGGTCGCTGCGGTACATTATTTACATTATTTACATGGTTGAATTCTTTAGCTTCCTTCCATGGGAAGGCACAGTTAATTTTCTCAGTTCATGTGGGTTTGTGCTGAATCAGATGGAGTTTTTTATGAGAGCCTTGGGCCTTTTTTCAAGTTGGAAAATAGGATAAATCACTGTGGCTTTGTTTCTCTAGTGGAGACATTTTGTCTATTCAACTATATATGATTTTCCCTCTCCTTTCTTTAACCCTCTTCCACCCATGTACAGGCACACAGCAGCCTGGGAGTGAGTTCTTTCTGTGGCTTCATTTCAGAATTTCACCATTTTTTTTGTGGGCTTTTGAGAGGCATTTACTTGCCATACTATGATTTCTGTGGCAAATTTGTGCAGTATGAAGACTACGCTACGGCTTTCCACTTGTAGCTTGATGGGTCCTGTCCCAGAGATTATCGTGGATTCTGAAGCGCTGTAAAACTGTGAGGCTGTGCTACAGGAGTGTGAATGCCTTCAACAGCTCTTGACCTTCATGTGAGTTGAGGAGCTACACTTGAAGAGCTGGTGCTTGCTATAAGGAATGCAAACAATTGGTTACATTAAGCCCCATGAAGTGAGCGTGCGCATTCAGATGAGTGCATGACCCAGCGCACTCCAGCACTTATGAATGTAGACATACTTAACTTCTTTTTGGTCATTTCGGTCTCTCAGTCTCTCAGCTCCCCTTTTTGCTCAGGAGTATCGAAGGCTTTTATTACTCATGTAATTGCTTTGGATCCTTTTACAGTCTGTATTTTAACACAGTGAAGTTTTTATACGCTAGTACGAGTCTCTGCAGAATAATGGTGAACACAGTGTGTTTTTTATATATGGCATTTTATCAGAACGTTGCTAATGCTGTCGATGTAATACACAACATCTGTTTTCCATTTCGCTGCATTTTGTGTAGCAGTAGTCAGCTCAGGAGGAGACAAAAGTAACTTTGAGCAGAAATGGCATGTGGGGCTTGGTTCACATTTCGCATCTGAAGCGAAAGATGGATTACCTTAAAAAGGCAGAGTGCCATACAGTAATCTTACCGAAGGACATTTAGTCCCTTGCTTTTAATTTATACTCGAATTTGGGCATAGGGCAATTTCTTACATGCTGATAGCATAGTTTCATGATGCTCATTTCAATAAAAGCTTAGTGTATTAAAATACCTATCACAGAATGGTAGGGGTTGGAAGGGACCTCTGTGGGTCATCCAGTCCAACCCCCCTGCCAAAGCAGGGTCACCTAGAGCAGGCTGCACAGGACCTTGTCCAGGTGGGTTTTGAATATCTCCAGAGGAGGAGGCTCCACAACCTCCCTGGGCAGCCTGTTCCAGTGCTCCGTCACCCTCAGAGGGAAGAAGTTCTTCCTCATGTTCAGACAGAACTTCCTATACTTCAGTTTGTGCCCCTTGTCCTGTCATTGGGCACCACTGAAAAGAGCTTGGCCCCATCCTCCTAACACCCACCCTTGAGATATTATAAGCATTTAAAAGGTCCTCTCTCAGCCTTCTCTTTTTCAGGCTAAGCAAGCCCAGCTCCCTCAGCCTTCCCTCATGGGAGAGGAGATTGTCTTGAAGCTTTAGGGGACTGTTCCGTGACTACAGGAACGACCCCCTGGCAGTCCGTCTCTTCCACCTGCCTTGACAAGGCTGCAACAAATCTTTTTCGTGTCTTCAGTTGTTTCCCCTAGGAACTGTGCTTGTAAAATACCTGCTGCGCCCGAGCCCTAGGATGCCCTCAGTGACTCCTGCGAGGTGGTGCCTCTCCTCTCGAGGACTCCCCATGCAGCAGCAGCGGCGGCAGCGGCGGCTGTCGCTTAGGGCCCCATGGCCTGCGCTTTTCCCTGGGGAGGGGCAGCCGCCAGGCGCTTCCTCGCAGGCTCGCCGCTGCCCTGACCCGCCAGCGCCGCAGGCTGTTGGGGCGCGTGCTCCACAGTCCTCTTGCCCGCGGCGCTGCCCTGAGGCAACGAAGGAGACATGGTGTGGAGGACCCTACTGGTGTTTCCTCCTCCTTCCTTCCCCGCCTTTGAATTCGTTCTTCAGTTTCCGCCGCGCTCGCCAGAGGAGAGGCCCATCACCTTCGGGCAGCCCCTGCGCGAGCGGGAGGCGAAGGGGAAGGGGGACGGGGTGGTGGCCCCAGCCTGGGGAAGGGCCGCCGTTCTGGCGGGCTCTGGCTCATTCCAGACGCCCCAGGGCCCCGCGCAGCCACCACCGGCCTGGGCGCCTCATGGAGCCGCCATGGCCGCCGAGCTTTGTGACTGCTGGTGTGCGTGGGCAGCTGGTCGAGCCATGCGTTGGCCGGCGCAGTGAGGCGACCTCTGCACCGGAGGGGCTCTGGCGGGCGGAGTGCGCGGGCGGGAGCCCAGGAACCGGCCAGTGTCTGGCCAAGGCTGTTCCAGGTTGACGCGTGAGCTGCTGGAGCACCTTGCTATGGTTGAGTAAAAGCCGTAAAGCGCTTGGGTTGTTAGCAGATGGCTTTGGAAAAGGCATATATTTTGCTGTACTAAGAATTCAGTAAATATTTTTGTCATTGATTCGGGGTTTATTATTTATTCCACATTGTTTTTTTCTCTCTTCCTCTCAGAGAATGTGGGCGTGTGCTTTGCTGAGGAGGTTTTTCCTTGTGAAGAGAATGGGAACCTTGAATCAAATTAACCTATTTTTAATGTGAAGTTTTAGACCCTTACTTGAAGGTGAAAATGCCGTGATGTTACATTAGCTTTAAAAGATAATTCATGCAAATAGTAACTTATAATTGTAAATGTAAATGAGATTTTCTTTACACTTATTTCTTATTACCTTCAGCACATCAGGTCCACCCATTTGGCCAGGAAGCACCTTCTTCAAGAGAAATGGAGCCCTTCTGCAAGGTAGGTGATGGATACTGCATCTTGGAGTAACTGATCTGCTTAACAAATACCTCTTGCAAATTGCACAGCTTTTGCAATATTCACTGGGCAAGAAGTAACCAAATGTTTTTTGTTTCCTTTAACCTGTCTCCTTTATTGCGCATCCGGTGCCTTGAAAATGGTGATTTACTACATGTAGTCTATGAAAGTTACTGCTTTTTTTCTTTCCTCAGATGATTAATTTGCTTACTGTAAAATACAGTAATGGGTGGCTTTTTTTCTTCTTCTTTTTGTGTGGATAAGGAGTACCCACAAGGAAATGTTCCAGGAACACCGCTTTTAGCTCTGTGGATGAAGCAAGGTTGTTCTTTGAGGGAGATCCTTTCTTTTACTCCCTAACTGTGCTGATAGCAAAATGTACCCAAAGGTAGGTAGCAGTGTTGTAGTGAGGAAACAGTGGCAGAGTATTTGTCTCAAGAAACCTACCATATTCAAGGGTGCTTACACTGACAAAGGAATGTTCAATATCTTATTTCCATTGGATGGACAATATAAACAGATGCTATATGACTGCAGTTTTGATAGGTGAAGATTTTCAGTCTGTCTTAACAAACTTTTTAAAATCATTATTCACTGTTAAGTGTGTTTATGTTTCTGCCATTGAATACATAGAACTACCATCACTCTTAATGGAAGTGTCTTGGGAATGCAGAAAGCTGGTTCCCCAGGCTGCATGCATTTGTCTGTGGTGCAAAAGTAACTTACACCATTTAGGATGATTTTACGGTCTTTGCAAGTGTTTTTCCGTGAAGTGTCTCAGTTTTGTGTTCATTCTCATGGTGCCAAGAGTTCTCTGGCCTTCTTTCTGGCAGAAAATGCTGTATAATGTTCTCTGGAGCATTTGTCTAAATCACTTGGGATGGAGCCTTACTCACAACTAGGTTCACGAGCAAATAATTGGCAGGCAGTACTGCTCACCTTTCACACACCAAAGTAATCCAGCATCTGTAGTTTACCCGAGAATATTTTTCAACTGATTTCTTCTTGCACGTATCTAGGAATTTGCATCATTCTGTTATGTAATATCTACGCTGAGATTTGTTCAAACAAATTTAAATACATTAAAGCATTCAGGTTATTTGTTAACGCTAGGAGACGGTACAAATTTGTAGAGTTTGGCAGCTTTTGGCTTTAGTCTTGATAGGATAGATCTGCTACCTTTGCAGTCCTTCCCAGTGGAAGGAACTGGATTTTAATTTTTGTGTGTGTGTGTGTGTAAGGAAAAAAAGAAACTGGTGTGTATGGACATGCTTGATTCATTTTCAGTTGTTCAACAATTGCGGTTTTAAATACGTACCTGCTCATATACAGTCTTAGTAATTTGAGTTCATGAAATGTAAACTGCGCTGTCAAGCGTATATGGCACAAACGCTTTACCTCTTCTTATGACGCAAGATATCTAGAATTAAGAACAACTGTTTTGTAGTCCTTCCTGTCTCAGTTCTTGCTTAAAGCCTTCTCCAATAGAGTATGCTGTTCTCCACTCTTCTCCTCTGCCTTCCTCTCCCTTCCAGATTGAGAAAAAAACCCTAAAAGTCCAAAACATTTCAGCATATTAAAGAAATTGAGAAAAAGGGAGAGATGACTGCCTTTTCAAGGAACTAACAAAGCCTAACAGACCTTTAACTGAGCTGGCATTCTACGTTGCCATTTCAAGTGGAAAACCCAGCCAATTTGAACTCTAATGTGCATGATACGACTGAGGTTGGAAGGATGAGAGAGCGTGAAGAAAAACCTCATTAAAGTAATCTTTTAACACTTTCTGGTTTTAATTTTGAAACAAGAAAATAACCAAGCCTGCCTTCCTTCCTTCCTTCCTTCCTTCCTTCCTTCCTTCCTTCCTTCCTTCCTTCCTTCCTTCCTTCC
>Ga0065711_1042710_pt1 | contig 15190 bp, 6 predicted proteins | sample Hoacrofraction12_FD_59098 | JGI IMG/M metagenome (GOLD analysis project Ga0065711, IMG submission 59098) | Hoatzin crop microbial communities from Cojedes, Venezuela - Epithelial fraction 12 v2 (version 2) | ecosystem: Host-associated > Birds > Digestive system > Esophagus > Crop | place... | reverse complement strand
CCCCCCCCGCCCCCCCCGCAAATCTTGTCTCTCTATCTCTCCCAAGGTTTGTGGAAAAGTAGCATAAAAAGCTTCCTAGCAGCCTCTATTTCATTTTCGTTAGTCAAGAAGAGAACCTGGGCTTCTTCTCTGAGCAACCTGTGGCCCCCTTGTCCACACTTCAGCCCTGAAGGGCATATTTCTGTGTCCTCCAGAATCTGTTCCAAATTGCATCTCTTTTAGGAGGAGTTTTCTAGATGAAATCCAGTCTGAAATGTGTTTTTTCCTACTTCATAGTGAGTGAGATATGCATCTTACTATTCACCATCTATTATTAGGAGAGAGCTCTTCCCTGAATGGCTTTTCACGAATATCTAGCTATAAATGTTAATATGTTACAAATGACCATCCAATCTAATATTGCAGGAAACGTGTGCTGCTTTAAAGTATCTTTCATAGTCAATAATCTACAAGCAGGCTCTATTTACAGCTGAAATCAATGTCCTTGTACCTTTTCCATTTAGGCTAAAGAGCAGTAAAAAGGTTTCATTCATCATAATCTTCACGCCACTAGGAACAGAGGAATAAGAATTGTTTCTGCACTCTTCGGAAACGTAGATGGAAGAAAAATCTTTGTCCTAAAGCGTGTTGAAATACCAGCACATTGTAAATTCAGATACAGATCAGGTGAATTATGGGACTCTAGGTACAAAATGAATGCACCGGCATTCATTTGTAATTTGCATCTGAAAAAAAGAAGGGCTAAAGCAGAGGTCTCATGTTTCTTTCCTTACTTTAATGACAAAACCAGAAAAGGGGGAGAAATGTCACTGGGAGTTCCATGTGATGGATTGGTCTATACGCCTGAACATTAAGAACAAGACACCCTCAGTATCTGAAAGAAGACTGCCTAGCGTGTAAACATTAGATAGAATTGAAAGTGGCAGTTTCTATGGGCCCCCTACCAAGACAATGCACAGGGGGTGTACGTGCTTTATTGCTTCACACTCATGCATGAAGACAGTACAGCTTCTGAAATCTAAGTCAATCTCCTTAGGTTTAATGTTCCATTGAAATTCTGCTAAAATGTAAAACGTATTTCAAAAGAACAAAACATTTTCTCAAGCAGAGACCATTTGACTGTCATGGTAGATTTTTCTCTTTTATGGAAGCTAATTCATGGAATAGAGGTATGTTGGAAAAGCCAGACTGCTGGGGTCACTGTTGGTACCACGAAAATGTTCAAAGTATCATTCTAACATCAAAATGCGTATGTAACCAAACTGATCATTCAAAGCATGCCAGCAGCGCTGCGATAGATGCACCTCTGCAGCACCCTGAACTCCTCACAGACTGTGGTGGAAACAGATTTCACTGAACATCGTTTTGATTTTTATTTCTGACTTGGACCTTTTCATTTACAATATACATCCTGAAACAACTGTACTGGCACAACTAAGTGTCAAAGGGTTTCACAGGGGTAAGAATAATTGCCTGAAGGTGGTGGCACTCAGCTTCTTAAAGCAGCTTTGCTGACAGTGGCAATTTTTCATGTAAGAATGGAGAATCAGGCTCACATTTGTTTGAAGAACTGTAAGGTTTTTTCCTCAGTTCTATTTTTTTTTTTTAAGAAAGAGCATTGACTAAAATTTGTCATTTCATTAAATGTTTTCTTTTTGTTCATGCAGTAGTTAGCCTTAGTGCAAGACTGGTATCAGAAAAAGCAGTGCAGCTCTGAACAGAAGGGTATTTGCAATCTGACAAGACTCTCACAGCACCCCCCTTGTATAGAACTCACAAGGAATAACACACATTTAAAAAATACTTTGGTTTAAAAATTGAAATAAGAGATTTCAGACAATTTTTCTGGAGAAACAGCAAGGAATAAAATACAGGCCTTAGGAGGAAAATGTTGGGCAAAATTAAGGGAAAAAAATAAAAATGAACCCCCATTAACAACTATCTATGAGATGCCTCTAGTGATATCTCGTGTTTTAAGACAATAGCATAAGTATTTCAGTATCAAACTTGAATCACCATCAAAACAACCATGCTGTAATAAAACTTTCAGTGCTTCTCACTCAGCATGTAGGACAAGCACTTCACAAGAGGTTTATAAAAAGAGGACAAAAGTGAAATTTCTAAGTATTGTATGGCTTGCTTTCTTAACCTTTCAGCTCTATAGATAAGCATTTTGTTAATATTTCAGGCTATCTGCAATGAGCATTTGTTGTTTTGAAGGGGTTTTTTTTCCCTTTTTCAGTTCTTTTTAAATCTTCCTTAAATGTCTTTTTAAAAGTTCAGAGATCTCTTGTAGCTGATAAGTATCATCTGCCATCATTGCTCTGCTTCAACGACTCCCACTTCTCTAGGAGGAGATCTTGCTGCTTTCTGGGAGTCTCACTCCCGAATAACTCTGGTTTAAAAAGTCCTGTGGGTGACAGAGAGATGTAGAATCGCAAGCTTGGGCTGTTGGTTGTTCTCAGTGCAAAGGCTGAATTTCTGCCTATTCACATTTAGGCGCTAAGATAAACAGACAGGTTCTCTCTCTGGAGACTTTCAAACACATCTACAGTTCTCTATTCACTATACATGAATCTTCGTTGTTTACTACAGGAGAATTAGGTACAAAACTTGATCCAAGCTTTGTGTTTATCCCTCTGAAACTGGATCCCAGAAAAAACATTTTTTTTCTTTTGCAAGGAGAGGGAAATCTTCCTTTAAAACAAAAATTCTTCATGGAAACAGACGGAGCAGATTTACATTCTCTTCTGTATGGGGTTTGGGCTTTTTTTAAATTTTATTTCATGCAAATTTACACTGTAGATACTATAAAATACATTACATATCAATCGGAGTTTTCAGTACTAAGCAATACTTTAGTTTATTCTGCTAAACATTTTGGAAGTAACTTTTAAATAATTTATCACCTTCTCTATGCATTTGCTCTTGTATTTACTCGTTTACATGTTTGTGTGACCTAATTTTTGCAAATAATTTTTAAATAAACTAGTGATTTAAATTATGAACTTAAACCTACCTTTGAGTGTCATTACAATCAGGGTACAGGCAGGTAGTAACCTTTGAGTTATGCGAAACTATCTATTTTTGTACAAGCTCTGCTGACAGAAAAATTAAGTGGCTAGAATAGCACACCCTGATACAAATTAAGGCCTCTTTCCAGAGATGTCCTAGAAGCAGTTCCGTGACCAGCTAACCCTTATGAAGACCACTCAGAGTGGTAACAAATAATGCATAACCCTGTTTTTCAGATCATTTTGTTCATTACCATAGTGGTACAGATACTGACAAGAGATTAATCCTTCTACTGACACATGGGAAAATTGGGCTGCTGAAGTAGATTCTGGCTGCAGGCCTCCATACTAACAAAGATGATATTCCTCCTGGTGGTATGTGAATACTGTGAGAATTAGTTAGAAGTCGCTTTCCTGCTGTGTTTACAACTGATTGGGCTACTGCAAGGAACATTGCCCAAGTAATCCGAATAGCTCTGCCCACTGCTGGGATTAGTTTCAGTAAACTGTTCTGCTTGTGGATCCAACTACGAATGATTTATGATATGCAAGTAGAAAGGAACCTTAGAACTGCTCTAGGTAAAATGGGGCAATGAAGATATTTAAGAACATTGTTCTTGTCAGTGTGGGTACCTTACTGCAAAAGTGAGGATATTACGGTTTTCATTTGATCCCTAAAATTCAGTTTTAATGGTTTGACAAAGGATACTATAGAACACAACAAGCAGCTGAAGAAATGTGGTTAAAAGGGAATGTACCAGTGGTTACCCTATGCCAATTGTGTGTGAAAAGAAGTAAGAGGGAGTGGGTAACAGAATTGTATTTTGCTATTAAAAGACTGCCACAAAAAGAAACAAAGTCTGATATCCATGTTCCTATTAATTAATACCTTCGTCCTTGAAAATTTCTGTTGTTCTTAATGACATTATTTATTAAATAGGTTGTTCCCATTCCGGTACAACTAAGGGTGGCAGAGTTTGTCTTAAAATAAATACAGCCTTGTGATATGTAAATAAGTTAGAAACTGGTTTTATAGACAGTTCAAAAACGATTAGGGAAGGCAGAATTCTGCTAAATGATGTATGTTTTGTTTCTTCCATACTGTTTTTATCTAGTTTGATATATTCAGCCTACAGCAGTGACATAACAATACCATGAAACACAGACTTCATCTTAATTCTTACTGATGTGGTGATGTACCCAGGGAACAGGAAAATGCTAACTGCAGATTTGTTTCTGGGTTTCCTTACATTTCAACTAAGAAGAAGCCAACCATCAATATATTTTCTGTAATATTGCCAAAAGTTGTCTCTCAATTGGGTTCATTTTATCATGAGTAATCAGTATCCACAGTACCCTCATTCAGACTTTCCTAAAGTATTTAAGATCATATAAGGAGTAGGATTCTGGAGTTGAAAACCCTCACGTCAAAGCCTGGATGGAGCATTCAACCGTAATTTCCAAGAACAGACCTTAACACACACTTTCAGCACTTCAGGTGTTTTATTTTCTGAATTCCCATAGGTTCTTTCCCTCTTTCTCTTAGTGAGGAGGTTGGTGTGACCTGGCCCTCACTGTCACAGCTGTCTGAGCTCTGCCAGTAAGTGATAGACTGTTCACATAGTTAGTAAAATAAGCTTCACTTTTAAATGGTAGTTTTCCTTTCTGAAAGCATATTCAATACATGGTCAGTAGAAACACTCTGAAGGTTCACAGTTCATTAGGGAAATCAGTAGAAGGGCTTGCTGCAGCTGGAGTTTATTTTAAATCATACTGGCATGTGTGAATCAACGGCATCAAAAAATTATTGTTGTCAACAAGGCTCTATGTTTGCTGTGGTCATCTTCCAGGGAATTAATCCAAATGAGCAGGCCAACAACTCAACAGTTTGATTTCAAAGCTATGCTCCCAGGGAAATGATATGTGGTGACAGAAACTGTTGGACCAGATTTTCAGCTGGTTTAAATCAGTATAACATGCAGACTTTAAGACCTCAAACTCGTTCGACATCAGTAGAAATAAGCCTGACCTGCAGTCTTTCTCTGTACAGTGCAATGCCGCTTATGTTAGGTTAGTTTCATTTAGTTTAGAGTTAACGTGAGCAAGATCTCAATATCATCTATTTACTTTTGTTCTCTGCCCACACTGTCATCTGCAGGTTTTACTTTTTATTCTGCTACTGCAGAATCCACCATCTGTTGCAAAGAACATTTACCGTTCAACTTTTAACTCTCTGAATCACCATATTGAGGTCAGTGTATGGTTTCTGGGTAAAGGTCCCTGTGGGATAAACACGAATATAAGAAAATCCCATATTGTCTTCTAAATTTCTACAGCATGGAAGGAGACAACCCCTCATTTACTAGCCTGCAGACCCCTCATTCTTCTCTACTCAACTGAAAAGCTCTTTTCCCAGAGTTATGTTCTCAAATTCCCCATTTTTTTTGAGGCAGCTGACTCTCTTATCTTCTCACAGTTGCTGGCATTTGGATTTATTTGTTTGTTGCAGCACCTGATTCCCTCACTCAGAACAACTGCTCTCTATAACAAGATTAATTGGAAAAAATGTATAATTCAACCATGACCCGACTGTCAGGCTCTCGCATGTTCCTCTTGCCTTGCCTGGATCTCTCTTGCCACGTTAAGCTGAGACTGCATGTCACAGCAAGAAACAGGGCAGCACTACAGCATTGTTGTGGAGAGGAAAAGGCACTTAATTTGACCTTCACAACATGCCACTTGGGACTTTTTCCTGGTTTCCTTGCGGATCTTTGCTTCCTATTTATAGTCATTGCTAGGTAGGATTTCTTTGAGTTACCTTACTCTGAAACATTTTCCAGTTCCCTGGGTGCGTGCCCAGCTCCACGTCAGAATAAAACATGCAGGTGCACCAAGTCCTCTCCCCTACAGCTGCATGCCCTAGTCTCCAACCAGAGAGAACTTGGGCATGACAGAATCCACACCATGCTCTATATAGGTGCCAGTCTGGATATTTAGGAAGACCAGAGTCCCAGTGTGTACTAAGGTGATCATCAGAGCAGACAGCTCTGTAGAGCTTTGATACCTTTCGGGAAGCTGATTGCTGCTGTTGTGACAAGGCTAAAACTCTGCAGGCAGAGTCTCAGTGATACGAGGTTTCTGTGGAAAAAGCAGCATAGTCCCTGCAGAGTATTTAGTCCTGCTGGTTACACAGACTCTATTCGCGCTCTTCTACCTGGATGTGTTGAAATGTGCACTGAGTGAACTGGCCAGCCTCCAGAAGATAGGCTACTGGAAACATTTTGAGTTTTGGAATACAGACCTGCACTGCAGTTTTGGGAAAAGACACAAAACATTCATGTCTTGTGAAGCAGAACTCCAGTGTCTACCAAAACTCGCAGTCTTCCCAAATGTTTCAGGGATGGATGGTAGCCCTGATTAAACACTTCTTGACTCAGTGCTTAGAATATTATGCTTAGCTGGGGACACCACATGTTCATTAATATTAGCAGAGTAACTCAGTTAGCAGAAGAGACACATATCTATAACAACTTAGTCCCTGAGATAAGCTCATAGGTCTTTCCTCTGAAATATGCAGAAAACAGTTTTGTTTCTACATCCCAAGCAAGCAGATACTGCCACTGAGTGCTCAGCATCCACTGAAGCCAATCACCTTCGATGAAGTTCTAAGTTGTCCTCCAGGAAACTGGCATCTACAATATATGTGATCTGAATTAGAGATACTACATCAGTCTAGAGCCTACTACACAGACCCAAGCACTCTCTTCTTCTTCCATTTAAAAGGGAGATCTTTTGATATCACTTCTGGCTGTTGGCAGACACTATAAATAAATGCTACAGACATGGGCCACATTGTACATGTTTAGTGCATTTTTCTGTTTTCTTTCCCTTAGCTTTGTTCTCATTTTCTTTGTCATGTTTGGTCTCTTATATGCACTGCTCTTCTGTCTCTTTTCTTTAGGCTGCTTGTTCAGGTGATTCAAAGTGGGTGCTCTGGAAAAGGGAAGAAGCCCGATAGCCTTCTGAACTGACTCACAAAGAAAAATCTCTCTTTTTTTCATTTTCCATATACTCCATGCTCTTTCTTGACTAAAACTAGAGCTTAAACTGTTAGGCTTGTTTTAATCCTTAAAAAATACAACTGCAGCAATGATCTTTGTGGAAGTAAACAGAGATAAGCCTACTCTGAGGAACTGAGGGGATTAGTTGAATATCTCTGAATGGCTAAACCACTTACAATCACTATTTGTAGTGTACCCATCATGTGCTTATTGTCCTACTATATGCCTAGAAAACAGAGTCAAAATAAACATGGGCAAAACCTTATCCCTTAATCAGCCTCTCTTTTTCACTGCATACATACAGTTGGTTGTATAGCAGAGTTCCTGCAGAACTGCATGGCTTCCAGGGCATCTGCTTACCCAGAGTGGAAGAAGTTCACAGACCTGCTGAAAATCACAGATACCAGGCTCAGATACAGTTTGTTATAGTTTGAGAATTTCTTGAGATTTTCTTGACATGCTAAGCAATATATTATCATCAGTACTATCAGTGTCTTTGTACTAAAAAGGAGAGATGAGCAGATTTTGGTGCCTGGCCTAGAAAATCTTGTTGCAAGTATGGCAAATCTCATCTTCACATAAAAATAAAAAAACAGATTGTAACCTGCTGTCAGAGAAGCATGTTATTTATCAGATTATTTGGTTTTAATACACTTTCTTTGGTGGATTAACATCAACAGTCTTCTTGAAAGTTGTGTTTGAAATAAAAATTCGGTTAGGAGTTTTAGTGACCTTACTTCTCCCATTCCTTTTAGACACATTAATATTCTGGCATTAACGCACGTCAAGACAGAATATAGACGAGTATAATTGTGGCAGTAAGTGAAAATCTTTTAAACAGAAATACATCACAAGCAAACTGTTAGTTCAGCATCCTGTAGTTTTAAACAAATTAGACAGGATTTTTTGAGAAGTCATGGACCCAAATGAGGTGTCTGTCTTTTAGTGGGCCCAGTGCAAACCAGTTTTGGAAACAGCTTTTAGTAATTAAAAAATAAGGTTCTGGATAGCCTTCTTGTGAATGTTGAGGAGGAAAGCAAACAACTCAAACTGACTTTAATAATTTCATGCATGAGATTTTATGACTTGGCCAACTGCAATATCAGCAGCTTAAATTTGGCAAATCAGAAGGTTCTTCTCAGTCTCATGTTGCTCTTCAATTCCTAGGAAAAATATTTTATTCTTCTCCAAACTAGCAGAAATGTGGGTTTTTTCCTGATGGTGAAATTATTTTCAGCCTACATGTGGGAGATCAAATATGTGGATTTTTACCAACGATATCAGCTTCGTGAAAAGAGTATTGAGCTTTGGAAAAAAAGTTGGTGAGTTTAAGTTCATCCCTTGGACATTTTTAGAGCTAAAAAAAAAAAAAATTTACTTAGAAATTTGACATGTAAGAAACACAAGTAATCTATGCTACAAGAAAACATACTCAGCTTACCGGTACTGAAGAGTAGCATTGTTTCCATAGATTTCAGAAGTTGCAGAGCTGGTCTAAGCTGTATTTTTAGAAAAAAACACCTTTTATTTCCCTGGGGAAATTGTGCCATACAGCTGAATAATTTGAGAACACAAGAAACCTGAATATTAGGAAAAAGTTCTTCACTGAAAGAGATGTAAAGCATTGGAACAGGCTGCTCAGGGAAGTGGCTGAGGCACCATCCCTGAAGGTATTTAAAAGACGCATAGATGTGGAGCTTAAGGGTATGGTTTAGGGGTGAAATTGACAGTGTTAGGTTAATGGTTGGACTCTGTGATCTTGAAGGTCTCCTCCTACCTAAATGATTCTATGATTCTATAAACTGCTCCGCCAAGCAGATAACAGATCTCCCAGCAGTCAAGGGGTGAAAGAAGCAGCCTGAGGCACTATGGATTTTCATAATCAGCAAATCTACATGGTCCCTGAGCAGAGGTTTGAGAACATGATGTTTTCACTTGACTATCAAATAGTGAAGATTAGGTGGGATCTAAATGCCTAGATCGTCTCATGAGTTTTAGTCCATAACACAGGGACATATAAAGCACAGTTTTAAGCTTATACATAGTCATATTAAGTTTCTTATAAGGCAGTTTATAATGTAAGAGTCTAAAAATTTTTGTATGAGAAGCTATCATAAAGGCTCATTATAATTATTATAATGAACCTTTAAGCAGCTGATTGATCATAACTATTTCTTTGTGACACATTTATCCATGTATGGAACAGGTATTATATACTAGCCTCATACACTATGAAGAATATTTGAAGCTGTAATTGGATACAAGTGCACACTTAGAGAAAAAGAAAGAAGGCAGAGAAAATCTCATCTCAAAATGAAACATGTTTGAAAACAGGTAACGCAAATATTCACAGTATCTAAAGTATTTGAAGTGCGAGTGACAGTTTTTGCTTTTAATCACAAGGACATTCTGCTGGTGTTTCTACAAACCTCTGTTTTGATATTTTACTACCTCACTTCTTTACATCCTTGTTTATCCTACCACCATTTTTCTGTCTCTAGATTGTGAGTTCTGCAGAGCATCCCACTATGTGTATGTTTAATAATGAGGATCCCAATCTCAGATGAAGCCTCCAGTCACTGCTGGAAGATAGCACTGATTATTTTGCATTCACTTCAGAAACAGATGTAGTGGTAACAGTTCAAAATTTTTGCTTGTTTGCAGAAGGCAACATACCACTGTGGGACAATTTCCTTTCTTTTCATGCTCTGTTCCTGTACTTCCATAGTGCAATGTGGAATTTTCCCTGCGTTGTCTCAGTAGAGGGTGTTTCCTGGGACTAGCTTAATCTAGCTGAATCATTGCTCTCAACACCAGTTAAAATTCATAGCCATGTCTGAGAACAGAATTTTAGTCCAGGAATCAACTGGCTGATTGATTACTTCTGTGACATATCTTTATAGCAATGCAGAACTAGAAACACCAGCCTTCCTAGGCATATTAACCACATTTTTAATGGGCCTTTGATCCTTATACACGTAAACTTTAACATAACAGGAAACAACACTGTTCTCCTGAAACAGTCATGTATGTTTCCTCCTGCAGTTCAGCCCCCAGCTGTCCTGTTCCAACAGATAAGAAGTCACAGCTGATCATTTGAGATGCAGAGGGCCATGACAAATGGTGTTTTTATGTCTTTCAAATGGTAGACAAGAGGACTGGGATATGGTTTCTTGTGTCAAAAATATTTTATCTAATAGTAAAATTCAGATTTAAAGGGATCCTTTAATGGACCATCCAGTTTACAGTTTTACATTATATCAGTTATTAAACTTGATAGTTAAATTACCAGACCAGGAGGCAGCAGATGTATATTCAGTACAGGGTTTGCCTCAGTCTCACTATGACATTGGGGATGTCACTGTTAATGCTCCAGGTGTTGAGTTTCCTAACTCTGGAACAGCGACTGTAAGATTTTATTTTGTCCCTTGTACTTAGAACATAAAGAGTATATATTTAGGGAGTTCAGGAAGGGAGTTTTCCCTTTCGTAATACTTCTCTGAAACAGAAATTTTGAGCTCATACAACATAATAGCTAAAAATGTTGTAAGGGTCAAGAGTTAAGACAATTTATGTAATAATCTATTATAAACAATAAAACTGTTAATGGAACCTGAAAGTGTTTGATATTAGGTTGTGACTGGTGATATGACTTTCTCAAGACTGGCCTCTTGTCTGAGATCCTAAAGTATTAGCTTTGTACATCTGTATGCTTACATTGTTTTCTGAATAAAAACTGAAAAGTATTTGCATAAATGCAGTAGATTTGGATTCTTAAATTTACTGCATGACACAACCGGCAAAGTTCCCCTGCCTATGGACTGCAGCAGGGGATGAGAGGTAACTGTACAGAATGTCTCATTACCAGACAAGGAATCAAAATGTTAGACCAATACATATATATATTTTTTTTTTTATTTAATGCTTATACTTCTAACAACTTAATTTGTGTACTGAGAATCACAGACAAGAAGCCATCTGTTTTTCCATCAGTGATTCAAATTTAAATATTCCTTTAAAGGAGTTTGAATGATGAGGCAGGAGGTAAACAGCAAATAGGGGTGAAGACACTTTCTAAGTGAAAACTGCGATCATGAGCCCATATGATAAAACCTGCACACCAAATTCTGGACTTGAAAAACATAGGCAGAGATTCAAAATACTCTGAATCTCCATTCTCTTTGCCTTCTCTCTTTTTTTCTTTCCTTTGATATGATTTTATTGCATCAGGTACAGATCAATTCAGATACAGCTGTGCTACCAGCCCCGAGGGAAGTTTCCCATAATCTTGAGACATGTGTTCTATGCCTATAAAATATCCCACCAATCTTCTTACTCTCATAGTGACAAAATGTACGGAATAAATACCTGTGTTCCTCACATTTGCTCAAAGAGTCAAAGACTGATTTATCATTGCCTTGACTTCGATATAACAGTTTACTCTAGTTCAAACTGAGCATGAAATGGTATCACTCTGATTTTGAGTGATTTCAGTATTACATTAGTTTTACATGCACGAAGGCACACAGTTTCACTAAACATATTTAACTCTTTCAATTGTCTCACCTACAAATCCAAACACAACACGTCTTACTGAAGCCAATACCCCACAAGCACAGACTTCAGTCTCACGGTTACTGAACATTTTAGACAGTGCTATGTACCAGAGAGCCATATTGCTTCTGCCACCCACTTTGAAATGATACTTTTCTGTATTATCTTAAAATTTACATCAAAGAATCTCAATATCCAGATTTCAGAGTAGCCTTCAGAATACAAAATGCAAAGGCATAGGAGTCTCCAGAGGCATGCAATGAAAACAATATAAATAAAACACTTAAATGTAAAAGGTAGATCGATACTGAAATTTTCATTTATTATCATTTATTATTTATAATATAAGGTAAGCATACTAAGCTGAATTCATCCCCTCACAACTCCATTGTTTTCAGGGTAAATTTGGTTCAATGGATTTGTATAATTTATATATAAGTTATCAGCTTTATTTCTTTGTTCTTCTTCATTTCATAGATCCAAGACTTTGTTTAATCTTGTGTCTCTTCCTTGCACTAGCATTACAATTTTGACTTTACCTCTCCAGATAAAGTCCTTGTTCATCTCTTCATGTTTAGATTTCCTTCCTCACTGTATCTGACTTTTCTGACCTCTTCCGCTTTCATTTCGTCCTTTGCCATTCCCCTGTGTCTTAGAATATCTTTGAAATATAATTTTTTTCTTCCTAGATAGTTTCCAAACTTTCCTTGCATCTCTATAAGCCTTTTCATCTCTCTGTTTCAAGGCTCTGAACAACCAGTCATCCATTCCATCTCTCCAAGTCTCTCAATGCTTTGTCCAAGATTATTTCTTAATTATCTTCTTTAACTACCAACAGTTCTGTGCCTGAAGTTATGCTGCCCTTAACTTCAGTTCAGTGTACAGGCCAACTATTTCCTCATGATAGATATGCCTGCCTGGTTTCTGCCTGTGTTGCCCACTTCTACCCACAGTATCTAAACAAGTGCGTTCATCCAGTTGCTAGGTAATAGACCTGATAATAATCCAGAGCTACTGTGTACAGTTATTTGTTGCAGATACAGTTATTCTGATCCCACAGACGCATAGAACTGTTGTTTTTAAGCACTTTAGTTTTAACTGAATATATCGAGTCTACTGAATGTATTCAAAAAATGTATTAATCATTAATCATATCTAAAGTCAGAGAGTCAGAGAGTCATAGAATAGTTTGGTTTGGAAGGTACCTTACAAACCATCTAGTTCCAACCCCCCTGACACAGACAGAGACACTTTCCCCTAGACCAGGTTGCTCAAAGGCCCATCCAACCTGACTTTGAAAAGTCAGCTGAGTTTAAAAAATAATCAGAAACAGATGGCAAGCCTAAAAGAAGTCTGTCCATGGTGGCAAAGAAGAGGCTAAGGGGGAGCACAAACACTAATAGCAGCATAGGTGTTCTAGCAGCGTAGTTACAAAAATAATGGACCCAGCTTCTCAGTAGAGTCAGACGACTTCGTACAGATGCAAGTCCCTGCAGACTGGATATCAAGAAAAAATTCTTTAGACAGGTAGTGCAGCACAGGATCAGGTTGTCTGCTTTGGGTGTGGAATCTCTATCCTTGGATTTTTTCAAGAATTGACTAGAGAACACCATGGCTGATGCCATCTAGCATTGACAGTGGTCTTGCTTCAAGACGTATTTTTAATGTGACCTCCAGAAATCCCAGAGACCATTTCTGTGATTCTATGTATTATGGTGGGTATGATTCTTCAGGTAAGGAACTGATTTCTCATGTGAAGATATAGTCCTTTCTTCCACTGGAATGTCTTGTCCAAATAAATTTGACCCTTCTAACTAAAGTTTACCTTACATACCTTGATAATGACTGTATTAAAAAAAAGAAAAATCAGGGGAAAGAGGTGCCTATAAAGTAGAGAGAACTTACCTCAAGGACTCTACAGCACAAAGACATATTTAATATGCAGATAGAAGGGCTTCTGCACAACAAGGTGCAAAGTACATAGAAAGAACACCAGTTTTTCTCCTGTGGCCTTAAAAAAGATTTGTTTTGATATTTCTTCTGTTGAACTTGTCTGTAGAAAAAATAGACTTCTGCCTGAAGAAAAGATAGAATCATAGAATTACTTAGGTTGGAAAAGAGTGCCAACTCCCCCACCAAACCATGTCCTTAAGCACCATATCTACATGTCTTTTAAACACCTCCAGGGATGGAGACACAATCACTTCTCTGAGCAGTCTGTTCCAATGCTTGATAGCCTGTTCAGTGAAGAATTTTTTCCTAATATCCAATCTAAATTTCTTGTGGTGCAACTTCAAGCTGTTTCCTCTTGTGCTGTTACTTTTACTTGGGAAAAGAGACCGACACTCTCGTCGCTACAACCTCCAGATATCCTGGTACTATCTTATAACTTGAAACTTACATTCTCTGAAAAAAAATGAAAAGTATTTGGCAATGCTTTCTTGATGACTTACAGGACCTGTATTTAAAATTATTTAGGACCCTTTTCTTCTTCATCAAATTTTATGGTCGCTCTTCATCTACCGTGATAGGTCTTCTTGCAATAAGAGACATGGTCTGGCTAGCGCTAGAGGACTAAAAGAAACTTCATGAGCAAGTTGAAACAAATTCTTACATTATGTAGACGATATTCAATTTGATCAGATGGATCATGTGGAATGCATGAAATCATCTCATCTCCTACACAAAGTCTCTGAAGAACTTCTGAGCATTACAGGTAACCAGGAATGAAATTAGTCAAATCATAGAATCACAGAAAAGTTTAGGTTGGAAGTGACCTTTAAAGGTTATGTATTCCAACCACCCTGCAATAAGCAGGGATATCTACCACTAGATAATGTTGCTCAGAGCCCTTTCCAGACTGACCTTGAATGTTTCCAGGGATGGGGCATCTAGCAGCTCTCTGGGAAACCTCTGCTAGTGTTTCACCACCTTCATTGTAAAAAATTTCTTCCTTATATCCAATCTAAGTATACCTTCTCAGTTTAAAAACAAAGTCCTTTGTTCTATTGCAACTTGCCCTGCTAAAATATTTGCCCATGTCTTTCTTATAAGCCCCTTTTACGTACCGAAAGGCTGCAATAAGGTCTTCCCGAAACCTTCTCTTCTGCAGGCTGAACAAGCCCAACACTCTCAGTCTTTCCTCACAGGAGAGGTGTTCCAACCCTCTGATCATTTTTGCGGCCCTCCTCTGGACAGGTTCCAACAGGTCCATGTCTTTCTTGTACTGGGAACCTCAAAATAAAATTAAGAACTCCAGGCAGAGTCTCTCAAAAACAGAGTAGGCGGGCACAAACCTCTCCCTCAAACTGCTGGCCACACTTCTTTTCACAGAGAATAACAGAATATTAGGGGTTGGAAGGGACCTCCGTGGGTCATCTAGTCCAACCCTCCTTCCGAAGCAGGGTCACCTACAGCAAGCTGCACAGGATCTTGTCCAGGCGGGTCTTGAATATCTCCAGAGAAGGAGAATCCACAACCTCCCTGGGCAGCCTGTTCCAGGGCTCCGTCACCCTCAGAGGGAAGAAGTTCTTCCTCATGTTCAGACGGAACTTCCTGTGC
>Ga0065711_1042712_pt1 | contig 15191 bp, 4 predicted proteins | sample Hoacrofraction12_FD_59098 | JGI IMG/M metagenome (GOLD analysis project Ga0065711, IMG submission 59098) | Hoatzin crop microbial communities from Cojedes, Venezuela - Epithelial fraction 12 v2 (version 2) | ecosystem: Host-associated > Birds > Digestive system > Esophagus > Crop | place... | reverse complement strand
GGATGACGGAGCACTGGAACAGGCTGCCCAGGGAGGTTGTGGAGTCTCCTTCTCTGGAGATATTCAAGACCCGCCTGGACAAGATTCTGTGCAGCCTGCTCTAGGCGACCCTGCTTCGGCAGGGGGGTTGGACTAGATGATCCCCAGAGGTTCCTTCCAACCTCTACCATTCTGTGTTTCTGTGATTCAGTGATTCTGTAAATGTCTCTACAGGTACTACAGATGTACAGCTTTGAAGCAGCCTGTGTACCACTAATGGTACCTCAACACCATAGTTTATGTATCCCTGATCTCAAACTCATTACCTCAGTGAGGGAGATTCGGGGCAGGGAACCAGGAGTGACCACAAGACATCACAACACCACATGAGTCAGGACTCAAATCCTACGCATGAAAACAACCTGGAAGGCCCAAGGCTGCTCTTCTCTCCACTGTCCTCCCACTGGCAGCAAGAAAGTTGACAGTCGGTAGAGCAGGACTGCAAACATTTGCGTTCCCAGGTGAAGACGAGAAGAGTCCTCCCACCAAAGCCTGTTCTCGTGTCCCCCAGATCTGTCACCCGACGCGCAGTACAAAACAGATCCCCTAAACGCAAAGCTCTGGCGTCCTTCAGGTGTTTCTTTATGGCTGTTCTGCTCTGGTGAGAGCGAGTCCTGCAGCGATGTCTGAGCACCACGAACTTCTTGTTAACTGTTTTGTTAGGAAATGACAGAAGTTGTTCCCCCCCAACATGTTATGTACTGTCACATTAGGTAGAGGGAATGTCAATTATTTTTGCACAGATACTCAACCATATGTGAAACAATTTTAATAGGAAGGGGGGCAGTGAGAGATGCAAGATACTGTGGGAAGCCACTATTCTTTCTCTTCTTTCAAATAATCACAAGTAAAATACTGCAGACAAAAGTTTAATACAGCTGGTATTTGCGACAGCTACCTCCATGAATTTTTGCCTCTGACTTTGAGGGACAGTAGGCATAAGGAAGAGAACTGTTCCTATTCAAGTTATAGGAAATTATTCTATCTGCTCTCTGTGGAGGGAGAGATTAAGTTTCTGCACTTATTGATGCAGAAGCCACTTTGGGGTCTCTCAACATGTGTAAGAGGATTGTTTATTTAGGATGGAGAACTCTGGATGCCAGACTTTGGTAGGTCTGAGATGCATTATTCTCTGTGATTTTAGGCAAAGCGTTGTGGATACTTTTGACATTTTATGAATAATAAATTTGACACATTTTAACATATTGCCAGAAACCAGAAAATAATATTCCTATTTTCCTATTCTAGCCACATCCTGAGACTATTCCTTGCCCCTGACCAAGAAAGAGAAAAAAAATAAATTGTAACAGGGGTCTTGATAAGCGCATTAGACAAACAGAACTACAGCTGACCCAAAACTCTACACAGATATTCTCAGTGCAGTTGTTAACTGTTTATTTATACTTCTATACACGCATGCTGGTAAATATTGTTTCTTGAATCAGAATGAAATAGAACTGTTTTCTTATTAGTGACACTAGGCTCAAATTATAATCATTACAAGCAGTAATATCTTTAAAAATGCTGTCTTACACCTATGAGCAGATACAGATTTTGCATTTCCGTTACAATACTTTAATCTATGACATTTGCCCTTTTCTTATGATACTATTGAAACTAGGTTGTTGAGAAGAATATGTGGCTACTAACTTATTCATTGCTTTTGGGTTTTTTTTAAGCATAAGGGTAACAGAAAGATCTAAAAATTATTTTAAATCAGATACTTTTTTTTTTATCTGTAATAATGCTTTCCCCCTGAACAGTATGCTTTGCCGAATCTAGCAAAGGCTCTAACTGTGTCCTCAGGTTAATATACATACATAAAAAAAATCAGAAGCTGGGCCGCATAAACATGATTAGCCAATAACTAGAGGTACGTCTTCTCAGTTCCTAAAAACAGTTTTAAAATCAATATCTTGAAAAGAATAGATATACATATATATGCAACGCTATGTTGTTACTACTAACATTTCCGTCCCTACAAGGCCTCCAGCAGTTTTTAGGTACAAGAAGAAGCACAAATTAGGACATTTTCACTTTGATTTCATATCAGCACACTAAGATAAATTAGCTAGTCCCAATTCTGGTTTCACACAGAAGTAAATCTAGAATAATTCCAGTGCAGTTAATGACCACGCATACATCACTGGGGTAAAGCTACCAAATCCTGTCTCTGCTACTTACATTTGTAATGTGTGGGGACAGAGAGAATGAAATGGGCACAATGCAGAGCACCTCTCTGTCTGCTTGCACACACAGTACAGCCACAGTCCCTCCTCAAAAGTTGAATTTCCATAATAAGCAGTATTTCCACTCCTTTACAATTTTGCATGTGAAATAATAATGTCGTAACAGCTGATGCCATGGCACAGACATAGTCTTCTTAATCATCTGTTTTCTTTTTAAAAATCTGAGTGGATAAATTTCCAGCATACAAAGATTCTGCCATAACTCACACAACTTACCATACTCCTTCATTAGAGGCATTTGACAGAATTTTACTTTGTCCATCTTAACTTTATTTAACAACAGTCATACACCATTCACATTAGCTCAGATTACGCATTTAATTTCCTTAAGTGCTACTGCTAAAACATCGCCATAGTTAATGTTGATGTCTAAATGGTACCATTTACGCTTTGCTGTGAACACCTCATTAAAGCAAATGGAGCAGGTAAGGAGGTACAGCATCTGCCTTTGTGGAGGCAAATGGGGAATTGCACGCCTTTGTTTGTCTGGGAAGAGTTGAGCACGATCTTCAGGCTGTGTAAATTGATGTAGCTCCATAGATTTCATCAGAGCTTCTCTGATTTATATTAGTTACAGATAAGGCAGGGTTTCCTGTGAGCCTTGGATAACAGTATTCCTTACCTCCATAAAGTCACTTCAGAGATGCCTCCAGAGCACTGACTGTTTATAAATTGGACACAGGTGCATATTAAAACTGGGGCTACTTATATGTCACCTTTCCAGTAGCAAAGATCAACCTTTTTTTCCTTTTCTCACTTGAATATCAAATTTGTGACAATTCATTACGGGGAGAAAAAAGTACCTTTTCCAATTAAAAAAAAAAAGGGACGGGAAGAGAGAGACAAAATTTCTCTCTTTGAGTAAGCTCAAGCACGGAATATTTTCAAAGCTCTAAGAGTGTGAAAAAAACAGGAAAATTATTCAAATTATTCTGTATTTTTACTCTATTGTTGCCTTCAGTGAACATGGCTACATATACCAGGACTCTTACAGATTTTTACATGTATTCTTAAGCATTGTGGAAGAACAAAAGAAACCAGCACCAGCATCTGCTAAAGTAAATAGATCAAGAGATACTGCTAAACCAGCCTAAGCTCAGTTTACTTCCCTGTAGCATCTGCAGTAGAATCAATGGACTACAGAGAAGATTGCATCCCTTTCTACTGCAGCAACCCATGGCAGTGATAGATTAGACAGACTGTTTTATCTTAAACATGATTTAGCCATAGAGCTGTTGTCAGTATGTTGCATTGCTTCCTAAAATCTGCGTTAGTGTCCCACCACCCTATAAATTTCCTTATGTCTTCTCAGCTCCCATACCACCCTGTGACCACCTTGCCAACAGAGAATAAAGTGGTACACCATTAATCATTGAAAAATCCTTTGCAAACTTGGGATAAAAGCTGCCATATAAGTGTGAAGTATTACTATTGTTATTTCCTTGATGTCAATGTGAGCTGTAATAGGATTTTTTTTTCAATTTGTTACTTAAAATAGAGAGAAAAATTAGCCACTGCATTATTCTCTGTTTCCAAAGCCAGCAGAGTCTATCGAGGAATTTACAGCATTGTGTTTCAGATATTTCTTAACTCCTTTTGTCCCAAAAGTATGGAACTAGGATTAAACATGGTCAATGCCATTTCTACTTGGCATGAGTCTTGGAAACAAGGAGTTAATGCATGCTGCAGCAGCTACTGCTTTTACTGACAGCATAGGTTCGTTATGAGATGAACAGTTTAAGCCAACTGAGTACGCAGGAACATTAATAGCAAAGGAAAGGCTATATTAACTTCAAAAAGCTTACATTATTGCAATGTGCAATTGTACATTTTGTGAGACTTTCAAGTTCATTTTTTCCAAGTAATTTGTGCACAAAAAGTCTTAGAAACTTTTCTGAAGCAAATAAATAAACAAATGCCTCCTCCAACTCGGACTTGTTCCTCTAATCTATTACCTAAATGGATTATCCTCACTTTTTTTTCTCTCTAAAAGTCAACAGCAGAGGAGGCTTCTATAAGTGAAAGTAAAAGCTATTAACACTGTTTTGCAACTTTATTGACAGCGCCAGTGGCAAAGACATCTCCTGTGACCTGCTAGCACAGACAAATGTGGAGAGTCCTCATCTCCTCGCCCAGCATCAGGGAAACCCAGTGGTCAGTGAAGCCGAGTTTCCACAGCAACACCCAGTTATGTTTCCCAGGCAACCAGAATCCTCAAAATCAGGTGGCAATTGGCGAGCAGAGTAGTTTGGGGACAGTAAAATCTATTTTCCCACTTTGCCGAAGTAGGAGCTGTGCCTGTGGCAGGCACAGGTGACGGCACGGCATGGTGGGATGTCAGGGAAGACGGGGCTGCAGCCCGGCTGCAGGACGCAGCTGCTTCTCCTGTCTCACAGCTACACACGGCTCCTCCAACCTCCCCACTTCGCTTAGCAGAGCGCTCAGAAAAATAACGTTGTACATTTTTATTTACAGTTGCTTTCTTCTTTTGATAATTTCATAGTTAGTTACCCCTCCTACCTTTCTATCTATTTTTAATACTGCTTCATGCTAATTTTGTGACAGCTTTTGCAAAATCTATGCTTTTTTAACTGCTGCGTTAACAGCAGAGGACCAAACCTTGCTATCTGCATTCAGTTCTCAACTGGAACAACACTCAACTGCGGGCAAGGGAAGGTTTGTCTGAGAGACAAAAAAAACAACATTCAGATTCAAATTAACTTAATCACAAAAATCGTTGATTCAGGAGGAGGGGCACAATAAGCTCATCCCTGGTGTTGAGACAGATGTGGGGCCAGCATTTGATGTGGATTCTTTAATACAGTGCCCTGTTGTTATTGGTGTTGACCCTGATTTTTTAACAATACCTGCCTTGCTGTCATCTGAGGACATTAGGGAAGGGGAGAGAAGGGGGGCAAACAACATTTTCCAGGCAGAAATTTTCTTCTTTGCCTGCCTTGACTGTTATCTCTGGATCTAGATGATATATCTGAATATTGTCACTTTCTAGGCTTTCTTGAACAGACTTACAAGGCTATGAAGAAGTTTTACTACTTCAGAAAGCATATTGGCAGATGTTCTTGTCCTTCCAGATGACAAGAAATGAAATAGGTCAAGAATAACCTATTTAAGGATGAAAGTTCATGTTTCCAGCAGCTCTCAGTAATGTGTTTTCATGGCATGGAGGAACAACTCCAGACAAGACATACAGCTGAACACGTAAGATGAACCAGCATCTCCAGACCTTAATCAGTGCCATCAGTCAAGATTCAAAATACTGCAGAACAACATGCGTGATTCTTGACAAAGTCACCAAAAAATCCCAAAACTAGTGTTAGGTGAACAGGCTAACCTTAGCTTCTTTGGACATGAAAAACCACCCTGGTTTTCCAAGGTAGCTGAGCCCCAGTGTCCCACTGTACCTTCTCATGCCTCCACAGTCAGTGTCCCCTCTGTCTTCGGAGGCTGTGAGAGAAGCTGCAGTCACACCAGGTCCACTTCTGTTTGCCAGATGAAGCTACAGAAAGACAAGGATTGAGGTCATATCAGTGAAGATTTGCTTTTTCTTTCTGTTCTACAGGCATAGAAGAAAGAACAATATAGATTTTGTGGTTACGCTTATATGTGCTGGGTGCTTCATGCTGTCAGAAATTAGTGACCTTCATGACTCCTGGTGAACGTGTAGACCTGGGAGGAACTTATGCTGAGTCACAAGGAGTTTTAATCTTTTCCTTCCATAACTGACATTAGGAAGGTCAAAATTAGGCTTCTCCTGTGGCTGGAAACTATGACACCTATCTCCTCTACCCCATTTAAAAAGATACGGTATAATAGTTAAACGATAAACATCATCTATTTGGTTTATGTTTTAAAAGGCTATCCTATAGTGCCTACTTATAATTGAGCAAATGCTGTTCATCTGCGTTCAGTCCTTTCCACCAGCCACTGCCACAGAAAGGATTTTATCCTGTGCAAAAAAAAATTTCTGATGCTCACCTTACTAGATGCAACGTGTAAGAGGAAAAAAAATTCTTCTCTGTCAGAATATTGTCCTGCACTACCCAGAATTTAATTATCTTAAGCAAACTTATAGAAGATGAAGAAAAAATTCAGTTAAAATTTGTGAAATGTGTGTCTGGAAATTAACTATCAAGACAGGTCATGTATATATTTAATAACTTCTCAGCTCATGTGATCATTTAAATAATCATAAAATTATAAAAATACCAGTGACTACTCAAAAAATAGAATTACTATAGCCACTGTTCTGCCTCTCACTCTGTCCTAGCCATCTTTTGTACTTCAGAAGCCTCTGCCACTGAAGATTTTGAGTAAGCATGAAAAGATCTTGCTGGCATGATGTACTCCTTCCTTCCTTTGTGACATATATACATCGGGCCAGGTGTTGAAGGTGGTTCTAGGGTATCACACACAGGAAATCCAAATGGTTAAACAGGGACAGCTTGCTGGTATTTGCAGTGCAAGGGTCTTCAGGTTCTGTCTGGAAGTTTTGGGACCACAAAGGGAATCTGTATATTTGGGGTCAAAGGGAATAAACAGCTGAAACATCAGGAGGCCCAGAACAGCTAGAGAAATGAAAAATCATGATCTGTCCTAACATGATAAACTATCACACAAGCCTCTCCAGCAGTATAAGGCTGGGAAAATCAAAACTTCTGCTTTTTCAGTGCATCTGCTTGCAAAAAGGACAAAAAAGAAAAAAAGCAAAAAAAAAAACCAACTGTGTCAAGAACGAGGTTTTTCTGAAACAGCTGGTTGACTCTCTGCCCTTTCAAAGCTTCAGTGCATCCGGGCCGGAGGAATCTATCCAACAGAACAATGTTGGTCTGTTCACACACAAAATGCATGTTGAGGTTATAGCAGTGCTCTCCTGGACTTCTGAAAACGCTATCCGAACCCGCTCTGTTAACATGGGCAGAGGCTACCTGTGCTCACTGGAATAGTCAGAGCTCAGGTTGCCTTTGAGAACAATCTTTCTCAACTCCTTACACCATTTAGCACATATTGCTGCTACAAGTAGGAACCTCAAAATCGGCAGCACTGTGGAGCAGAGGAGTGCTGCTGTTCCTGCACTGTTTTATAACGAAATGGCCAGCAAGTGCTATTAAATTCCCAGAGCGGAACTAGCACACATTCACAGGGATGCTTTAAGCCATGAGGATGAAGCTGCAGGAGACACATGCATTACAGTGTCTAGGCAGCATAGGAAGATATTATACCCTGACCCTTTTAGAACCTTGTCCACTAGCTTTAGATAGGTCCTCTGCACTGCTCATTGCTGACATTATATGGTCCAGTAATCTAAGATAGCTGAAAATCTCCCATGAACTTGTACTGTCTGCCCTGGCATCACAGCAGGATTTACATGGAGGAAAGCTCCACTTCTCATGAAGAGAATTATTTATTGCTTTGTAGGCACTGGCTATGAAGTCTGACAACTCTTTGGATAACAGCAGAACTGTGATTTGAGCTGATATCCCAGGAACATTTCATCATAAAGCACTATCAAGTCTTATAGACACCTTTAAAAGTACTTTTTGGAAAATGAAAGGCTTAAAAGGCAATACCCCTCAGCTCAGCACAAGTGATGCTGTGGGATGCTCCTAGACAGCAACACTCTTATGGCTTTCTGTGTGATCATGTTAGTTGGCAAGGCAAAACAAAGTGGAGAAAAAGGAATCAAAGTTTTGTGAGCAGGGTTAAAGAGTTCTTTGCTCATTTACTAGTGCTGGTCCATCAAATATTTGAGCAACAGGCTGTGCATTGCTAGAATGACTCTTGGACCTTCCTGCTTATCCTTTCCTCTTTTCCCTCAAAATGCTTTGTCCAGCTTTAAACCAAACAAGCAGCCGTCTCTTCTTCTATCTCAGCAAGGACAAAATGACTGAATGTGCCTTGAAGACAGAATGAAAGTCAGCCAAAGGAGCTAAAGGCAGAAGTTTTCCAAATGCATGTGTGAATCGCACTTTTACCATTAAGATCGCAGTTGTTACGTCAGCGTAGTCAAACATCCATGTTACTTTTCACAGGAACTGCATAGAGTGCTTTGCAACATAATCATGTTCAGGCTTGAAGGAGAGAGATTCATGTAACAGTAGCAAGAGAATTGAGAGAAAAATATATAATCTCGGGTCTAATCTAGCTTTGCTTAATAACTGCCCTTATCCTGCTTGCCAAAAGTGATAATGCCTGTTACTCTGTTTTCTATTGCTGGGCTAAAGGTTGCACCGGTAGTATTTAATATAATGATTCCATTTTAGTTTTCTTAAAGCTTATTTCGCTTTCTTCCCCTGGCTTTCAAACTTTGTTGCAGGTCAGGTGCCATGCAACAGTTCCCAGAGCTACCCTCTGCTCCTGAGATAGCTTGGCTTCTTCCCTGTTGCCCTCTCCTAGTCTGTCAGCAGTCGGTCCGACTTCATCGTACTCTTTTCCTTACTCTTCTCAACAGCAGCCCAAGCTGCCACATAAAAAGGAAAAAGCTATATTCTGCTACAGTGTTCAGTTCAAAGTTACCGTGGTGGCCCTGAGTCTCTTACTTTTCCACTCCTTTTGTTCTTTTCCAGCATTGTGCTTAAGGCCTGATTATGAGCCCTTGCAGATCTAGCGATTTTCATCTTAGCACACTGTCAGGTTAAATCACTGGCAATGTCCTCTCACCAGGAGCTTGCAGTTCAAGGACTGCCTTTGGATCAGGCATTGCATGATTCAAATAAAAAATTCACATGCAACTGTTTGGTACTGTAGTGACAAGGTGATGCTGCTGCCTGCATTTAGTGACCTTTTTTATGAGTGTGAAGGACTTTCTGCCAGAGATAGAACCACACTGTGAAATACTGCAAACACAGCATCCTCCCAGAGCTACGATTCTGTGGACTTGTGTATCAGAGCAGTCCCATGGTGCCATCTCTCTTTGTTCCTGCTCAGTCCTGCTCAACAGCCAGTCCTTCTTCACTGGGATCTCAGTTCGTGCCTGACCAATCTGTCCCCGAGATCAGCCACAGAACCAAGGAATAATTTTGGCTGAAAAGGCACTCTGAAGGACACTCAGATGAATCATATGCTTGAGGCAAGTTCAATCAGAACAGGTCGCTCATGGTCCTCTCTAGATGAGTTGTTAATGTCACAAGCGTAGCAATTCCATCTCCCTGGACAACCTGCTGAAAATTGTAACCATCGTCATGGTGAAAAAGATGCAATAACCACACTCCTATCTAATAGGACTGACCCCTGTTCCAGCCTGTGTCTGCTGTCTCCTGTGCTATCGCTGTGCACCTTCAGAGACAGGCTGGCTACGTCCTCTCTATGCTCTCCTGTGAGAAGGTTGTAGACAGCAGTGAGATCCCTCCAAAGCCTTTTTCTCTTAAGGCTGAACAACCCCAGTTCTTGCAGCATCTCCTCATGCTCTGTGTGCTCCAGCCCCCTCACTGTCTTGGCGGCCTGCACTGGACTTTGTCCAGCACACCATCTCATTCCACATAAAATCTCCAATATGCAGAGAAGATAATTTCCTTTGCTTCCCTTTCACGGTCTCTAGAGGGGCTGGAAGAAGCTGCACCTGATCTGCTGCAGGAACCCTCTCTAGATTTTTTTCACCAGTTAAAATGCATTTTGCTGACTGAAAGGATGGGAGTCGACTTATGAAAACAGAGACCAAAACATGTTTTAATTGCAAATATGAAGTGCAGTCTAAACATTGCAGACAAAACACAATTCAGACTAATTTTTTTGTCCTACAGTAGATAAAGGTAGGAAGATAAAGCCTAATTGTTTCCTTTGATATTTTTTCCACAATTTCACATGCTAAGAGCAGTGCTGTAACTACCACTTGGGGACTTTAAATTGATCCTATAATGGGATCTGATTGGTGGCAGAACCTTGAAAATCATTAAAGAATTCTGCAATTTGTTAAAGAATTAAAAACAATCTTATTACTGAGAACAGAACACATTTTAACTCTGTGAGTTGTACGTAATTCTTCTGAAAAGGGTATTAATTAATGCTTAATGGGATTTTTAATTTTATTTTGTGCCAGATAAATACTTGAGTAATAGGACCTTGACTGAACAATTGAGTAACCAAAAATTCATTACTACCAGTTTGCACTAGATCTATGCTGATCACCTACCTGCCAAAAAATAAAAAATGATTGACCTTGTCTAGCCATTTTTTTAGCTCTGTTTGCTGCGTGCTTATGGCAAAGCTATAGTCCTGTGCAGTTCCCGGGGGTAAAACACAGATATTTTAATATGACCTTTTTAGGTGCTGAAAAAAAAACATTTTCACTAGTGTAGCTCCAGTGGATTAAATGGAATGACTACAACAAGGAATTTTCCCCTTTGCTTTGGAAGGGGAAATTCTTTGGGGATTTGCTGTTTCCCTCTTTTTCCTTTGATTAGTAAATGAGCAAAGGGCTGTGTTTCGAATGGAGGTACAGTTGGCCCTTGTTCTGGAAATACTTCTTTATAATGCATTTTCCTGAGGGCAATCAGCATTCGTGGAAAACAGAGAGAACCAAGTTAGGTAAGAAAGATGAGCTGCTTCTCCTGCAGAAACATACCCCTGTGTAAACAGGAACAAAGGCGACACAAAAAAGATATGTACAATTTTCATAAGTTCTAACTGAAGTTCTATAAACATGAGCCTAATCTCATTTTCCATTCCCCTTAGCCTCACTCCGTGGTTTATTTGTTTTCTGATGTGCCCTACATCGTTGCCTTTCATCTTTCAGAGATGTGAATTGTCAGTAGTTTCCTTCGCTGCAGTTGCGCTCCTAAGAAATACGGAAAAAGCCTTCATTGCCTACAAAGTCATTATGTAATAGATAACGAGGGCGGGGGGGTGTCTCAGCATCAACTGGTGGCATAATCCCCAAGGGAAAACAGACTTTAGTTGAACAATCAGAAAACTGGCTTGCTTTATGATGTTTACACTGCTGCTTGCTAATGGATCACCATAAAGGAAGCAAAAGGACTCTTACACTATTGAGTACGCTATCATGGGAGTCTTCTGAGTGCGCCTTTTTTATTTGCTGCAGTCAGGTTAATGAGCTCACCAGCCCACTTGATGTCGAGGACTTTGTAACAAAGCAATCTCTCATTAAATGCTGCCTGGCACCACTCTCTTGAAGCAAAGGGACATTCAGATTATTGAATGCCTTTGTATTCCTCCTTCCTACCAGGCTATGGCGTCCAGCAGTGGCATCAGTCCCGCACACTTACTGGCAGCCATCCAGTCATGCGCCTGCCCTCTTCAAACTGCATGGGCATTTGCCAATCTAAGCAGCACTAGTAGGCAAACAAGCATGGCACACGACTGCTTTGGCCAGTAGCCAGATGTGCAGCTGAACCATCTCACTTCCCTGCTACTGTATGGAGAAACACATTCTTTCCCCATTCTTTCCCATTCAGTTGATTTACATGGAGAAGTTTTGTTGCAACACAAAGGAATGTGCATTTATCTGCATTCTCTTTTCGCTTTAACACCTTTTTTTTTAGTCCCAGCAGTGCAGGTCATGAATTCATCTGTGGCTTTATTTAAATACCTCCTGTCTGACAGTTTCTTCAATGAAATGACCCCAGAGTGTTATCAGCTAGCTAGCAGGTGTGTCTCTTTATTCAGAATCTTGCAGGCAATGATGCATCCTGGGTAAAGAGCAATCTATGCATGATCCAGCTCTTCCCTACATTACTCAGGAGATTTAATGGTTCACTGTCATGAAAGCGCTTACAAAGATTTTTTTTTTTAAGTTTGGCTTTCCACTGGGCTTTGTGCCCTGAGATATTTTGACACAAACACAAGAAATGATAAAGAAGGAATATTTATGAAAGGCTTTGTCTCATTCAAAAAAAGAAATTCATCCTTAGACAGGCTGTTGTTTTTAGTTGTAAGATACTAAACAGATATTTAATAGTAACGTGGCTGTTCTGTGTACAGTTCCACTAGTAAACAGCCTTGTAAAGCATCGTGTTTGCTGATGGCCCCGTGTGTGTCTGTGCACACACGTGCACACCCTGTTCCCGTTCAGCCAGTCTCTAATGTCGAAGAAATCCTGAGATCTGGTTACTAAAGTGGTAAGAGAAAACTGAATAAAAATGAGTAATACCTTAAAGAGTAAAGTCAAGGAGAAGATTACAGATAACAGAGGGAATCCTTTAGTCCTTCCAAATGTTGTCATACAGTGTTTTCGGCCACAATTTCTCAGATCTTTTCTTTAGGGAGCTACAGCTTTGCCTGCTCTGCCAGAGAGGGTGAGCAAAAACACGGAGCCCAGCAGTGCTTCCAAGGGTGTTGCATATGAGTTCAGGGTAGTCCGGGGATTGTTCCCTGGGGCACTGCCCCTCTTTTGCCCAGACCAATAGCGGGTTTGATTACACCAGCAAACACTCGTTCGGTGTTCACCCACACCATAAGTCACTTTCTCCTCCTTCCAGCAGCGGACTGAGAGGAGGTCCTACACAGGTGACGTTTCCATGCTCAGAAATAAGTGATAGACTCACCTTTCCTTTCTTTGGAAAGGAATCAGAAAAAGTAAAGGACCTTGTCTGTCTGTCAGTAAAAAGGCATAAAATGACAACAGAGATTGTGGGAATTAATATTCTTCTGATCCGAAGTCCAATGGAGTTTTGCTGGAGCGCAATTTGACTTTGATTGTGCTCCTGCTTCCATTGAAATTAGCAGCAAGCTCTTGTTGACTTAGTGAACAGGCCTGTGATTCACAAATTTGGCTAATCCACTCATATTTTCAATATGAGATTTTGAAAAGGTCACAGAATGCAGAGTCAAGACTGTTGTCCCCAGAAGGGTTTTGGCTTGAGATAAGGCAAAGATAATAAAAACAGTTGTCCAGCTTTTCAGTATTCAGTATATACCAGCTGTTTTGACTAATAAGACAACATGATGCTGGGCTTAGGAATGCAGGAAGGTCTTATTTATTGTCAGCCCTCTCTATTCTGCCTTTACCAAACAGGTGATTTTTTTTTGTACCAAGACCACTAACTTGATTCAGCACCAAAAATCCCAATTATGTGGGTTTTGTTTCAAAGCGGAAGATTTAGGTTTAAAAATCAGCACTATTTAAAATGTGTTATGGAATTTAATGATAATGGGAAAAGGTGAACATTACTGAAAAATAAATATATTGCTGAAAAATTCAGCAAGTTACAAGAGTTCAACATCCATTTATATGCAAAAATAAATAAATTTATTTTAAAACATAATTCAATTTTTTAAACACAATCCCAGTAAATAATTGAAGTTAAAATTTAAGTTAAAAACAAAGTTATGTTCTTGGTTTTTACGTTTTTTTTCTTATGGTGATACTTCACCCGCAGTTATTCTGGAAGTTGGATACATCTTTAAAAAGTGTCTGGGCAGAATTAAACCCCATCTTCCAACTGCTATTTTTCTTTGCAACAAATTAAATTCAGCAAGTTATAAAGTTTCATTTCTTTTGCCTCTTCTAGCCTGTTTTATTTGCATTCTACTCAACCAATGGGCCAGATACTACGCTGTCCACCCTGCAGAAAAGATCATAGAATCATAGAGTGGTTTGGGTTGAAAGGGACCTTAAAGATCATCTGGTTCCAACCGCCCTGCCATGAGCAGGGACGACTTCCACTAGACCAGGTTGCTCAGAGCTCCATCCAGCTCTGCCATTTTCCTTCTTCCTCTCCCCTCCTAAGTCAGAACACCAGTACTGGCCATTCAAAAAGATTAAGCATTAGCCCTAGTAGAAATATTTCAATGAACAGCTGCAGTTTGGTTTTGGATCACTTGCACCCAGGTACTTAAAAGATGTCTAAGAATACCACCCTCACGGATTTCCATCCCTAGAACAGATTCTGAATTTTACATTCAGGATCATTTATAGGTCAGTTTCTGTAGCGAAAAAAGTGTGTTTTAAAGGCCCATATATCAATAATTTTACACAAATTTTGCAGTTCATTTGCACTTCTATTGCTGAAGGGCAGACGCATCTTTTGCGGCCAGCATGAGTTATTCTAGTCCTCTGCTCTGCTCCTCGCTCTATGCAGACCATAGCATTTCACTTTGCAACACTCGCTGCACCGCACCCAGCACTGCAGTCAGCAGAGAAAACCTGCTGGTCCCCTCTTCCCTGCCTTCAGGGAACTGGCTGGTTTTTATTTCTAGTGCCATTAACTTTTCTGAAAAACAAGTACTTCCATCTTTTCTGTTGTCAAGCTGTTTCAGCTCCCTGTTCAAACCAACAAGGATGCGGACAGTGGCGGCTTGATCTGTGTGATGCTGAGCGCAGGCTTCTGCTTGGGGGTGCTGAAAAGCTAAGCAAGGTTCTTGGGCTACGTGAGACTCTCCTTCTCCCTGACACTCACTTGTTTCCCACCAGGAATGAAACCCAGGGTCGGTAAAGACACAGTAAGCAACGTGACCTCGCCATGACGACTACCTGCGGATGGCGTCTGCAGAGGACATGCTTTTCTTCAGCTGGACCAGTGGGTATTTCTCATATTTACAAGTTTGTTTTCCTCTCCTTTTTCCAAAAGAACTGCCATGGTCTCCAAACTTCATAAAACTTGCAGAACGCACATTTTTATCTGGACCGTTTCAAGACTTTGTTTTGTCTTATGCAGCTTTTTAATGCTCCTGTTTCCAGAAAGAAATACTATTGAGCAAGAGGTTATTTACAGACCAGGCAGATGATGTTTTTCTTTCATTAGCTATCTTAGAGGATTAATTAAGAAATAGAGCCGCAAAATCAGAATAAAGGAAGAATAGGAAGTGTGCTTACTAACTACACATTTGTTTGCTCTTCTAATTGCTTCCTTCAAATACTTTGTCTCTGCTATTACAACCAACACGAACCCTGATGTCGCTCTGACTCCAGTGCGCGGTGTGTTTGACTCG
>Ga0065711_1042711_pt1 | contig 15192 bp, 13 predicted proteins | sample Hoacrofraction12_FD_59098 | JGI IMG/M metagenome (GOLD analysis project Ga0065711, IMG submission 59098) | Hoatzin crop microbial communities from Cojedes, Venezuela - Epithelial fraction 12 v2 (version 2) | ecosystem: Host-associated > Birds > Digestive system > Esophagus > Crop | place... | reverse complement strand
GGAGAGGAGAGGAGAGGAGAGGAGAGGAGAGTTCCTTGAAAATGCTTTATATTCTCTTGATAAGTATTTTCTGTTTCTTGTTTGGAAACTATTTTTTATTTAATATAGAACTATTTGTTATTTATTTGTCGCTATTTTCTCCTATTTTTAGCCTAATCGCAGGCATAAGGTTTCTGCTCCCACAAACAAAAGTCACCTTCATATTTCACGGCACAGAATCAGGCCCCTTACCTTTACTGTCGAGGTCTTACACCAAAAAGCTCCCCCTGCTCCCATCAGCAGGACCACAGAAATCAAAATTTAACTGCCCAAAATGGTGACTTGAGTGACATAACTGTAGGTTTGCACAAGATTCTTCTTGGATATTATGGGCCAACTCCTCTCCTTATGTAAAGCAGGTTAACTCTACCAACACTGATAGAGTTATGCTTAACATATAGCTGCAGAGCATCAGACCATATATATTTTTCCAGAAAAAATATCCCCAGTGCATACATTTACAAGGCTAGGCTGATGTACAATTAAAAGCAAATCATATTTTGTGAACATTCGATCTTCTACCAGGTTGCGTTCATAGAATCATTAAGGTTGGAAACGACCTCTGAGATCATCCAGTCCAACCGTCGTGTTGAGGGCCTGCTTCTTACTCCCATGACTGTATAAACGTAACTCTTCACTCAGGCAGGCTAGAGCGGCAAGCGGGTGAGAAGGCATATACTGGCACAGATTTGGTCTTCCTAAAGTTTGGGAAGTTCTCCCTCAAAGAACACCAATATATTATTAAATTATTATTCTCCTTTAATATAACCAAAAATCAACAGAACCGAGAAATATTCTACCCCAGCAAAAAGCAAAAATACACACTTACTATTGAGAGATATCCTTACAAACTATTAAGGGAGATGCAAATTAATTATCTGACTAAATATCTTTCATTTCAGTTTTAAAACTAAATTAAACCAATAATGGCAATACCACTAAAGTATGCAAATATTTATTATTGTAATCTCATTCAAACAATCAACAGTTGTACTGAGGACTTTACCTTTTTCAGCATAAAAGTTATTCAAGACTATTTAATGAGGTGCTGCTTGCTCATTGTGCCTCTTGCATTTAACAGGCAGTCTGTTCAATCCACAGGCTCACCAGGCTGGCAAAGAAATTTTGGGGCCAGGTTTGAAGCCCCTATTCCCCAGAGCAGTCTTACTCTTGGGCACCGTCCTGGGTGTAACACGGCACCAGTGAAGCTCACACCCAATGCCCCGGTGACTTTGGAGGAGTCTCTGCGCGTAAATCTACTGTGCTGCCTTGACCTCCGTGGATATTCCCAGGAGCCAGGACTCCTCAGATAGGTCCATGTTGTAAGATCTACCTCTGTTTCATCACATGACTTCTATTTCCAAGCAAAGCTTTGCTTAAACTTCAGTAGATGGGGGATGGTTATCAACTTTAATTGCTTCCACGAATCAAAGCAACAGAAGCTGGGTTTGATTTCTCCTGTTACACCTTATTATGCCCTTTAAATCTCAGCACCATAATTTTAAGCAACTAACTTGTAAGGGAAACCTCTCTCCTTGCAGCTTTTATTGCTCTACAGACCCCAGGTTTAACACAAATTTCCAATCTGGCTCCCAAATTGCAAAAAATCATCTCCTGCCTATGCACACTCTGTACCGCGATTGTCTCTGGACCCCAAATTAGCCAGCAGTTAAGTTTGCATATTTTCTGCTTATTAAAAAAATTACTGTAAGTACTATTTTGAATATGTTCCGTCTATTATGGCATGTGGTTTCTATTTGGAGAGGCTGGAGATTTTGCAAGGGCAGTGAGTAATTACCTTAGTGTTGGTGAGTTTTCACTCAAGCTTGGGCGGTGTACTGTAATAAGAGACAGTTGCCATAAACAGACTGGTACAAGTAAATCACGGTGTGTGGCCTTCTGGTGGAAAACAGATATCTCCTTTAGGTGACCCTAACTCCCTCCCATCGCTCAGCAAAGCCTACTGAACATGTGGTCTCCAAACCCTCTTGTTCTGCAATTACACGGCTGTTATTTGTAGGTTGCTCAATTGGTTTTCATCCCTTGCACTGTACCTTTGAAGAACAGCAGCTGCTGTTTTGATTTATCAGAATAAATAGCAACAAAGAGCATTTGAGAGATTATTTCATTTATGAAAGGTGCCACTTGCAGACTTTGACATAGGGCATTGCAACAGAAGCATCTGAAGATTCCCACCTAGCCAGAAGTTACTGTTCTCTAATTATAATCTTTAAGTAGAATTACTTCACTTGCAATCATTTAAAAATTATTAGTGATACTTATTATTAGGATCTAGTTATGCATTTTCTCATTGAAGAAGCCCACACCAAAAGCATTATCTAACCCTACGACAGGTATACAGATTTTGCACCAATGAGTCTTTGCAGCCAATGCTCCTCCTCTTGAGGAACTACCTTAGCTTGTGGCCGCCGCTTTGTCCGGGTGCAGCATTGATATTTTGGTAAATTCTTGTTAAAAGCAGCAAAAGATTAAGAAGTTTAGTGGGCAAGTAGGGGAGGTGGTCACAAGGTGCCTTTCAAGCCATGGCAGGTGCCTGAAAAGACTGTGGTGGAGATGAGCACTATCAAGAACAATATTCTGAAATATTTTCTGCCTCTGCTTCCCTGGTGAAAGAGAGAGAAAGCAACCTGCAATGTTACAGTGCACCCAGCTTCCCCATCTCCTAGCGGGATCTGGCTCAGCAGTAAACACAACCCGCGAGACTTCGGGGATCCAATTTATAGCCCGGTACAGAGTCAGGCTCACATCCAAGGCCAGTTTTATTGCTGGAGCAGCTGTTGGCGGAGATCTAATAGCTCAACTCAATACTTCAACTCGGGGCAAGCAAAGGAGCTTCAAGGAGAGCGGCAAGCTCCTCTGACTGAAACACACTGCCTCCGAGGTTTAGTTTCCAACTCGAGTAGAAGTCCCGGCGTGTGTTGTAGAGACTCAAAAATTACCCAAATTAACAGCCACCTCCTCGCCTGCGCCAGCACCAATGCTGCCCTGCGCCGCGGGGCCGGATCCATGGGCGGCTGCGGCTCGTGCGGAGGAGCGGGGAGAAGAGCAGCCGGCTCGGCGTGGTGCAGAGCAACGAGCCCGCAGCCACCGCGCCTGGCACGGCTCCATCTGCCTAAAGCTCACTCCCCACCTGCTCTTTGCATCTGCGCGTGGAAAAATATCCCGGGAACAACAGGTACGTTTATACAGCGTAAAGTGTCTGTCTGAAAAGGAAAATCGCGTTAAGACTTTGCATTGGACTACGAACTACCCAGAACTCATTTAACAACTCCCAGCCCCCGAGAAACTGGTGAGAAATTCAAAGGGAGCCCAACACAACCTCCTGCTTCCAGCTTACGCTGCTTTACGACAGAAGAAATAACACACAAGCAAAGACGTCGAGTTGAAGACTTACATATAAAAGGTTTGACACTGCTGTGGATGTGTTTATGCTGTTTGAGGCCTGAAGAAGTGGCAAAGGTTTTGCCACACTCTGGACAGGCGTGAGCACGAGCCCCAACGTGCTGGGAACGAATATGCCTCTGAAGGTTGCTGGGGTCCGTGAAAACCTGCTAGGAAATGAGTACTGATTAACCAAGAAACTTGATGGCAGAAGAAGCCAGTCATCACAAGAGTCTTTGAAAATTCAAACCTTGGAGCTAGCTGGGAGTAATTGAGATTAAAAACTGCCTCGCTAATGGGCATGGGGAGCTGCACCCGCAGGACGGGGCCTCAGTTTCCCAGGATCAGCCAAGCATTTGGTGGATCTGTTAACCCCTCTGCAGCCGCTGCAGCAGATGCATTTCACCCTGCCATGACAAATTGTGCTTCCGAGGTCAGGGCCTTCATAGAAAACGAGTTAAAATGGGGCTACTTGAAACCTCTGAGCACCACTGCAATAGAAATACTTTGTAAGGGCAACTGAGTGCGTGACAGTGAAAAGTCCTGTACACAACACAGTCCCAGCACCCAGGGCTTGGTTGCATCTTATGAGTGTCAGCTCAGCACAAAATTCGCATTATTGCAGCAAATCTACTTAAAAACAAGAAAGTCCTCATGTAAAAAGGCCCAAGCTTTGGGAATCTGATAAAAAGCATTGCAGAGCGCCACATCTTACACCAACAACCTGCAGAGCAAGCCCAGTGCTGGGAAGCAATGGAGATGCTCTACAGGTGAGATAGTTGTGCTCACTTTGCGCGGCTGGCGCCCATTGTTTTTTCTCAGTTTTCATATTGCAGTTTATATTAATATTGCAGCAGTGTCCTGAAGTGTCCGGTCCCAACGGCTGGCGCACAGCCTGGGGACCCATCTGCCGCGCATTCCCCCGGGGTCTTCTTGCCCCTCAGTGATCTCTTACACCCCACCCGTCCTCACAAGGCATCAAGCTCTGAGCTTGGGGATGCTCAGCATCCTGCATCAGCTCTCAGCTCAGACTCCGCAGCCATTTCCAAATGAAAAGGGGTAGCAAAAATAACATATTTATAAAGTAGAAGTGTAAATCCTTGAGCAACCAGCTGAAGCACGGCAGAAGCCCTAAGCCCTCATGCATCCCAGCCCCGGGCATCCCCACTTCCATGCTCCTGTGCTTCCAGCAGCACAAGAAGCACCAGGCAGCCTACAAATTCACTGTACCTTGGCACAGTTTTCACATTCGTAGTGCTTCCCGCTGTCATGCGACATTTGATGGCGTATCAAGTTGGACTTCCAGTTAAAAGCTTTGGGGCACTGGTCGCACTTGTACTCCCTCTCCTCGCTGTGTGACAGCATGTGCTTCTCCAGGCTGCAGAAACAGGAACAGGGCTCAGTGAAGTCCCCCCCACACGTGGGTTTATCAGCACTTTGCAGGGAGAGGAGACAGCAGAGCACATAATTACAGCAGAAAAATTTTAAAAGCCCCAAAGGCCCAATCGCGACAGACCCCAGTCCTCTGAGTACCAGGTTCATCCCAGCCAGGAGGCAGAACCTCCTCCTCCCTGCCAGAATAACACATCATCTCTTGTTTTGCCAGGCCACTTGCAAATGCTCCAGGAGATGCTGCTGCCATTGCTCCCGAAGGAGATTATTTCATACACCTCTCAGTATTTCACTCTGGTGATTCCTCCCTGCAGTCGGAATTACTTCTACCTTATGACTTTCCCTCTAAACACCCCCTGGACCCCACTACCTGACATCGCTCCACTCCCCTGACAGAAGCTGATTTTTCTTACGGCAGGAATAGATCAGGAATAACTCCACTGGAGTAGGACGGAGTGAGCATAAGAAGCCTCTAAATATGGTACGCTAAGATTGAAGTTATATTTGATTGTTATTAACTGCGTTCAATTGCACAGCTGTTTATTCTTTCATTTCTTAGGAGTTTGTTCAGTCTATTAGTAGGGTATTCAGTCTCCACCTAATTTATGTTTCACATCTTTGAATTAATTTTCTTCTCTGTATTTTCTGAATTCCTGTCTTATTATTCATTTGTAGCAAATATGTATTTTTAAACACCTGCATTGCTTGGTCACATACAAGGTCGTAACTCACACTATTGCTTCAGGAAAGATGGATTCACAGAAAAAGCCACTGGAAATTGGGATCTTCAGCCTGGGGTGCCAACATGGATCAATCTTTGCTCGTGTGAAGCTCCTACCAATCTCTGCTAAATCAGTGGACAAAACCTGCCAGGTTTACAGTCTCATTTGGGTTGTGCAGCCCAAACAGCAACCTCCACTCTCAGTCACAGGTAACGGAAACGCTTTCACCCTGCGGATGCTCTTTACTTCTACTCCTCTCAGACCCTTTCCTTCAGAGGAAAAAAATCATTCTGGCTTCCCCTCCTAGTACTTTGACAGCAATTGACTCTCCGTGATGCACTGGTAAACAAATTTGCTGTAAGACCTAGAGAGGCTCTTGTCCCCGGCTCTGACTCCAGCTCCCAGACGCCTGCCGTGGCTACGTGATCTGCCACCAGCACCAGGCAGTCCTGGCCCCTACATCTCCATCTTCCTGCTCAGCTCTTTCTCCATTTAATTACGCACACCCTCAAGCATGGGTCGTTCGGGCCCTTCATTTTATACAATCTGGATATAGCACACTTTGGTACTTTTTTGCTGTGAACTGTCTTTGTGGTGTATTAGCCTTTCAATAATTCAAGAGTTGGAGAATGACCACATTCTCTCTCATTTTTCACTCTTTCTCACAGTACTGCTCATCTATTTATGATGACTCGTTCTTTGTTTTCTGCCCTTTCTCTTCAATATTTAATATTTTAAGCTAAATTTACATTTCCTCAATGATTCCCTTATGTTAGATATCGTCCTCTGGTTCACAGGCAGAAAAGAACTTTAACACCAAATAATTCACGATGTGGAAAAATGCTACAGCCCAGACTCCTGCCTGACCCGCACTGCTGCAACCCTTTTGACTTGATCTACCTCCATCAGCCCTTCTGAACAAATCGCTCAGACTGAAATTAGACACACGGAGCTGCAGAGTGCTCAGCAGCAGCCGGTGAATATGACCTCGTGCCTGCACAAGTTCCCACTCAGCGGGGTTGACCTAGTATGCAGGGAGAAACGTTTGACACATTATGTTTTAATTTCGGTGTTATTAATTTTGCGGAGGCGTTCAGGATTAGGTCACACAACACACTGATCTGAGACCCCAGCCGCAGGACACCGAGCCACCTCCACTACGTCAACAGGAGCCAAGGAGCATCTGGTCTAGTGGAAGATGTCCCTGCTCATGGCAGGGCAGTTGGAAGTAGATGATCTGTAAGGTCCCTTCCAACCTTTACCATTCTATGATTCTATGATCTGTGTTTTGGAAGAGCAGGCTCCATCTTGCAGAACCACCCCTGAAGCATCCAGGAACAGCTGTCCAAAGGGGCTAACCCTGGGCATGCACAGCTCCGTGCTAACCTCCAACAGACACCACAACGTCCTGAATCATGGACGAGTAAAGATTTGTATGAAAAAAATGAACCCACAAAGTAATCTAAATTGACAAGTCACCATTTCAGGGGCATACGATTACTAAGCAATGCAAATAAATGCACTGTTGTCCCTAAAAGCGCAGTTAACAGTCACTTAGGTTGTGCCCATACAACATGGAGAGGAAAGAAGGCACCGTGGGTATGTGGGAGCTGTGCTACAGACTATCTGAAAGCAAGAGATACCAGGCCAGGTCATCTGCTGCTGCTGTAAACCAGCCTCCTAAGAGATGTACTGCCTCGTCACAGTGGAGGATCTGGCCCAGGATTTTGCTGTCGAGGTATCTCAGTATTGCTATCAAATGCTGGCTGAGGTCAACCTTCCCCACCCTGAACGCACCAAGATGTGAATCTGTGAGGGATGTGCTGCAGAAGCTCCTGTGCACTCTTGATATCTTTCAGTAATTTGCAAAATTTGCCGTAATCTGCACCGCAATATGGTATTTTAAGTAGCCACAAAAATTGCAGTGACAGGAAATACATAAATGCTCTTCAGCATATAAAAGTTGTACTTTCTATTTACATTCTATGCATATTTCTGGTACATATGCACATGGGTCTGTCTCTTTAAACAGACAGATACATATATAAGAAAAAGATGAATGCCAGTGTTTCAAGGCAGTATAGTTATATATATATTAACTTATAGACATATATATATGAACATCTAGAACCTGCCTCTAACCAGCATGGCTTGTTTGCAAAGATAAAGTTTGCAACATCAGTGAACACCATTTGGAGATATTCTAAGTTATTGCTACCTAAAAATAAGGAGCCCAGACTTTAGTTGATCTGAACTACATATATAATCGCTCCTCTGATTTCACTGCAACCAGCCCAATTCATGCCAGCTAAAGATCTGATTATCAGAAGATCCAGTTCTTAATTTAAGGTCCCCACTAAGGACTTCACTACAAGGAATTTCTGACTTTTTGAGACTCCACTGATTTCTACACCATAAAACACCAACTGACACAGAAGTCTCACTCATCTTCATCTTTGGTTTGCACAGAAGACAAAGGTACCAGATTCTGCCCTGGCTGACGCCCTGCATATCTGACTGAAGCCATTACAGAATTTTCCTCATTCAGTCATGTTTTAAGCATCTCCTCCTACCTTTGTAAGTCTGGGAAGACTTGGTCGCATTCCTTACACTCCTGGATTTCATGCACTTCCCGAAGGTCATTCTCATTCTCAAGCTTTTTCTGGAAGTCCTCCTCCACCATGGAGAAGGCGGAATGAGGCGTGCTGCAGGGGAACTTCTGGTGGTCTACAAGCTCAGCCTTGGACTCAAAGAGCTGGTCGCAGTCCTCGCAGCGATACTGGCGCTCCTCTGGAAGACACACGGGTTGGGCACAGGAGTTTTCAGTCATTTTTAACTACTGCCCCATCAGGAGTTCCATGACAGTGTGGTTAAATAAATAGCTATTCCATGAAAAAGAGAAGAACCTCAAAAGAGACATGGATGCCTTAGAATGTTTTATAATAACGCTTTAATTCTACAATATGAGACAGTGCAATACTACCTGTGAGCTGCCTGGGTGACACCCAATAGGGATCCCTACCACTGGCTTAGGACAAAACTCGGTGTGTTTATATGCTCTCCTAAACAGGGACATACAGGCTCTAAGGCGGATACCCAACGGAGGCTGCCAGTCTCTGCCTTTCTGAATGAAGGAGACAGCCATAGACATGCACAGCAGCACCTCAAATAGCCAACAGGGTGTTTATAGAGTTTCAAAAAGTCTCTTCATTTCCATTAGAGTTCTTCTCTAGCACCCAATCCTGTTTAAAGTAAGCCAGAGACATGAAGCTGGGGTAACAAAGACCTTGCTGTCAACTCTGTAGAGCTGGTCACAACTTGTTTCTTATTGAAAAGGAGTGTAGAAGATCGCTAGTGTCACTTTGGAGTGAATATTGCATTCCATTAACTAGTAATTCCTGCAAAGTTATAGATTAGCTGAAGAAAATCCCAAAAAGCAGATTTGGAGAAGAGTATCCCATGGTATTTTTATCTGCTAGATTTTCTACTGATGGTCCATACAAGGAGCCAGATGCCTTGGCTGGTTCCAGTGTTACCGGCCCCGCAGATATAAATGCCCAGGGGTTCTAAGTCAAAAAGACACTGAGGAGTCTGGCTGAAATCTCAAATGTCTGTAGTTGGTTGCTACTTGACCATTGAGTTGATCCAGAGAAAGCATCACAAGGCTCTGCTGTCTGCTGCGCACAAGCAACACTTTGGCTCAGTCTGCTTCTGAATTAGCCCTGTGGGACATATTCCTGTGTGTGACTGCAGAGATCTCCTCTGGTGTCATTTATACAACAGCTACTTGACCGTAGGGACTAGGCATGGAGAAGGCTATGCTTGAACAGGGGTACGTCTTCAGCAATAACTAAACAAAGTCACCACTATGGGAAAAAAAAACCCCTAACCAAACACAAAAACAAATCAGAATGAATGAATAATCCTCACCTTTTTCTTAAGAGAACAAAAGATACTGCTCTAAATATACAAGCAGTTACAAGAAAGTGTGGCCCTTGATACCTCCTGCCCTGGGGAAATCCCTCTGTACTGTCCCCGAATCCCTGAGAATTTGTAAAATGTCCACATCGGTGTAAACTGCAACCTAAAGGGCATCAAGCAGCTATCCTACACCCAGTCCCCACGCCGCTGCACCACCCGCTGCCCACCGAGTAGCAGAGCAAAAGGAGCTTTTGAGGTGGGGGCCAGAGCCAAGGCCACCCCATCGGCAAGGACTGAGCAACTGCGCAGGGCTTTCAGACCCAGCATCTGTGCGCTGGATGAGCGGCGAATGAGCGCAAGGAGGAACATCTCAAACATTCTCACAAGTGACAGCAACACTACCAACCTGAGATTTTCTCTTTGCAAGAGGGCCGGACAGCAGTTGTTTGGCTGAGCAACAAAAATAACCCATAATCAGGGCCCACACATCGTTGTCCTGCAGAAGCAGCACAGCCTCGAGAGAACAATGTGGACTCTTGTCCTCCTCTTGCAATACCCACAAAACGATCGAGTTTCAATCTTCAAGCCTTACTACTGCCCTCAGTCACATCTGCCAGGGAGATTCGAGTAAGCCAGGGTAAAACCTGAACAACACTTCGAGTTGCAGGGGCGCAATGCTGAGAAATAGCGACTGTGCAAACCAGAGCTCACCAGGTTAGCAGGTACAAAATGCAACGCTGTTTGAAGCTACGCTCCTGGTCGGACCAGGAGCAATGAAGAAAATAAACAGAGAACCCCCAATGCTAGCGCCGGCACCGCTTTTGAGAGCAGGCCCACCCTTCAGAGGGACTGAAGGAGTCATGATAATATTAGTTTATTCACGAACAGCTTTCAGAGAAGCGGGAGGGCAGAAGACAGACAAATATGATCGTGGTCCAGCTCTCTGCCCTGACTTTAGCGAAGCCACCCCAGATTTCAAAAGGATTCCAACAGAGGAGAAATGTCCCTGATTTTTTGCTTAATTTGAATGACACTCTCTCTTAGATTAGACAGTAAGAAGTGGCTAACCGTGAATGTCTGGAGCCATTGTTTCATGTGAATAATCTTCACTCTTCATGAACAGTAAGAGTTCCTCTCCTGGTTCAATATCTGCTACCACTCTGTAGAATATCTGCAGGAAAAAAATAAAAAAGGAGAAAGCAAGGTGACTATCACAAGCAGCAAAGAGTCACAAAACACTGCTGGTGAGTATTACGGGATCAAAACCGCCCGGCCAGACCCTGCCCTGGTGTGGGGGCTGGCTGTCGGAGAGATGCCGACTTTGACTAAGGCAGGTCTGCTCCTTCCAGCCCCAAAGCCGCTGGCGGTTTGGGCTCTGTGAAGGCAAACAGAACAGTCTCTTTCAACAGCCTCTGCTGCAAAAGGAGCTGCGTGATGACTGCAAATACCACCAGCAATTTGCATGCTTGGTTATACCAAATCCATGTACAAAGTAGCCGTGAAATGCACCCCTGAGTGATCCACGTAAGGGAGAGAACTCCTGTGGCGCTGGGAAAAGGTACTAGAACTGGGACGATGCTGCCAGTTAAACCACAGGCACCCAACCCGCCCCATTTCAACCATCCAAGCAGTCCAGAAAGCCGCGAGGTGAGAGGCTTACACAAAGCAGTGCGCCTGGTCACTCTTTAGCTTCAAACGGGAATCAAAGGAAAAATCAGTCCCGGTGGGAGAAACACCGCGAGCAGCCAAACCCGCTGGTGGGAACCCTGGCCGGCAGCACCTGATCCCCCCGCACAGGTGACATCAGGCTCCGAGCTTGTCACCAGGAAGGAGCAGGGGCTTGCTCCCTCCGGTCCGTGCCCCCGGAGTCAGCGCGCGCCGGCACCACGGGGCTCTGCCGAAAGGAAATTCCCAAAATCCATCTGGCTGCTTTCTGTCTCGGCAGGAAATGTGAAGAGCACTAAAAAGCTCCACAAAGCAGCTCAAATAAATATTAGTAACTTCCTCAGGCCTTGTTAAACAAAAACACATGACAGCTATGTTTCCTACGCTAAAAAATGATGCATTTGCGTTTTCTCGGACCGACGTATTTTTAACGGTTTCACTCTCAAACCCTGAACCCTCAATACTCCTTTCAGTGCTCCGGCAGAAAAGCAGAAAGTCACTTTCCCTGTCTGAAGTCGAACAGATGTATCTGTCACAAGGTAGGTACAGGTACCGCTGCGCGGGCACTGCCCTCGCCAGGTCGCACGGGGACGGTCACCCATCGGGTGGGCCGGCAGCCAGCACATACCGATGTCCTCCAGGAGGTGGCCGTACAGCCTAATCATTTCTTTCTGCACAACCTGCCTTTGCCCACAGATACGGGCTAAATACCTAGAAATAACGAAATTAGATGCACTTCCTTGGATTTGTTTTTCCTTTCTTTGTCTTGTCTCAAACGCCGCTCAGGGGAGTGACGGCGAAGGCTGCCGGTGCCAGCTCACCCCACCACTCGCTTCTCTCCAGGTGCCAGACGTGCCGGGAAAACACATCGGGCACAACGCACCCATGCCACAATCTCCTGCTTACGGCTGATTTTCTCCACGAAAGCCAGGAGAAGGAGTTTATGGGCAGCCAGATCTGCCCAGGCTGCACCTCCCTCATCTGCCATGCCGCCCTGGTCAAACCGTCAGCTGGGTCTGCTTGGGCTTCCCATTTTCACCCCTTGCCGAAGGGATTTCGAACTCCACCAAGTACTTTGGAGGGTGCAAGGGACCAAGAGAGCTGTAGCAGGGTCTCATGCATGTCTCTTCACACAGCCGGGCGAACACCTGGTACCACAACTCCCTCTGGAGCTGGTGCCACCACCGGTGCCAAAGGACACGGGGCTGCCGCGCGGGCTTCGGAGCACTGGGGATGTGGCTGGGGGAATGCAACTTGTTTGATCAAAGGCCAAAACACATTTAAGTGAAGCCAGCTTTTGACTCCCACAAATAAATCTGCTGTCAGCACTGCATCCAGTGAGTATTTGCTTTAAACGACGCTTGTTTTTCCATTTATTAAGACAAATGTATTGAAAACTGGCTTTTTTCTTCCACAATTATAATGTCCTCCGCATATCTGAAATAAAAGCTGCAGTCTGATCTATGGAAGATAAGCCTGGTTGCTGGCTGGCTTTGGGTGGAAATAATACAGGCGTGACATGCGGCATTGCACACTGACCCCAGAGACTTCTGCGGGTCTTCCTCCTGCAACAGCACCTACCTCCCTCTTGCGATGGGAGCAGGATCAGGCCCACCCCACGACCAGGTGGCATCTCCACCATCTCAGACGGACCATGCCAAAGCTCCTGCTCTGCCCAGGACTCGCCTCAGTGCTCCTGGGTTTTGTGTCACGGTCAGGTAAACTCAGCTGTTCTTCTGAGGTCAGCGGCGCATCCACACCAAGGAGCGAACAGAAACCCCAGTGAAGCCTTCTCCAGTGTTTTTCCTGCCCCATCAAAGGTATTTGGATAGCCCTTTTCACCTCTCGTCGCAGAGCGAGGACACGTGGACCGTACACGGACATAAAGAGGGTCTTGTTCACGGCGCGCTGCGCTGGGGTGCGTCGCTTCTCTTCGGGAAGCCCCAGGACAGCGCAGCATCTTTCTCGCAGCTGTGGGACAAACCCCTAACCAGGGCGTAAACCCTGTAGCCAACTGTCCTGTCTGCGTGTTTGAAAATACTGAAATATGAGAGATAATTAAGCTGCCCATCAGAAACAACCTGCCCAGCCCCTCCATACCTCGGCAGGGAGAAAGACAGAGTATCCCGAAAAAATCCATGGTTTAGGTTGAGTGATGCTTCTGTATTTTGCATCTCGGAATTAATGTCCTCCAAAACCAGGTCCAAGTGACAGATTTCCAGCTCAGGCATGTTGACATTATTATTATGAAAATATTAACTATAATTATTATTTTTAAAAGTTTTTAAAATTTCTGCATGTACAAAAAAAAAACCCCACCTGCATTAACAGTTTATACACCAGATTGCATTCCAGTGAGGATCTAAAATCAAACATCTCAAACTTTAAACCAAAATGATTGTGCAGGTAAATTTAAACTGATTTTAACAGCTGTCCTTACTGCTTTTTTCTCACTCTTCCCACCTAAAGCCTTCTGGAATTCTCCTGTCTGAGAAAAACCAAGAAATTAACTGTGTCCCATGGAAACGAACCACGTTGCTTGAGTGTTTAGGTGGGAGCAGCCTGCCAAGAGCAGACAGGGTGGGGGTCCCGCAAGCCCCCGCGTTGCCCGCAGCTCCCTCCTGGCTGCCCTGGCTCTGCAGCCTCCGCCATGGGCAGTGTTTTCTGTGAGCAAAGGGCGATGAGGAATAAATGGACTTTCCCATTGCAAAGCTTGAAGACTTCTCGGATGCAATCCCGACTCTACCGTAATTAACGAAATGTTTTAACTTTCTGACTTTCACCTCTTCATCCTACCAAGCCCATCGTGTTACCTGACTTTCTCGGGTTCACCTGCTCCCGTGACGTGCCAACGCGCACCGAGAGAAGTACAGGAAGAGCTGCTGCGCGGCGGAGAAACGGCCGGGAGGGGGATAAATGTATAAAAGCAAAGTCCAGCTGCGCATTTCACATGCCCTGGGATCAGCGGTGTGTGACTGCAGTTTATATAGGAAGAGCAAAATCGGATCCAGATCTGGAAACGCTTTCAAAGTTCAGGGGGTTCAAGGTGGGGAGAAGGTGGGGGAGGCCGAACTCATCAGCCCTCTGTGCCTGCCTACACCACAGGTCATATATTTGTGCTACCGAGCAGAAATAAAAGCTCCCAAACTGCAAAGCCGTAAAGGGAAAGGGGAGGGGGGGGGGAAAAAAAGAAAAGAACACACGCAATTTACTTTTAAATGGATGAATAAGGCCTCATTGTTACGAATCCCAGTTTACTTTTCCTGGTCAGGCACTTGAAATTTTATTTATGCTTAATAGACTGCATTTGGCATGTGTAAAGATGACAGAAGCGTGAATTATGAATGACCTTCAACCTCTTCAGGAAGTTGTAATAATTGAAATAATAGGGAAAACGCGATCCCTGCGAGCTGGGGCCGGGGCCGTGCGCTTTGAAGCGCCCCGGCCATCCTGAGACCCACACCGCCCCGTCCGAACCCCCCTCGGCTCCTCTCCAGCCCCCGGGGAAGGCTGAACCACAGGAAGCCGGTTTGGGGGGAAAAAGTGACACTTCAGCAGCTGCGTGCGAGCAACGGCGCCGGCTGCCGCGCGTACGGCTGTCGCGCTCAGCCCCGCACAGGAGCTGCATCCCGTCGCATCCGACTAAACCTTTTATTCCTGTGTATATGTGAGCTTCGGAAAACACTGCACGTGCCCCAGTGCTGCCTGGGAAATTTGGATTTTAGAGACAGGCTGCTCAGAGTTGGTGTTCTTTGTACTTTAACCCCCCAGGCGATGACAGAATCACAGCATGGTAGGGGTTGGAAGGGACCTCTGTGGGTCACCCAGTCCAACCCCCCTGTCGAAGCAGGGTCACCCAGAGCAGGCTGCACAAGACCTGGTCCAGGCAGGTCTTGAGTATCTCCAGAGAAGAGGACTCCATAACCTCCCTGGGCAGCCTGTTCCAGGGCTCCGTCACCCTCAGAGGGAAGAAGTTCTTCCTCATGTTCAGACGGAACTTCCTCTGCTTCAGTTTGTGCCCGTTGCCCCTTGTCCTGTCGCTGGGCACCAC
>Ga0065711_1042709_pt1 | contig 15193 bp, 10 predicted proteins | sample Hoacrofraction12_FD_59098 | JGI IMG/M metagenome (GOLD analysis project Ga0065711, IMG submission 59098) | Hoatzin crop microbial communities from Cojedes, Venezuela - Epithelial fraction 12 v2 (version 2) | ecosystem: Host-associated > Birds > Digestive system > Esophagus > Crop | place... | reverse complement strand
CTGAGGCGCTGCCGCGGGCCGCGCTGCTGCCCCGGCCTGGCCTCCGCTGGCAGCCCGCCCCCGGGTGCCCGGTGTGAAGGCACCCCGCGCCTCCCGCCGAGCCGGCGCTTGTGAACTTGGTCGTGGTTTCCCGCCCGGGGACCGCCGCGTCGCCGCTCGCTCCTTCCAGGGCGCCTGTCCTGCCTGTTTCGGGGGGACGTTCGGTGGCGAAGCGCGGCTCCGCAGGGAAGCAGGATGGCCCTTGGCGGTTGCTGGGCGAGGAGGGCGAGGGGGGAGCCCCAGGATCCGGCGGGCTGGGATCTTGGGGAAGGCCGTGCGAGACGGAGCTGGCTTTTGGCTCCGCTGAGGGGCCGTCACCGGGAGCTGCTCTGGTACGGCATCCCACCGTCACGTGCCTGCCGCACCGTTTAATATCTCATTAATGATCAATCCGCTGTGCAGCTCGGGAATACCGGTCAGTAAACAGTAAGATCTTCCCCTCATTTCCGTGTACTTCTGTGTAAGCACCGTTATTTAATTTTGCTTAAATTTATAAAGATATGTGTTAAGCAGACTGTTACTCTGACCGGGTACCTTTTTTTCCCTGATAATCACCCAGCTCTCTTTAAGGATGAAGCGACTCTCTCTCACTTTGCTAACCTGTGTTTATGGTAACTTCTTAATTTAGGTTTTGCAGGAAGTGCTTCTTGACAGCTATCAGAGAAAGTGGAACGCATTGTCCTCTCTGCCGGGGGAGCGTGACTAAAAAAGAAAGGACGTATCCCAAAAGGGCTCTAGATGTTGAAAACAGTATGAAGAAAGCTTCTGGGGGCTGTAGATGCTGTGAGAAGCAGGTAGAGTAAAACTTTACAAAAAGTTGGGTAAATTTTTCTTACTTTTCATCAGACACACTTCTCCCGTGTGTCATTCTTGTCTTGGAGCTAAAGAGACTGTAGCAGTTTGAACTTCGCTTTGTAGGGCTTGTGCGTATACTAGGCATGCAGTGCCTGCTAGCTATGCTTAACAGGCGTAAACTGAAAGAGAGCCTTGTATTATCTATAAGGGCTTTTCAAGTGGAGTGCCAGCTTTTCCCCCAAACAGTGTGAAAACTGGATATAGCTATAAAACTGGCAAAAGAAAATTTGGACAACTGAAAATGAAAGTTGCAGATATATGGAAAATCTCAGAAACTTTCACTGTGGAAATGAACGTGCTTAGAGCTGCTGTAAAATTTAAGTTAAAACTGAAAAACATGGGTTGATTACTCTCAGGATGCATACAATCACATGTAATTTTCTCCTGCCCCATCAGTCTGCTTACATTGCCTGCATTCCCTTTTTAGGGGGGTCATTATTTTCAGAATGTTGGGTGAAATCTTGACCCCCACTGAAATCGAAAGTAGTCTGTTTCCTGGTATAAATGGATGCAGGATTTCAGCCAGACGCTTTGTTTACCTCGAATTGCGTCAAATCCAGGTAGTCTTCATGTTTGTTTCATTCCACTTGGGACTTAGCTCTGCCAGTGTGAAGATTAGCGCTAGTGGAAAGCTGAGCTGCTTGCTTTGTTCCAGACGATTCATTAGGATGAAAAGCTGGGAGAAAGAAACGACAGCAAGTTGGTAAACTGGAAGGAAGAACCAAGTGGAACCCCAGAAGAACTTTAATGGAAGTTAGGCACAGGCGTGTGAGGTGTGATCTTGCTCAGCCTCTAAATCTGTGAGCACTTCCTGACAGTGCTGTTGGACCTGAGATTCTGATTTAGGGCATGTCCATCACAGCTGTCTTCTGACAAATCTAAGCAACTCATTGTCTTACCTTGCGTTTAAGGTGGACAGGCAGCCTTAAGCCGGTGTTCATTCACCTCTTTCACTTTTTTTTTTTCCTCCCTCCCCTCTCAAAGAGAAAAAGTTATGTCTTCTCAGAACACGTCTAATGCAAAAAGATTTTACTCTGTACAAGGTAACAGCAGGCCAGAGAAGACTGAAGGAGCTGTGGTGCGTATCCCGTCCTCACGGCCCCTCTCTGTTGTAGCTCACCAGTTACTGATCCTGGATGTGGGAGGTGTAGTTCCTGTGACTTTGTTTCAGTTAAACGGAGTTCACTCACACCTTTCGCCCCTGAGAGAGCTCTCAGATGCCTGGCTGTTGGGAGCTTGGGGAGTGGGAATGTTCTTTAGTCTCACAGAGCGGCAGAAGCTCTATGGAAAAAGGAGTCGAAGATCTCCTGTTGGGGAAGAAAGTGTTCATGCTGAGAGGGGAGACACAAGTTCTGGTTTCTGCTGCTATGATGTCTGCATAATTCCTGCATGCATTGCTTTCTGTTGGCAGAATTATCTCTTCCTTCTGTCCCTGGATTGTTTAGTATAATGTCAATAATTTGGCATTTCATTTACAGGTTAGATTTTCGTGGATGAGACAGCACTATAAAACATGTAAGAAGTATCAGGATGAATATGGTGTTGCTTCTATTATTCCAAACTTACAGATTTCTCAAGATTCAACAGGGAACAGGTAATCGGGGGCGTTTTATGTATAACGATGCATCTTCGTCTTCTTCCCCTCGCCCCGCCCCAGGAAAGTATTTTTTTTCCAGGGCATGCTTTCTTTTTTGCAATAATTATTGTCCATATTTTTGTGCTTCAAAAAATGACAGTTTTTCCAGGTCTTTTTCTTTACTCTTAGCACACAGAAGAAAACCTCTCTGCATGATACTTTGGAATGTCTTCTAGGGACTCTCCTAAAAAGTGTGTAGTATTAATAGCTTGCTTTCCTTGCCTTAACAGCCTTTGAGCAGCTTACTTTGTAACATATTTCGTAATATTTAGCCCTGGGCAAGTTCCCTTCGCTTTTTATTCTCCATCCCCTTTTCTGAGTCTGTTTTAGTGGGTATCCTGTTTCAAAACATTATTGTGCAAGCTTTTGCTTTCTGATCAAATTTATTTTGAACTGATCTCTTATGAAACGTGTAAGGAACACACGTGTGTAACACACACCATAAAATACAAATGACACCATTTGTTTTCAGACAGTAAAGCTAAAGAGCTTTCTGTTTCATACCTTCTCACTGATGTATTTGGTTTGATTAGGGATTTTTGCTCATTTTTGAAGGCCTTTTTTTACATATTCATTTATTAGGGCTTTATTATATATAGCCTGTCCTTTATGTGCTTTCTTTTGACATCTATTTTCTGTTTTTAGCAGTCTGAACTCTGTGTTTGGTTTTCAACCTATCAGTGTTTTGAAAGCAGAAGTTTAAGCTATTACCAGAACTAGCTGCAGCAGTGTTTCACCGAAGTGCCTGGATATTGTTATATCACTATTTATTGACTATGCCACAAGAGAATACCTGTGCTTGTGGTACTACAGAAGTATAAAAAATGTACCGTCACCAGATTTGTGACTGCAAGTATTCATGTTTTTGGGATGATCAGCTTGCCTGAGCAGTTTCTTCTGGCTTAGCTAGAGGTGCATTGATAGTCAAAGTTACTTTCTAAAACATTTCTGTCTGTCACTCTTACTGTAGGAAATAAATAGTTTATTTTGTGCTCAGCATAAGTAAACTTATCTTGCTGTAGTAGAAAGTTGTAAATTATTTGTGTGAACACGTGGCAGTTAAATGCTTATTTGTATACTACTAAGTGAAAAAACTTCCAAAGTGCCGGATGTCTTACAGTCACATGGTTCATAATGAACTACTTGGCTGTAATCTCCATTACCATTCTTGTTGGCTAAATGTTTGTTGTATTATATACCACTTTCCTATAAAGTTGTGTGGTATTCCACTAAGGGTCACCATAGTAACTAAAGACTGATACATACCTTGATCCAAAGGAAAGGTCGTGAGAGTTAAAATATGTGCTATTGTGTGTTTTGCCTTGAAATTCATGGGACACAATGGATTCTGCTCCCCCTGCCCATTACTGCTAAACTTTAAAAAATTTTGATAATGGAGTAAATTAATTTCAATTTTCATTGTTTTTTTTACTTCATTTAAAGTAGCAGGAGTGATGCAATATCTGATAATGGCGAGATGGCTAATGATCAAATACTTCAAGGAGAAACAAGGTAGGGTGCTTATTTTTCTATAATTATTAAAATAAATCCAGCAGTCATAGTGCAAGCTTCTACTAACTTTAAAAAAAGAGCCCAGACAAACACCTACAATAAGTTGTATTGAAAAAACCCTGTAGTTTCTTCTACATTTGCATCTATACATTAGAACTTCATTTTTTTCAGTACTTTCGTGAAGGATTTGCACTAAAAGATGTTCCCAGTAAGTAAGGACAGAGAGCAACTACAATTGGAACAAAAGAATCTTCTGAAGTCCAAGTCTCAGAAGAATGCATTTAGGTTCACAAATAATAAACGTGTTTTCAACTTGAAATTTGGAAGTAGCACTGGAACTCCGTTAGGTCTGCTGCTATGTCAGTGAGAGTGGGGGTTTTTTGTTCTTAGCAAAGTAAGGGAGAATAATGACAAGATAACAGATGGATTAAGCTTTCTGTAACACAGCTTCTGAAACTCTTCTGTTTAATACTGTCTATTTCTGTTTACAGTGGACACCCAACCTTCAAATGCCCCCTGTGTCAGGAAGCCAATTTTACCAGACAACGCTTGCTGGATCACTGTAATAACAGACATCTTTATCAGATAGTTCCTGTAGTAAGTAGAGTTGCTTAAGTACGTTTCTTAAGCTACTTTCCTTATAATTATGTGAGCAACTTTAGATCTGTAGTAGCTACTCTGAATCTGTAAAGGCCAGTGTGGTCTGAGAAGGACAGTATACTTAATGCAGCGCATTTAGCTTGAGGAGTGACCTTCATGTGAAAATGTTTCTTGTCCAGCTTCTTGTTGATTCTAAAGCATTTCTGACTTAGCTGTCTCCTTTATCTTGATGTGAAAGAATCTCATTTTTTGAGCCTTATACTCTTCTTCATTTAGTAATTCAGATCTGTTTCTATAGAATCCCATTTGTAATGCAGCTATTTGTTTCGTGTGAAACCTAGAGTTACTTGCAAGGCCAGCTGAGGTAATCAAAGGGACTGAAGGAGAAAAATCTGTTTGGTTTTCTAGTCTTTTCGTCTGTATAGGGTGTGTTGTTTTTTGTTTCAGCTTACTTGATCATCTCAATTGTATAAAAATTCTCCCAAACAATAAGATGCAGTAATCACTTTCTTTTCTAAATTCTAAACAACAGAAATTTACAAAAAGAGTACCAGACAGACATAGTAATCCTCCATTCCTAAGAGAAACACTTAAGAAATTTGGCAAGTTGAAATATAATTTTTGAATGTTACACAGATGAGGAAAAGAGCGCTTAGAACTATGATTTTATGTGAATGTCTCTACTGTATTTTGGTAGTAGATGAGTAACAGACTAGTTATTCCTGTAGAATATGTCTTTAATGCATTCTGTATTACCAATAACCTTTTTTTTAATTCTCTCTCTTTTCCCTTCCTCTCCAAATTCAGATCTGTCCTATTTGTGTGTCTCTTCCTTGGGCAGATACTAACCAGGTTACTAGAAATCTTGTTAGCCATCTGAATCTAAGACATCGGTTTGACTACGGAGAATTTGTGGTAAGCTTTCTCTACTTTGATGCGTAGGGGAATAAACGGTAACTTTCTGGTATAAATAAAAATGCCAAATCAAAAATTTGTACCAAACTTGTATTTGCTCTGGACATGCTATGTTCCTGCTCTGTACAGAACTCAGGAGTAGGCCTGTCTGTTCTTAAACTTACCCTTATCAACGTGAAGTGCTACTGGGAACAGGTTTTGTCAACAGTTAAGCTCTGCTCCAGACCAATGACTGAAGTCTTTAGCTTAGTGTTCTCTATCTGAGCTATTTGTTCCTCTGGAACAGCTAATTACTGTTGCTTCTGGGGGAAATAAAATAGATGTTACTCTGTTATATTGATGTTTTTGACCTTTTATGGCAGAAACAGCTAAATCATAATTCTCGGGCTTCAACGTGCAGCTTGACTAACTGGCACTGCTGCTGCAGCCTCTCTTCCAGTATGTGGTGAAAGAAGCTGCAACGTGAAAAAGAGATGTCTTGTTAAGTCATTGTTCTGGTTGCCTTCTTTCGGGCTCACTTTGAGTAAATGACTGTGGAGTGGGTGCAGAACTACATACACATATGTAGTCTCTGGGTGGACCGTAAGTGAAGCCAACCAGTTGAATTCTGCATGTGGGACCAGAGGGCTGGAGCATTTGTGTTGTAGTTTATGCAGAGGTTGCCAGTCTTTGGGGTATACTGCTTGTGCTTTGTGTGGGACAAGTGTGGTATTTGAGGCACAGGCAGCTTCACTGGTTACAGATGGCAAAGATGATGCATGATGTTCTTTGTGTTGAGTGATCTGTGACAAAGGCAGGAAGAGCTAGGAGACTGATACAGAAGATTGAGCTCTTCAGCGTGAGTGCGTCTTGCATATTTGACGTTGTAGAACTGGTGATTGGAATTCTGATTTGAGGAAGCTGCCAGAATTGCGCTAAAAAGATGTATTACTCTGGCATATTAACAACTTGGAAGATAGCTCTTTGAAAGTAGCGGGGTTAACCACCCATCTTTTGTGATACATGTTTGCTTTCTCATTTTGAGCAGTATATTCTCAACAATCTATGATTACTGTTGTCTAGGGATGACATTTTGTTTTTATTAATGGAGGATGTTATGGCTGGTTGGAAACCCTGTTACAAGAATTGCGTGACAGTCAGCTTTCCTGAGCTGGCTGTTCTGTAATGTAATTGAGCCAGGGAGAGAAGATGGACCCTTCTGCTTAATGAGCCTTGTCCTACTCATCTGATTCTTCTCCTGTCTCATGTATCTCTTGGTACTTGGTTGAATAAAAGATACCGTGCAACATAAACAAGCATCCGGTACACATAAAGATGGAGAGTCTTCATCTAGGTGCCAATTCCTCTGTAAAAATGTGGAAAATGAATGACTAAACTAAGGACTGTGGTACATCTTGAGTATTTGTCCATTTTGATGATGTTTTCATTTTGTTTAGAATCTTCAGCTTGATGAAGAAGCCCAATACCAAAATGCAGTTCAAGAATCCTGTCATGTGAACTTTTAAAGTATAGCCCCCCTTCATCTTACTGATTATCTGAGAGAAAAATTACATTAATTCTGTTGGTGACCTGAAGTATGTATTAATAAAGATGGTATTCAGTAACCACTTTTCAGGATTAACTTCTTTCCACGGTCATAAGGACTTTTCATATATGATTTTGCTGAAACTCAAACTTCACACCTTTACTAAGATCTGTCCCTGTGGAATTGGGGACCTTTTTGGAACTTCTCACTGTTGTCTTGATTTTCTCTAACTTCTACTATGCTGTTAACCACATGGTTTCTTTTATTAATGTCAGGTATTTTAATTCACCAAAACCAACTTTGAAAGTAGTATCTTTCTAAAGACATGCAAAGATACTGTGTTGCACTGTTAAGTTTGTTGAAGTTCGGCTGTCATCTGCTAAGATGTCTATGAGACGATAATTTATTTTTTTTTCTCCTGCCCGAGGACAAAGTTTTATTTGATGCTGTGATTTGTTTTTTGCCATTACTGTACGAATGAAAATAGTAACAACTTGAGATGAAAATATTTGTTTTCTGTAGATCAACAGTCCTGAGCGGGTTTTTTTTCTCATCTTTCATTGAGAAAGAATGATACCATTGCCTAGGAATAATTACATCTATTTTTTCCCCTTTTGGAGCATAATTGAAATAGGACACTTGCTTAGTGAAGTGATGAGTGAGGAGTTTTCCCTGTGCTTGCAACTACTAAGGAAGATGGTCCCCCTGACATACTTTTGAGCAATTTAGGATGACATGCAAAAGGTAGACTTTTTTGGTATATGACTGACCAGCTAGTTTCTCATTTTGTTGGAGCTTTTTAAGAACTTCTGTTGTTGCATTTGGAATTCAAGTTTTGGTGTGTTCTGTCCTTTCGTGGAAGGCTGTGTAACTAGAGAACCAACTGGCTTCAGACCTACCAACACTCAGAAATGGACTTATTTATTTTGGTAAGACCATTTAAAACTTGGACATCTCATGCATCCAAAGGCTTTGAAAAAAACATTGAGAAGAAAAACTTGCTCTAAAATAGTTACCAATGTATTTTAAGAGTTTCTATTCTATATTTCCACATTCCCAGCAAGACCATCATAAAAATCCAAGAAAACAGAGCAATAATGCAATTTAAATGGAAAATCCATTTGTAACAGAACTTTAAGGTCTTTTATTTGATACTAACGGGGAGAAGGGGAAGGAAAGCTGCACAGCTTACATTTTGGTTCTTTAAATAGAGACTGCTCTGAATGTGTCCCTTTAGGAATGACTCTTCATCCTGTGTTGCCATAGCCCTTTGTCAAACTACTGTTCTTAATGGATATTGTATACATGGTGGAGACATCCCCAGTAATTTTCCTAGTCTAGTTAGTGATTTAAGTGTAATAACATCAGTTGTGCAGCCGAAGTACAGTCTGCTTCTTGTGCCCTGGCTTCCATTTGCTCTCCAAGTAGAGGTTTTGATTATTCTTTAAATACTGGGATATTCAACATTCCAAAACTAGTAAGGTTGAAATGCCTCATTCTGCAGTGTAATGGGTTTCGGAACCGAATCTTAGTTCTAGTATGTTGAGTGTTGGAACTAAAGCGCTATACACTGTAACGACATTTCTGTCTTCTGTTTTTTTCAGAGCGTAAAACATTACTGAAGGCATAGCTGGCTAAAATAGAAAGCTGGCTATTTCAGAAATGTCTAAAAGTTACATCCTTTTTATAACAACTTAACATGTCTTGCATTTTGTTACTGGCTTAATATGGGATTTTGGCAGCAGGCCACACTTTGATCTCATACTCCAGCTCCCCTTTTTGCCCCCGATAGTCTTGTCTGTGTATTCTCACTCATCTGTCAGCAGTGTTGCTTGTGTGACCACATACTGGCTTGGAGTGGTTCACTGATCCAACTGAAAAAGTTGTTTGGCTTTTTTACTTCCTCTTTTCCTGTATGAAGCCAACTGTGAAATAGTACCCTTTGACAGAAAGGAATTTCAAGGTAGCCTGATGCTAAAGTTTTAGCTTTTTAAAATCAAAACGCATACCATGATGATTTTATGACTGCATACATTTCTTAAGGAATTTAATAATTATATGTAAGTTTAGTTAACTTTTTTAGATTCAGTAAAATATTTATATGATCTGGCAATAAATGCCTAGAGCCAATACAGATTCAAAATGCCTCATGGACACTGGAACTATTTATTTCTATTACTTGAACATATCTCGATAATTGAAAATGAAATTACATCTGTTTTAAAGCTCTGGGAAACAAATTTTTCTATAGCAATAATTAGTTGTCACTTGATGTGTAGTTGCTGAGCGTTTTAGTCGTGTTTAAATGTTGAGAGACTTGAATACACATTTTAAAGCGACAAATGTGTGTAAATGCACTATAAAAAAACTTGCAAAGTGTTTATCCTCTTTATTTGCATATGTTAAAATCTGTATTGGCAGGCGCTGCCTTGCTTAAGATTTTATACTTTTAATATGAAGAGATTGCATCCAATACATTCACTAGGTAAGCGTTTAATGAAAATGAAACAATCTATTTAAATATGTTGCTGCTGGTCATGATCTTTCTCACTGAAACTCAGATATGCACAAAAAGCTGTGTATTTGTGATGAGTGATGCTTGTGCTTGGAACATGCAATCTTTACTAGAAGATTGCTGTTTAACAATGTTTTCATGTTCATGTTGCGTTGTGTATGGTTTCAACATGGTATATTATGTTTGAATTGTACCTTCTATTTTTTTCTTCTATTAAAGTATTTGATTTTCTGTTTCTCTCTTTGTTGCATAATAAAGATGATCAGTCCCCTTGATGCTACTTCTTCCTTTCAGATGCTTTCTTAACTGAAGTACATGGTCAGTCATATGCCTTCACACTTTAAATTATTAAAATGGCATGTATGCTGCCGGAACCAATGAGTTGTGGCTCGTGATCCTCTCATGAGCTGACAAGTTACCTCACATCACATCTTAAGATCTTTCTGTGGGCAGAAAAGGTGATAGGTTGGACAAAACTCATTCGTGCTTCTTTTCTGCCTCCCATGTTCATATGTTGCTGTCCCATGTGATTTTAATAGAGAAATAACCTCCTGAAAGGAGAGAAGGTGTATGTAACACTCGAGGCCAATAGCAAAACCTTGTTATTTAAAGGTAAATTTACTAAGAAGTGATAATGTTTTTCTGAGTAAAGAATTGTCATTAAGTTTGGGCTGATTGCAGTGCTGGACCATCAAGGTGGCATCTAGATGGTTTATCCTGCCCTGTTTTTCTGAGGTGAAAAACCCTGTGGTTATTTTTTGTGCTTTTGCATTCTGAAGCACACACAGAAGAAGGTTATGAAAGTCAGCCAGTGTCTTATTTTGAATGCTAGGAATATAGCAAAAATATGTAATGTTACTTTTTATTAGTTTATTGTTCTTTCCACTTAGAATGTAGTTTTCTGAGCTCTGAATGGATTATTGTATCTTGTAAATCTGGCTATAAGCCCTTTGGTAGAGATTTTATTTAGTTTTCTTTTACTATAGCAATGCTTATTTCATTATTTAGAGAGAATGCTCTGGATGTGTTTAGTTCTCATTGGCAGTATGTTGGTTATAGGATACGTGATCTCTGCAGAGCTCCTCTTTGTCCTGCTCCAGTCCTAAGCCAGGGCTTCATTCCCAGGGACAGAGAGGGGCTTTGTGCACCCAGGTCGTCTTCTGACAGACAGGCAGGGCTAGAAAGCTTTCTGTGTTTGGGAAGCATTCCTGTGTCTTTCACTAGGGTCCAGTGAGATTTGAACACGTGAGTGTCTGTGAGGTCTCTGCTATAAAAAAGTACACCTAGCGTGTTCTTTTTATCTTTTGATTTATGCTGAAACACCCTCATTCATGGATGCTTTTAAGAGCTGCGCACTTTGCTGTGTCTTGTAAACACCATGCCGTGTGTGAAATGACTGCAGGACCTGGCAGCCAAGGTTGTTTTATTGCAGGCAAGCAGAGCTACAAGAGTGTCTGACAAAAGCATCTTCAGGGTTCTTTCAGAATTGGAGAAACTAGCAGTGAAAGGGCACGAACACTACATAGTCTGTTCTCGATACAGTGTGCATTTAAACTTGCTCTGGATGGGTTGCTTCTGTGTCCTGTTGCGGGTGTGTTTGAACATACGTAGGACACAAAATTCAGGGCCTCTACTATGAGAAGGCTTTTCAATAATGTTAAAATTGCCATGTCCCAGTGAATTACCAGACTTTTACTGGCGTCACAGCGTGGACTTTGTTTTTTCCTCATGAGTAAAGTTGGTCTGTGCTGTTTATGACTCTCCTCAAACCGTAGGTCTGCTTTGGGAAGAATCAGTTTTCACCTCTTTGTGTTCCAGCCTTAACCAGCCTTAGTCTATCTGTAACAATTTTTTTTTTTTTGGTACTAAATCCAAAACACAGCAGCTACTGGGAGGAAAATTAACTCTATCCCAGCCAAAACCAGGACACAACCCCAGCCATATGTTTCTGTTTTTGTAGACTTCATCAGGGAAGAACTAGGAGAGTAAATTTTGTGTTTATTCCCCCACTACCCTCCAAGATATTAGGATATTAAAAAAAAATAAAAAAAGAAAAAGTCATCATTGTCAAATGCATTCTGTGGAAAGCATCTAATTCAATTTTAAATATTTGCCTTAAATCTTCTGTATGCATTTAGGATGCATTCCTCAGCTTAATAAAGCTGTAGGTCATTTCCCAGGCCTTAGTGACAGAATACTGTTTTTATGAACTTGCTTAAGTTTATGAGGACACTTAGTCACTGAGGGAAGTGTTCCTCACTGTTACTTTATATTCTTTCTCTACAACAGAATCACAGAATGTTCGGGGTTGGAAGGGACCTCTATGGGTCATCTAGTCCAACCCTCCTGCCGAAGCAGGGTCACATACAGCAGGCTGCACAGGACCTTGTCCAGGCGGGTCTTGAATGTTTCCAGAGAAAGAGACTCCACAACCTCCCTGGGCAGCCTGTTCCAGTGCTCCGTCACCCTCAGAGGGAAGAAGTTCCTCCTCATGTTCAGACGGAACTTCCTAAGCTTCAGTTTGTGCCCGTTGCCTCTTGTCCTGTTGCTGGGCACCACTGAAAAGAGTCTGGCCCCATCCTCTTGTCACCCACCCTTAAGATATTTGTAGGCATTTATAAGGTCCCCTCTCAGTCTTCTTCAGGCTAAAGCAGCCCAACTCCCTCAGCCTCTCCTCATAGGAGAGATGCTTCAGTCCCCTCATCATCCTCGTAGCCCTCCCCTGCACCCTCTTCAGCAGTTCCTCATCTTTCTTGAACTGGGGAGCCCACAACCGGATGCAGTACTGCAGATGGGGCCTCACTAGGGCAGAGTAGAGGGGGAGGAGAACCTCCCTCGACCTGCTGGCCACACTCTTCCTAATGCACCCCAGGATGCCATTGGCCTTCTTGGCAGCCAGGGCACACTGCTGGCTCATGGTCAACTTGTCCTCCACCAGGACACCGAGGTCCCTTGTGTTTCTGTCTCTATTTTCCCTCTGTGTGTCTTGCCCTACATCAATTCTCGTAAGTTTACCCTGTCTGTTTCCCTCCTGCTCCCCTTTCTGTCTTTTAAAATAATCGGCAATGATGTAGCTAAGATTATATTACTTGGCTACTAAGTATTGTCTCATATTCTGTATGTTTTATAAGCTCCTCTGACTGTGCCCTCAATATCTTGGGGCTGACATGAGCATTAGGGGTAAATAGAGTAACTCAGATGCTTAGCATCAATGATTTCCAGAGTTTGCCTGCCATGTTTAGTTCTCTGGCTGGAGAAGGTTTTATTTCTCAGAATGCGTTCGCAGTTTGAAAGAATCTGAACATCTTACCAGTTAGATTTTTTTTTTTTTTTTTAATGCTAGGAGCATTTACTTTGCTGTTTTCTTTGGAGGGAGGGTATTTTTTTGGATCGGAGAGACCAGGGTGATGTTTAAAATCAAACGCATCTCAGGCAGACCTGCTCTTTAAAAGTAATAGGCACTTGTTTTTCACAAAACCCTGCATTAAGTTCCCTGTTTTTGAAGGTATGGACAAAAGACAGTAGGAAGATAGTGTTTTTTTTCCTCCAGCTTAGCAGTTGTGGCAGTGGTGTCACAGAGGGTGTGATTTATGGTGCTGCCTCAGTTGCGAGACCATTCAAAGTTCAGTAGTTTCTTTTATGAATGTTTCTTCTTTCACAATTCAAACCACAAGAGGGCACTGAATATTTTTGGGTTGTCTCTAAGTCGGTATATTATTTAAGGATGCTAATTCACTAAGTAGCTGTACTCTGAGATACTTTCAGATACGTGATTTCTATCCAGATGTTTCATAAAATGTAACAAATCTTCTATATGTTTTCGCGGTGAAGAGGCTTAACTGGAATCGTTTTGAATATTTCTAGAATTGGAATATTTCTAATTTACTTTAAACCCTCAAACTTACAACTTGTGTGCGTTATCCTCTGTGGCAAGGACTCCACTCTGGGAAGAACCAAGCGCTCCCCAGTTTACGACCGAACATAAAATGTAACATGTTCGTGCAAACTCCGTGGGCTTGCAAGACCTTTCCTTCCCCCAACGCGTTTTTTGGAGGTTGTCTTTACAGCTGGAGCACTGTAGTGCGCGGCGGCATCACACGGGGGCATCTGAGGACTGCTGCATTCTGCCATGCGGAGCAGCGGGGGTTATTGCTGGTTTTTGGTGTTTTGCTTTCTGAAACTGCACACACATCAATGTCCTCGCTGACTGCATGTCCCAGCAGCTGCGGTGAGGAGGTCTGCCTGGTGCCCAGCACGCCAATGCTGCAACGTCCCTCTGTATCGCTTAGGTCTTTGAAGTTGTTCTCTGGCTGCGCATGCAGTAGGCTGGGGTTGCTACAGGCCTCCGGAATGAAGAGAGGAATTCTCCCAGCTAAGGCTCACGCTCTGTCGTCCCAGGGAGAACTGAGTGTTCCTGGAGTAGTAGTGGCGTGGTACTCAGTGGCCAGCTACAGCCGCTTTAGTAGCCACATACCAGTCACAGTTTGTGTCACACTGTAATCTGATTCATCCTTGTCATAAAATATGCTTCCATAAAAACACTCTGGACATGATTCCGATTCCTGTGATAGATGGAGAAGTGTAATCCTGTGTAAGTAATTACTTCATTTGTGAAACATGATTTTCCCTCTTGAAACAAAAGGTGATGGTTAAAGTCCATGTCTGAAGTGGCAGTGAGCAGGAAGGGGTGCAATGTTACACACCATAGCTTCTGCTGTTTGCTTTTTAACCTTGGCTTTTAATTTACCTGTAGCTAAGCAGTGGGAGGAAACTGGAGGTCTGCTTTGCTTTCTTGATAACTCTTAATCGAAGCAAACATGTCTTGTTTGCTCCTCCGCAAGAAGATGGAACACTTGTATTTGATATCTGTTTTAATTTTCACTTTCTTATGTTATATTCCACACGAAGCCTGCTACGTTTGTAAGCATTGGAGTTTCCTAACAACGTGAAATACTTAGGTCTTCAACTCAAAACACTTTGGATTTGATTCAGGGTCTCATATCTTGGAAGTTTATTTGACAGCCCTTGTCTTCGTTGGTGCTTTTATCAGCCAAGGAGATACTATTGCACTGTTATCCCCTTTGGAAAAAGGGAAACTAGTTTGTGCAAGATAATGCAGGACGTTTGAGACGGGGCAAGGAACAATCCACGGAGAATAATACACCATTTTAATGTCCTCCTGCTCTTTAACATTTGGTCTATAAGCACTGCTAAGTGAGGTGCATAGTGCTCTACAAGCCAGCATGTCTCAAAATTATTTACTGAATTCATATCACTTGAATCACAGAATCACAGAATCAGACAATGGTGGGGGTTGGAAGGGACCTCTGGGGATCATCTAGTCCAACCCCCCTGCCGAAGCAGGGTCACCTACAGCAGGGTGCACAGGACTGCGTCCAAGCAGGTCTTGAATATCTCCAGAGAAGGAGACTCCACAACCTCCCTGGGCAACTTGTTCCAGGGCTCCGTCACCCTCAGAGGGAAGAAGTTCTTCCTCATGTTCAGCTGGAACTTCCTGTGCTTCAGTTTGTGCCCGTTGCCCCTTGTCCTGTTGCTGGGCACCACTGAAAAGAGTCTGGCCCCATCCTCTTGACAC
>Ga0065711_1042708_pt1 | contig 15193 bp, 12 predicted proteins | sample Hoacrofraction12_FD_59098 | JGI IMG/M metagenome (GOLD analysis project Ga0065711, IMG submission 59098) | Hoatzin crop microbial communities from Cojedes, Venezuela - Epithelial fraction 12 v2 (version 2) | ecosystem: Host-associated > Birds > Digestive system > Esophagus > Crop | place... | reverse complement strand
TTTTTTTTTTGTGGTGTTTTTTTTTTTTTTTTTACTGTGCCTCATCTGAGCTAACAACTATGAAAGGATTGAGCCTGGTTTTGTATAGAAACCGAGATCTGCCATGTACCTGCACCACATTCCACAAATGAAAAAAAAAAAAAAGTAAAATCAAGAAACAGCAGAGCTAGGAATCATGGTGCCTACGTACTGAAGCAGCTCTTGGAGAACAAGGTTAGGTCCAATCAGGCAGCTGAGATGAACATCGGCTGCTGAGGATCACCACTATCTCTATACGAAGCCTCCTCTCTATACCTGTACCAGCTTCTGAAAACAAGTGCAGCGCAGACACACCTGCCATGGATGTGCGTGGAGACAGCTCGGGTCCCAGGCGGATTTATTTTCTCAGGCATCCACTCTCCTCAGGCATTCACACTGCAGAACAGGGACTGTACTGCTTCCACCCCAGAGCTGTCCCCAGGAGCAATGTGTCCAAACCCACAGGTATTTGAACACGATATGTCAGACGGGAGCTAACTTGGCACAGAGCTGGCTCCCTGTCACCCGTGGTGGGTGACAGTGCCAGAGGACAGCACTGCCTCCTACCCCGCACCGAAGCATCGTTGCCTTGAAGGAGCACGATCCCATGTCATTAACAGATTAGGAAGAACAGGGATGTGCACTTATTCTCAGCCTGGACGGTGGGAGAACTTCACAAAAATTACTGGAACTCAAACCAGAGAGCATTTTCCCATTCCCAAACAGCAACTACACCCACACTGCTGCTTCAGATCCAAGTCCACTATTTTCAGGAGGAAAGCGGGAAGAAGGTGAAAGGAAGCTTTGTCCTTGGTGTCTGACACATACTCATAGATATCTTCTCTGTGAAGATTCAGTGAAAGAAAATATGAAGTGCAATGGTCTGATGAGGTCATAGACTCCACCAGTTTATTTCAAAACAGAACAGGATTTCTGTACCTTCAGGGGAACTACTGCACAGAAAATGGGGATCCAAGATAATGTAACAGTTATGGTATGCTTAGAAATTCTAAATACTAGAGTCTATTTTTTTTTTTTAATGGCTTGGCTTAAGGGGATTCTGAATCCCTTAAACGCATGTTATTTTATTATACCTCATATAACAGGCTAATTAATTCTATTTTGAAATCTTATAAATTGATCACAGTAGACTAACACAAAAATTCTAAAACAAACAAGGTTTTATATATCTCGTAAATGTTGATATGCCAGGATGTTTCCTGATGGAATTTTCTTGTCACTCCCACATCTCCTGCTTCAAGAAGATAATTATTAAGAACCTTCAACCAGATACAGAATTTGGAAAGAAGAGCCATGAAAATTCAGGGATTTCTTACAGTCCTTTCCAACAGAAATGCATACTAGGGAGTGCAAAACAAACATGAAGAAAATCTGGCACTGTTAATATAAAACCTTGTACCTTGGACTAAAATTGTAGGTGCTGTAACCTGTACGCTTCCCTAAGAGCCACATAAATGCTGTTCAAAAAGTAAGAGCAGTTCTCTAATTATTAGATAAATGCTAGATTTTTTTCAATTTTTATTTTTTTAAAAAGTGACAGTGTAATCTAAACTGATTAATTGGATCAGTATTGAAACTCTTAAGAGGTATCTCTCTCTTCTCTATCCACAAAGCAAACTAGTCCCCCCACATCCAATTATCAAACATCATGGTTTTGATATTGGTTTAATCCGAGATTGGCCCAGAAGACAAAAAAAGCTGAGAAACCAAGGGCAGAAAATTCTGCCATAAGCAAAGATATTTTGTGTTTACTGTGGAGAGCTGATGACATCTTAATATACAGCTTTATTAATGAATGAGTTTTCCAAATAAATGCTACAGAAGTTCTTCATCAAGTTGAGACAAAAATCATTAGACAATAATTAAGCAAGCCCAGGTGATGCAAGGATAGATTAAAGGGGAAAATTTTCCCTTTTCCAGGAACTTTGGAAGACGACTTACAAGCTGGCCTCCCACAGAAGCTGCTACAAGCACTGGCATATGGAGAAGACCTCAGCACTCAGCAACATGAAGACTGCAGCTTGCTCAGAGCCATAAAGGACGGTTCCAGATAGACTACTACAATGTACAGAGGTGTCCAGAGATGAACAGTCTACCCTAGCGTTCTCTTCTGCCTCCAAAGCATCTCTGCACCAGGAAAACAGAAAGGTGTCTTAAAGCATTCTTACTTTTCATTTCATTTGGCTCCAAAACCTGCACTGTGCTTCTGAAAAGGCAAGAGGGAAAGAAAACCTGTATCAGGTTACTTCAGTACAAATTTCCCTTGAAAGAAAGCCTGCAACATCAAACGGGGAAGATAAATTCCCTGTAAAATGTTAATAATGCATAATAAAGATCTTTCTACCCTACAGTTCAAGGGCAAAACCAATGCAAAGACTTTAAAAGATTCTCTAATATGTTATAGATGTGACATCTTTATTAAGTGAAATAGAACTTTAAGTACAATCCAAGGATGTTTCTTTCATCAGTTTACAATACCAAATTCTTCATAACCAGAGGGCCTTACTCACTTTTTTCCTAATCTGACTTCTGAGGTCATTAGTAACAACGATTACAGTTAGTACTTATGGTGCCATATAAATATTATTAACTTCATTTAAAGTGAGTTCTGTCCCTTCCTCTGTCCTGTTTATCTTCTAGCCTCTGTTTGCATTGGTTAGTTATCAGAAAGAAAAAAGAAAAAAAAAAAAAAAATCAAGAAGCTTTTTAAGCCCAAGGACTATAACTCTATAAATTTTCTCTCAGAACTACACAGTTGCAGTAGCAAGTTATAAAGCCATCAAAATATCTCCTGGAAGAGAAACTTTCACAACTAATTTTTAGGCTTTACAGACATGTTTGTGAAAGTTAGGTGAAATTTGATCCTTATTCCTTTTGAAAGTTGTAGGTCAAAACCTCAGTTACAGCAGTCTCAGTGACAAAAAATACTATTCTTTTTGATGCATTTTTGAACAGCTACAACACAGGGATTGGGAAGACTTTCCAAAGTTAAAAGTGTTTGGTTTTAATTAGCAGTTTCCAAAAGCTGTGGAAACTTCACACTTGCATATTTTTGTTGGTGAATAAATCCCACTTGTAAGGTCATAACCCACCATTGCTGCAGAGCAATGAGGGCACTACGATAACACCCGAGAGTTTGGAACACCAAGGCATTTAACTACTTTCTGACAGTACCCATGGGGGATTTCAAGATTTTATTTAACCTCACAATAGTACACTTTAGGTTACTGAGTTCTATTTTTTTTGTTGTTGTCAAACCACATTCCATAAATCTCAAGACAGCCTCTCAGCCCAAACATGAGGATCTAACTATAAAGCAAGCATGGAAATGAGAGATGTCAAAGAAATGCAGTTGTTTTCCTAGTCAACAGCGTCTGTCAGGTTTCCATTAAAACCGCACAGACATGCATAGCTGAAGGTAAACCAAATAACACGGCTGATACTACTGGGAAAGGTCTGAGTTCACAAGGATCACTCAACAAATCACAGTTTATGTTCTGTGTCTTGCTAAGTAGAACTCTAGAGTAATAGATTATTCATTAAACAAAAAAATGAAGATGTTAATTGGAACAGGAGTCATCAGAACAAGCACTGTGTGAAACATACATAGTCAAATCTGAAAGAGTTGAATCTGTCTGTTGTGGGTGTTTTAGTTCATGTATTTATAAAAAACCACTGCGAATATCAACAGTTCTACTTCAAGTCAATAAACATTGTTCTTTGATTATATAACTTTACTGGTCTTGGGGAAAAAAACATTATTGTTTTCCCACATTTTCCAGATCATCAGAAATCTGCGAATTTTTCCTGAGTTTTCAATTTAAATATTTTGTACTTCAAAAAAAAAAAAAAAGTAGACACAAAGGTTTGTGTGATCTCATGTGAATTCAAATCACTGTTCTGAGAAGCTTAAGTTCTGACTAGTTTATCTTTCCTAGTGATTCTTACTAAATCATAAAAAAATCCCACTGTGTGTACTTAAAACAAAAATCTTCAAGGCATGGCAAGTAAAATATAGGATACTATTCTGAATAACTTCAGCCCCAAACCTTTTAAACCATTTGCACACTTCAATACTGAGTCAGGTCATTCCATTGATTATTCCGTGTGACCGAACTGAAAATTAAAATTAAATGTAGTAACAAAGTGAAAAACTACGCATTCTGGTGGAAAAGCTTGCCACTGCACTGTAGTCGCAGTCATCACCAACACTAAGTTTGACTGGGAAATATTTTTTTTTTCCTCCAAGCAAGGTAGAACATTTCCAGAGAAATCACCCTGCCATACTTGACATGGTGGTTCACCTGTTTTACACTCACACTTGTCTTGTCAGCCTTACTCTGCAGCCCTGACTATGTAAAGACAGGAAGGGAGCTGTTGTGGTTTAATCCCAGCCAGCAGCTAAACACAAAGCAGCCACTCTCTTGCTCCCTTCCAGTGGGATGGGGGAGAGAATCAGAAGGATGAAAGCGAGAAAACTGGTGGGTTGAGATAAAGACAGTTTAACAGGTTAAGCAAAAGTCATGTTTCACAAGCAAAGCAAAACAAGGAAGTCATTCACTATTTCCCATCAGCAGGCAGCCATCTCCAGGAAAGCAGGGCTCCATCACGCATAATGATTACTTGGGAAGACAAGACTCCATAACTCTGAATGACACCCCCTGCTCCCCCTTCCTTCTTTTTCCCCCAGCTTTAAATGCTGAGCATAACATCATACGTTATGGACTATCCCTTCGGTCAGTCGGGGTTGGCTGTCCTGGCCGTGTCCCCTCCCAGCTTCTTGTGCAGCCCCAGCCCACTCGCTGGCGGGGCCGTGTGAGGGGCAGAAAAGGCCTCGACTCGGTATAAGCGCTGCCCAGCAGTGACAAAAACATCCCTGTGTCATCAACACTGTTTTCTGCACAAATCCAACACACAGCCCCATACTAGCTACTATGAAGAAAAATAACTCTACCCCAGCCAAAACCAGCACAGGAATGAAACACAGGAGTACCTTGCTACAGTGCAGTCTGGGGAATGCTAGCTCACTGATAGAGCAGATGCTGCAGTGGCATATAGAAGCCTACAGAAAGACCCAAGCTGCAATTCATGGGCGACATGGCAGTAGCACTCTGAAACAAGTATTTTAATTTATGCCTTGGGGGGAGGGGTGGGTGGGTGGTGAAGAAAAAAGAAAAAATTATATCTTTGGCTATCTGATTTTTTTGTTTCCTACAATATCCTGAAGTAGCATGCTTTTTGGGGAGTGAAAGGGAAGGGGGACTTCACAGTCTGAGATAAATAACACCAAAATGTAGTCTTAACTAGCCTTAGTTTATTACCTCTGCCATTCTTTGATGAACTTCTGAAATATCTAAGGCTATGCAAAACAGTAAACAGGCCAATTTTTCTGATGGAAAAAGATGCTTTTATATATTTTATAGTATGCTACTCTTCACTTACATATATTTTTGCTCTCAGTGCGGAAATACAAATACTTCAGGCAGACAAAAATAGGGAGACAATTATTTTGTTGTTTCAGGTTTCATTACTACATCTGTGTTGTAGAAGTCAAAATGTTCCAAGTCTCTTTGAATGCGTACATGGCACTAAGTACATTTCCCACAACAGCCACATCTTTTGTTACAGGTTTTCTATTTCTTAACAAGAGAAAATGAAAATAGATATATTTGTAATTTACTCTAGTTCAAAAAAATTCATCTACAAGGAGATAAATAGGGTGTCTGAGCAAACAAAACAAAACCAATCCCTGTAGGACAGTGGGCTTAAATTGTTCCTAGATGCATTGTGAAATACCATTCTTCTGAGGTAAAAACCCAGGAAATTACAAGAATTAAGTTTTTTAGGTGCTTATTTCCCAAATTATTGTGTTAGTAGTTAGTGATATGGTATTACCGATATTTTGCAGTCAGCTAAGCATCAAAAACTGGAGTATAAAGTGTGAATCATTACAGCACAACTGAGTTGCAGGAGACAAACACTCTTGCAAATGGCAACATTCAATACAACTTAATGCTTCAGTCCTGAAAATATCACTCACTCCCATGTGCAAGAATGGCGAATCAAGGCACCAGAAATATCTCTAATCATCATTAATGAAACCCTGAACAGAGATGGTGAACGTAACAGACAGATTCATAAAAGTTTGACTGTATCCCGATATACTGGTAACTTCTCTTATTAGTACACCTGTAACTTGCACACATACGTGGAGGCACACAAACCTTCACATATGTCTAGGCAGTTTAACTATACCCCAAAAGGGTGACTGAAGCCCCCTGCGGACACACCTGCACTAGCTCAGGTACCAGTAACCACACAGCCGCTGCAGCAGAACTCAGCCAGCAAACCCCAGCTACCTCACAGGGAACAATGCTGCTGTCACCGGACTCCGGCGCCAGCCTGTGCTAGCTGACACGGCTCCATGCTAACGCTGCAGAAGCTGGATAGTGCAGAAACAGCTGGAGCATCTTTGCACATGCATCTTTTCACCATGATCTTTTTTCCCCTGCTGCTGATCAGTAAGGCAAGTATGTGCCGAGATGACAAAGGCCCATAGCAGGTATATGTAGCTTCTCAGTCCTCACACAGACCAAGCATCCGATTCCTATTTCCCAGCAAAACTGACTGCAAGACAACCAGAAACACACAAAAGTTGTTTGTTCACTCTAATTTGGGTGTGCAGTTTGACCATGTGTCAGTGAAACCGAGGATTTTGTTTGGACCTTCTTAAAAATGAAGACAGCAGTTTCTGCCTTGTCATGATGATGAAGCTGATAAATCCAGGGATGGAAAGTAACTTGCATCTCTATATTCAGCAGCTAATCAGGGCTAATGAGGGATAAACTGTTACCCCTTACTCAAGTGACCTCAGTGGACCACTGCAAGGATCCCAAATCAGCGAGCATTAGGACTATTTTAGTTACACAACCCATCATCCTGACACAGCAGCTCTAACACTGAAACAGCTTGCAAACATACACATACCTTCCCCAAGACACCACTGTATCTTCAGGCCTCCTGGGAGAGAGGGCAGCACTTCTCAGCTTCCATCTTAGGCTCTCAATTCCAACCATGCATTTCTTCCTTACAGATCTTGTTCTTCTAAACCTTGCCCCGGTATACACGTTTATGCAAAGGCCAATGTGAGTAACACAATGATACCATGGCAGAGAAATAAGCGGGTATATACATTGTAAGGAGATGATAAATCAGATTCCTAAAACATGGTATCTCTAATTGCAAATTCAGAGAACAGATATCATCCTTTGACTGTTGAAAGTCAGTGTTCGCATTGCTACACTGCTTAAAAGGCGGGAAGCGTGAGTGCATGTGTTTGTGTTGGAAAGAGAGGCCATAAAAATAAGGGAATGGATATAAGCACCAAGGCCTAGATATGGAGGTATCACAGTAGGGAATGGGGATGATAGTGAGATTTAGCTATGCAATACACAGTTGATAAGGTGGCTTACTTAACAGCTTACCCATCTATCTGGTTTGGACAGCCTCCTCCAGAGCACACAGAAAAGTCATAAACTCATTTTAAAGTAGGTATCTTCAAAATTATTTGGTGCCTGACTACAATAGCTGGACAAAAGACTGAGGAATTTATTTTCTTTCCCAAGCCCTTTAAAAAGAATTGCCTTTCATACTGACATCTAGTTGCAAACAACAGGCAGATTATCAGAAGTGAGAGCATACCCCTTGAAATGACTGTTTCAGGTTCTTGGCAAACTGCACGGATTTATTCCTCTTACATTTCTGAGGCACCCTCCAAACTGACATGTGAGTACAGATTTCAGTGATGAAAATGACAGCATGATCCCCTCACCTCAAATGAGTAAAGCAACAACAAAAGCAAAGGACTTCAGAAATGGTTACGTAATTCAGTGTAGATGCACCTGACAGCTGGCCGCCTGTAGCTCTAACAAATGATTATTTGACATACTATGGATGACTTTCATTAGTCAGCTATTTCATCTAAGACGTCATGCTACATTTAGTTTTAAAGATTCAGTCCCCTATTTCTTTCTTCATTTTTACCTGACAACCTTCAAAATAATCCAAAAATATTTTAGGACCAAACCTTGATGAGGAAACGACAATCTTACATTCAAGTTACGCACTTATAATCATTATTCATTTAGAAACATCATAAACAGATGTATAAAACAAAAAATAATTATTCCCAATTATTTATTACAAAGCAAGAAAAACAGATCTAAAACAACGTGCTTGACAACTTATTAACGTGAATGCTTTGATTTTGCAGAGCTCCCTTACATGTGAATTTCTGAAAGAATTAAAAAATTAGGATTATTTTGTATCATGGATGAGATACCTAGCATTATATATAGATAAGTATTCACTGGTTTCATAGTCCTCTAGCATGCCTAATGCACCTACATGGTACACCTGACTGTTAGGCCTGATTTTTTCTGAAGTTAGCAAACGAGTAAAAAAAGTCTGCATAAATCCAACAACTCTCAGTTGGATAAATTTCTCAGAGGTTTTTACAAAGAACATTTTATTCCCACTAAGAGCTGAGAAACGCATATCTTGTTAAATTTTTGCCAGATAAAAGCAGTCCCATCCCCTCCCCTGTCTCTCAGGTTTACCATACAGATAACTGCTGAGTCAGGCAGAAGGTGATATTTCAAAACAAAATGGTCCAGATTCACAAGAAGGAAAAAAGAAAAAAGTAGAGAGACCTGCAGGATGTAGAAAAAAACCGGACAGCCTGGAATTTCAGTCCCTAGCTCAGCAGCACTAGGGAAAGCTTCTACTAGATATGAAGAAATAAAATGTATTGTCTGTACTGTCCTTCTGGAAATATGTGCATGCAGGTCTGGTCAGAGACTGGTATTTCTGCCTCCTCATTTTTTTCCACTTCCACAAAGAGGTTCTCATAGAACTTCCTATCACTATGGAAGGCCAAAGTAACCACCAGCTCAGTAAAAGCACTGCAGCATGAAGCTGTATGAAGCTGCTGTCACTCTGAGGGGCAGGGATGTGGCAGTTTCACATAGATGGTTTCAGTTAAAGAATTTCAAAGGGTTGGCTCAATAAATCACTTCTCAATGGTGGTACTTCAGCCATCGCTCTTCTTCTATGCATCTTTTTATTAAATACTGTTACCATATGGAGATCACTTGCTGGCTTGTTTGTCTATTTTCAGGGTTGCAATGTGGATGAAGAAAACATGTTTCTCTTGGTTGATGATCTTCACTTGCAGAAGGGCAAACGTGTCACAGATGAACACGACTTTCGGTCTGCCAGCCAATTCTCTGGCACTGCCTCCTCTGGCTGAAGTTGCAGCAAACCCAGAACAAATGCAAGAGAAACCTCTGCCCCTGTTGTTTGCTCACCATGCCCGATGGGATTTCCCTTTGGAGGGAGAAACGCAGCTCCCTTGACCAAACCATTCTCACAAATTCCAGAGCAGGCTAGAGTTTTCCTAAAGAAAAGGCCTCCGTGCCAGCCAGCCCTCCCCACTCCACCAAGCCCCGACACCGCAAACACAGGGCGCTGCCAGCCCTGGCCCACACAGCCATCCCTTTTCAGTGGCAGTGCCACCTCCGACATTTCAGAAGGCAGCCCACCCCTTCACCCTGCTCCTCGGTCCTTGCACCCTTGAGGTGCCAGCGCAGGGCCCTGCGTAGCCTTGTCCCCTGCCGTCCATCCCCGTGCTGCCCTCTGGCCCTGTGCTGGCTGGACACCATGCCACAGGCAGCCACCCTTGCGCCCTCTCCCACTCCAAGCCAGCCCAGATCCTGCAACCCAGCGTGGCTCCTGAAAAGGCTGGTCCCAGAAGAACCCTGCCACCTTCTTTATTTTAATCAAACACTAGGAGGGTCTCTCTGTTATCTTGACATGGGGTAGAAGCATGGTTACACCATGGGATTGGAAATGTAGGTGTCCCATTCAGGTCTTTTCCACACACTTGGTGGGATTTTTCCCCCTCCCATCCCACTTCAGCCCTGTTGTTACTTCATAATTAAAGCCATCTCTTCTCCTACGCCTGGATAGAAAGGAAATATCAGACATAATAATAATACTTACTGACCTCACAGTTAACACCAACTGAATAACCTGCCATGGCAGTATTTCTCCTGCTTTGGGCAGGACATACCAGCTATTATTTTTTAATGTCACTGAATAAGAATTGCTTGCTTCCATGCTATTGTTTTTGTTGTCAGTCTGATCAATTTAAAGAGAATAGAATTTATTGAATTAATACCCAGAAACTGATTTCTGCAGGGCAACACAAAAATACATCAGAAGGCAAGAAGGACAGACTCACTCAGCGACAAAATAAACACAAAGATCTATAAATGCAACTGGATGTGAATTTTTGCACCTGTAAGCATCCTTTAGGATAAGTTAAACATGCTACAAGGTGATTGACAATTTTCATCAGTCCTAAAGACTGAATAATTTAAATGCAGGGCTGCTGCTTCTCTAATACAAATTGCTGAGTACAGAATGCTAAACAAACACTGTCAAATACAAGTCTGGTCTGCACAAAATCTGAAATGGAGGAAACCATTTAACCCAAGGTGAGCCTGCACACTTTATGGCTGCAGTACCTTCTGATAACTGGGAAAGCGCAGGAAAATCTATGCCAACTACAAAGGTAAAAATGATAGGGCACATTAAACCCATCTGAAAAAATCCAAGAACAACAAAAATCCCGAACTGCGTACCTGTGCTAGTGTTAGATGACAACTTATGTTTGCCTTGACTCTCATCATAGCAAAGTGCTGTATTAGTGGGAGATAAGCCCAGATCCCTATGCATCCCAATAGTCACCATTTTGCTGAAGAATCAAGTAAGAGCCTGAGGAACCCTACTGCCATTTACAGAAAGCCTCGGAATATCTTCAGAACTACAGGAAAGTCGCAGAGCAAGTCCTTGAACCTGAGGAGGAACCTACGTGCACATGGGCAGGCTGGCTGTGCTCGGGAATTTGTTGATGCCAAGGAAGCCGAGGGAAATCTGCTTCCTCCAGTGTCCCAGATCATTCTACATTATAAGCTGTTGTTCCACCTCCATTGTCCAGTCCTTTTTAAAAACCCTTGCATAAGCCAATAACTTAATCTGCTGTTCCCAACAATATTCACAAAAATGAATTTCCATAATTTAGTCTGAAAATTAACCCTAGGGATGCCTTCTTTAACATGAGCATCACTATCATCAGCTAGTGACATACTAACTAAACTCAGGTGGTGGGATGCTCTGGGACTTAGCCATCTCACTCTGCTTTGTTTTTTCATAGAACTGGGGAAAACCGCTGAGATTTCAGAACACTAAGATTTTATTTTTCTTTATCGGTCTTCTCTCATATCTGCAAGACCCCTGCAACTCTGACACTGTTTTCTTAGAGTCAAAACATCTCAGCCTTCAGCTCTCCAGTGCACATAATGCCAGCAGTGATAAAGCCAGGTTTCACTGGTCTTGCGTTGCGATTTAACACAGAATTCAGATTGATGTGCCACTTCGTTTTTAATGAATACTTTAGTATTGTAATGAATAACGCACCTACTTATTAGATTAGGATTACACATTCTGATTTAAACTTTACAACAGGCTGCTTAAACATGGCCTATATTTTTTTTGCAGCATAATCCTGATAACTTTACACAAAACCACATCTAGTACAGGCAGACACTCCTTCCATTAATGATAAAGGCTAGAAATATGCCATTCTGGGCAAGCTGTCCAAATAACCCTAATTGCTTTTTTGCCAAATGTCATTCTCAGAAGTAACTCTGACAGTGCCATTCCTGCCCCTTTTCTTCCCTCGTTCCCATCAAACTGACATTCTTTATAATCTAGCTATGATTAACTAGAAATAGCTAATTTCCACAGCTACGCTTTTGACAGCTGTTCTGGAGAGGATATTTGCAATCATCCAGTTTCTCCTAGGCTAGCATTCAATTTGCAGCCACCAAAGTGCTCCCTGTCTTTGTTGAGAAAGAGCTACAAGACTGCTGGTCAACTCCTTTCAGAAATGGGAATCAGTTTCAGCCAACTTCACCTCCTGTAAATAATGACGTGAACTTTGGGTAACTTTCTGTCTAGACTACTAATACACACTTAAAAAGCATTCAGTTTTCCTTCGGAGTGAGATAAGTAAGCCACTGCTCAGTTAAAAACATACTGGTTTAGGACACTGCATCAAAGTCCTCCTAAGACATGGACCCTGGGAACCACGGACCTGTCAGCCTCATGTTTGTGCCTGGGAAGATCATGGAACAGGTCCTTGTAGAAGCTCTGCTAAAGCACATGGAGGACAGGGAGGTGATTCCAGGCAGCCAGCATGGCTTCACCAAGGCCAAGTCCTGCCTGACCAACGTAGTGGCTTTCCATGATGGCGTGACTACATCAGTGGACAATGGAAAAGAAACAGATGTCATCTATTTGGACTTCTGTAAGGCCTTTGAAACAGTCCCCCACAACATCCTTCTCTCTAAATCGGGGAGATATAAATTTGACAGGTGTACTGTTCGGTGGATGAGGAATTGGTTGGAAGGTCGCAGCCAGAGGGTAGTGGCCAGTGGCTCAATGTCCAAATGGACACCAGTGACAAGTGGTGTCCCTCAGGGGACCAGTGCTGTTTAACATTTTCATCAATGACGTAGTGGGACTGAGTGCACCCTCAGCAAGTTTGCAGATGACACCAAGCTCAGTGATGCAGTTGACATGCCAGAAGGATGGGATGTCATCCAGAGGGACCTGGAAAACATGAGAAGCGGGCCTGCATGAACCTCACGAGGTTCAACAAGGCAAAGTGCAAGGTCCTACACCTGGGTTGGGGCAACCCCCAGTATCAATACAGGCTGAGGCAGGAAGGGATTGAGAGCAGCCCTGAGGAGAAGGACTTGGGGGTACTGGTGGATGAAAAGCTGGACATGAGCTGGAAGTGTGCACTTGCAGCCCACAAAGCCAGCTGTGTCCTGGGCTGCATCAAGAGAAGCGTGGCCAGCAGGGCAAGGGGCGGAGGATTCTGCTCCTCTACTCTGCTCTGATGAGACCCCACCTGGAGTCCTGTGTTCAGCTCTGGAGCCCTCAGCACAAGAAGGACATGGATGCTTTGGAGTGGGTTCAGAGGAGGGCCACAAAAATAATCCAAGGGATGGAACACCTCTCCTATGAGGAAAGGCTGAGAGAGTTGGGGCTGTTCAGCCTGGAGAAGAGTAGGCTGCTGGGAGATCTTACAGCAGCCTTTCAGTACTTAAAGGGGGCCTATAGGAAAGATGGGGAAAATCTTTTTAACAAGGCCTGTTGTGATAGGACAAGAGGTAATATTTTTCAGCCAGGGGAGGAAATAAAAGACTGGAAATAGGAAGTAATTTTTTACTATGAGGGTGGTGAAACACTGGAACAGGTTGCCCAGAGAGGTAGTGGAGGTCCCATCCCTGGAAACGTTCAAAGCCTGGTTGGATGGGGCTCTGAGCAACCTGATCTAGTTGGAGATGTCCCTGCTCACTGCAGGAGGGTTGGGCTAGATGAACCTCTAAATGTCCATTCCAACCCAAAGCATTCTATGATTCTATAGAGGACTCCCAAATACAATGTTGAGAAACTTCCAGTTCTTTGGGAGTGAAAAATCCATCTGTATACTACATTGTATAGCAGATGCAATCCAATATTGATTTTGCTGGAAGTGTTGAGGGAACAGAAGTATACAGTAAGAATTAATTGCTAGGGCTCAGTGGTGAAAAATGTTTTTGATGCTGTGTGGCAAACTTTAGAAAGCACGGTAATTTACCTGGTTTCAGTTCATATCACTGTTAGCATCAGACTCAAATTTCGTACTGAGGCCAGTGATTCACCATTACCACTGAAGAGAGGAAATATTTTCGGTACCTTTTGGCATAGAAAGGGAGCACTCACTAGTCTTGTAAGTCTAGGTCTTGTCCTTAGACACTGAAGACTAAAACAAAAGCAACAAGATACTGCTCTATATGCCTAAAAAAAAAAAAAAGCAGTAAGACTTCAGAAGAGGGAAGAAAATTTAGAAACTCAGGAAAGCACAGAACAGTTGCACAGAAGAGATTTACAAACTATGTATAAATATTTTGGTATCTTGCCTTGTTGTGAACTTCGGAAAAAATCAGTTAGACCACAGAGAAGAATTTCAAAATGTAATACTATGAGACTTTGAAAAGGCTGGGTCATACTCCATTCTGCCAAACTCACATTTACCAAAATTCCAAAGTATATCACTTGGAATGAAAAAGAACTACTAGGACACTTAGAAGCTGTAGGTATAATTTCAGCATCAAAGATTTTCTTTTTTTCTTTTGGTAAGCTGAAACTGTGGTGTCCTATGTATTTACCTGAGAGCTGAACGTACTGAAAACCAATGCAAAAAATGGACACAGAGGTAAAAATCTTTTATATTGCTTTGTAGCTTCAAAAGAAAGAAGCCATGGAAGTCATGCAACAAATACACACTTTCCTACAAGTCTCTCTCAGATGCTGCTTCTGAAGCCCTGTTGAAAGTGAGAAGAGGAAACGATTCAAACATGCTGTTCTCCTGCTCTCTTCCCTGCTACTTACAATTGCTTAATCATCAGAGCCAGCTCACAAAAGTTAAATCAGCCTTCAGACTGCTCTAACCTGAGCTGTGACAGTGAATCACAGGCACATAACCATCTGTTGGCTCTCAGGTTCCTCTGCTTATGTTGTTCCTGAGTTGCTAGAGAAGGCTGCCTCCCAAACCAGTCTTTTCTGGCTCACACAGAGCCTTTGAGTTTCTACCTAATCCTCCTCAAGGTCTCTCAGGGCTAAACATGTATCTTAGAAACACTTCAGTTTCAAAACTGCAAGGAGCTGGAAAACAATACCTCCTTTCACAAACCAAGAAGTACACATTTTCTCAAACTTCCCTAAAGGCCACTGTGTAAAGCCTCAAGATCCAAAGCCTGTCTGAAAGCCACCGGAAAAATTATCACACACTACAAGTAATTTTAAAGACAGGAAGTCTGTTTGTCAAACTTTGTACAAATGGCAAACTCAGTTTTCACCGATCCTTGCTCATTTATGAGCAAAAGTAAATGCCTTTTCAACATTATAATCACCCATCAAGTTTGCTCCCTATGCTAAAATTGCTTTTCTGGGCTTTTTTTTTTTTTTTTTTTTTTTT
>Ga0065711_1042707_pt1 | contig 15193 bp, 18 predicted proteins | sample Hoacrofraction12_FD_59098 | JGI IMG/M metagenome (GOLD analysis project Ga0065711, IMG submission 59098) | Hoatzin crop microbial communities from Cojedes, Venezuela - Epithelial fraction 12 v2 (version 2) | ecosystem: Host-associated > Birds > Digestive system > Esophagus > Crop | place... | reverse complement strand
GGGGGTGGTGGGGAGGGGGGTTGCATGCAGGGGTGCTGGCCGTGCAGCCCCCCCTCCCCGGGGAAGGCTTTGGCTGAGGTCTGTGTGGGGCTGGTCGGGGCAGGGGATTGCTCTCTGCCCCCCCCTTGCCTTTTCTTCGTGCTGCGGCTCGCTGGGGAGCCGGAGGTGGATGGGGCTGGCCCCTTCGCGGGGAGGCGTCGAGTCAAGTCGTGCCGCTGCTGGTCTCGCCTCGTTTGCCGGAGTCTTTGGAAATTGAAGCGCCGAAAGCTGGAGAGGAGCGTTCCCAAACAGTCAGGGAGGGGAGCAGCCCTGGCTCTGTGCAGAGGCCCCTCAAGGAGAGCCCCCCCAGGCACAACACGATGCCGCTGGTGCTGTAGCAATGCAGGGGGTGATGGCAAAGGGTGCTGCCGGGCTCCCATTGCCCAGCTCATTGCGTTCTTTAAAAGTCTGTCCCTTCCTCGCTTGGGATGGTGAGGGTCCTGCTCCAGCAGCACCGGCGGTCCCTGCGTTCACCTCCCGCCCTCTGAAGGCATCCCTAGGGCTGTTTGAGCCCAGATATGTCTGCGTTTCTCCCCAAAAACGTTGGGATCTGCTGCTTGTGAGCCTACCTGAACGTACTAGGTGGCTGTACTAAGTGCCCCCTCCTCCCCTTTGGAGCCTGGCTGCTTTTAATTCCCACTGCAGCAAGGGCTCCCAGATGCTACCAGCTCGATGCCACCCCATCGGGAGGTCTTCCCACCCTCCATCCGCTTTTCCGTGACTGGAGTGGTGTGGGCAAGGCAGAGGGCTCGGAAGGACGATGCCTGCGCAGGCTTCGGTGCCCGCGTCCTGCCCGTGCCGCTGCGGCAGAGCCCTGGGACCGGGTGCTGGCCTGGGTCTGGTGGGCGATGCTCCCTCCTCCCTTGCGCCCATTGGGAAGCCACGCTGCATCCCTGTGGAACGGGCTACGGACCAGTTGTTTGTGGGCTGGAAAGGCACTGGCGTCTTCTTCGTGTCTTTAGGCAAGATGAGGTCTTCCCCTTCCTCCCCCTAATTAAAAGATCTCGAGGAGGAAAAGAAATCTTAACAACGTGTATTTGGCGTGACAGAAACGCTGTACATATTTGTGCAGCTCAATTTCCCGACATCTTTCAGTAAAGAAGACTCTCTTGCTTTGCTTTTGGGAAGCATAAAAAAGATGGAAATGCCTTATTTACGTTTTAGAAATTAAGCCTTTGTCTTTTTATTAAAAGTATTTGTCTGAAATTTGACTTCAGTTTTGTATTACGAATACCTTAATGACAAATCCAGCTCTGAAGTGATGCTGTTTAAAACAACAACAAAACAATCAAGTCCTGAAGGTACAAGTATTTGGGCAATTCTGTTCGAAGTTACTCAAAGACAGGAATGCCAAAATGAAGCTTGCAGGAGTGACCTCCCCTTCCCCTCTCGGCGTATCCCACCGTTCCGTCGGGGATTGTTGCCCCGTACGGACTGCGTAATCGCTTACCACACGTAGCTTTTTCCCCCTATGGTTTTCTTATATGCGTGGACTGAGGGTTTCATTGCACTGTGGATACTGAACAGCCACAGGAAAATAACCTGAACAACATGCTTAATGTTTTTAGCAGATCAGGTCGAGATTTCCTTAAAAGCTCGCCCCAGCGTAGGTGGGCACCGTGGTCGGAGTTGCGGGGCTATCCCAGGCAGGATGAGGGGTCCGAATTTGCATTAGATTATCTGTATTGCTTCGTCCCCTGAGTTGCCCTGAGAGCTGCACTTCTAGGTGGAGAGATTTTTAATTTTTTTTTTTTCTACGTGGATGCTGGATGGACATTAAGAGGGATGTGAGCCTGTCACACGAGAAATTTGGGGTTAGTCCCCAGTAATCTTGGAGGCATTCAACCTTGGTCTGAACAGTTTGGTTCCCTTGACGCAGTAAGGGTCAGTGTGTGTTAGACCTGTACTTTTTTTCCCTTTTGGAAGTGGAAGGCGGAAGAGGAAAGGCCCCGCTGTGAGCAGCAGCGGCTGGGGAGCCATCCCGCACACCCCTGCCACGGGTAGCAGGATGGGGAGCGGCTGGGGCTGGAGGGCTGCGATGGCTTTTTCTGGCTGCGGTGGCTTTTTCCAGCTGTGAGCACGCCCGGGATGGTGCGCCTGGAGCGCGGGGCTCTGCCTGCCTGCCCGCTGCGTGCCCGGCAAGCCGCGGCTTGCAGAGCGTGGCAGGCCCTGTGCGCAGGCTGCGTTGCTGCCGGCATCTTCCCCCTCCGGCTCTGGGAGGGGGGGGAGCTGGGTGGGTCGCGGCCAAGCACCCGCTTCGTTTGCCTCTCTCGAGGGGTGCTGCTCAGCTTTGCCAGGCTGGGTGCTGCTCTTCCACCCCTGCTGCAGGGAGTTTTGGAGGGGAGTTTTCCTCTCTCGGGATCCGAGGCAGTGGGCGCTTCACTGAGCTGCGCTGGCTGCTCGGAGATGCCGAAGCAGCGGCTTCGCAGAATGCACACGGCATTCATTAGACCTGTTTAGCAGGAAGCTTACGCTTCGAAAAAGGACCGGCTGGCTGGCCTGGCGTGGGGCAGGAGAGCAGGCTCAGCCCTCGCGTGGGAGCCAAAAGAGGTGTAGGTTTGGTTTCTGGGCACGACGCGTCATTGAGTGATGTTGGTCAGGTTGCTCTGCTTCCTTGCTGGCCGGCCTGCGCAGCGGGGATGTTTGTATCTGCAGATCTTAGCGGCTCTGCGATCGATTAAAGCAGCTCGGGTGGCTGCAGAGAAGGGAGCCTGCCTGTTGTCCTCTGCCTGCTGAGCGAGGGTCTGGCTGGGTGGCGCGAGGCCCATGCCTTTACTGGCGGGGACTGGGGGGGATACTGGGCAGGAGAGGAGCACTGGTGGAGTCAGTGTTGAGTTTTCTTCTGGGGAACAGGGACCACTGATCTTGGAGGTGAAACCTTCCCCCGTCTCCATCCCGAAGTTAGATGCATCCGCAGGATCTGGGCGTTTGCAGGGCGTTGCTCACCAGGGCTGTGCGTTGCAACACCAGCTCCTGCCTCTGCCTCCAGCAGCAGGAGAGCTGGTGCGTGGAAAGGCACTGGGGTTACGCGACCTGCGTCCGAAGATTTCATTAAATGAGGATGAATTTTGTGCTGTTCGTGTGTGCGCTTTCCCGTTCTCCTGCAAACAGGGGCCTTGCCTGCCCCAGGAGTTGGAAGCGTGGAATATGCACGTTCCTGCTCTCCCCTTCTCTCTTTTTTTGTGTTGAAAACAAGAGTGCTGGAGAGATTTCTCCCTCCCCACACTCACCTGACCTGTGCCTTTTGCCTTTCTGCTGCCCAGTGCCTTAATTACAGCTGACGACAGCGTGCCAGTAAATCTTGGGAGAGGTCACCCCTGTCACATGCCAGCCCCGGGATGGGGGGACGCGCCGTCCCCGCTCTCTCCCGACCGCGAGCATGCTTCCATCACTGCTCCTTCGAGCTCTCTCCTTAACGTGCTGCTTGCGTAATTGTTGGCTGTTTGTCCGCTAATGATTATAAATTAGCGGCTGAGTGTATAAAAAGTTAATGAAGTTCTGTCGGTGGAACCATTACGCCTTCGCGGGCTGGCACGTACAGGTCGGCCGAGCCGGTAAGAAAAGCCAGACACCGAGTCCGGCCTTTCAGGGGATCAGGTTTCAGCTCGCTCGCTCTTTCCTGCTGTGTTTTTTCTTGCTGGATGGAGCCAAAATTGCACGCTGGGAATGCCAAAAGGCGGCAGGTGATATTTTCTCTTGCTGTGGAGTGCGACGTCGCCAAAATGCTTGCGTGTTCCCCACCAACGCTGATTCCCAGCCCTCTTGTTCCACCACACCAAGGACCCACGTCCCGCTCGTCCCCCTGCCAGGCTGGTTCAGGCCTGGGGTCTGCAGAGTCCCCGGACCCCTCAGGTCTGGCCTGTAGCAGCTTCTCTTCTGCACGTGGGCTTCTTGGGTGCAAACCGAACATCTTGGACCCCTTCAGCTTCTGCTGCTTTGCCTCTTGAGCACCTGACGACAGCTTCTTCCATCGCGGTGCTCGTCGGCACGGTGTAGGGAGGGTGCTGGAGGAGGCAGCGTGATCTTACAGGTATAAATCTTCCCGCTATAAACCTCCCACCCTCTTATTTTTTTTTTTTCCCCTCCTCGTTCAGAACTTGGCAGGACTTTAACTGTGTGCCCTGGCGTTTCTCCTGGTGGAGACAGGTTTGGCGTAGGGCTTGCTAAAACGAGCTCGGGAGAAAAAAAAAAAGCAAGGGAGAGAAAAAAAAGAAGGCGTCCTTCTCGCTGGGTGTGCAAGTGAGATTTTGGAGGTGCCTCTGAGACCCTGGCACCCCTCCTTTCTGGAAAAGCTTTGGAAACTTGGCAGTGGGGCCATCTTGTGTCATCCTTGTGAAAATTCAGTGGGGCTGGGAGCAGAGTCCCGTCTGCTCACTGGTCTCCGAAGAGCCCGTGCCACATTTTGGCAGCCAAAGCCCCGAGAGTGCCTGCTGGCCCCAGGGTGCTGCAGGCTGGGCATCCCCTCCAGCCCTTCCTCGGTGGAGACCTTTCCGTGGAGCAGGAATGGGGGGAAAACACGTCTCAGATGGAGCTCCTGGGAAACAGGACAAGGTCCGCAGGGTCGGAGAGACTGTGGGCCCTGCAGCCGGCACCTGGTTTGTGATGACCCACGGCCGGGCCGTGCGATGCTTGAGCATCTCGGAGAAGGTGCCATCGCTTCCACCAGACCCAGATTTTTCCCAGATGGGGTTAGCTGTGCTCTCGTGGTGCTTTTCCCAAGTTTAAGGGTGTGAACACTAGTCGCCTGGCCTTCTTCCAGGCTGAACGATCGCTTTTGGCATCCCTTGTTATTTTTCCCCCCCTGCTGCTGGGTCGAGTTCAGCGGGGCTCCTTCCCGGGACTGGTGGGCTCCCTCCTCCTCCAAGCAAGGTTCCTGCAAGAGTGCTGGGAGGGTGGCAGGAGGAGCACGAGCCTGGCCGGACCTCCGGGACGTGTTTCGGGGTGGGCTGGAGCTGCCAGCCCAGCTGCCTGCCTGGATAGCCGACGCGGGGGGTTAGGCAGGCTGCTTGAAGTCAGCGGGAGCCTTCCCTTTGATTCGGCCGAGGCTCGGGTCGGCCCCTGGATTTTGGGAAGGGCTCGGCGAAGCTCCACGTCCAGCTGCCGGCACGGGGATTAGCGCCGGGAGGCATGGGTGGAAGCCGGAGATGCGAGTGGTGTGGCCATGGCCTTGGGCACGTGGTGGGGATTACAGGCAGGCGTCCTCCCCGCCGCCGGGACTTTGGGGCTGGGATGGGGGGATTTTGGGGTCTGCGCAGAGGAAACCCCATTGCTGTGGGCGAAGGAGGAGGGGACCCGCGAATCGCTGGGTTTGGGTGCGAACCACTTGCTGGTGACCCGGCGGAGGACATGGAGGCCGGGGAGGGCCCCCAGCCCGTGCTCCGGAGGATGATGCCTGCCTCTGCCGGGGCTGGTTTTCGGGGGCGCAGGCATTCCAGGAATTCGTAAGGAATTAAGGGGCAGGCGGGGAAGAGCGGGAAGACTCCTGCAACACGAACCATCTGGCCTCCCCGGGTCTCTCTGCGCGGCAGTGTCTGGGATAAAGGAACTGATCGAAAACAGACGTTGTTCGAGACAATAAAACCGTATTACACATTAATGAGAAAATACATTCGAGAGCCGAGGGCCTGGGGCAAGCTGGGTGTTCTCCTCCTGCCACCCTGCGCATGGCCGGGTGCTGTGCCACCCGCGGGTGTCGGCAGATCCTTTTTCCCCTGCTGTGGTTTTGCTCGGGGAGCCGGGGTGCTGCCGGCAAGCGTGGCTTAAGCAAGGCGTGCTTTGCTGGGGTGCATGTCCCTGCTTGCTTGGGTGGTCACGGCTTGGCAGAGCCCCCGCCAGCTCCTCGCCTCGCCGTTCAGGTCCTGGCCTTCCCCTTTCTCCCTCCCGGAGCTGGGTATCCGCGCGTCCCTTGCTCTGCATCCCCTTCTGCGAGGGAGTCGGGTGCCCTGGGGAAGAAATCCGGGATGGATCCTCACCTTGAGGATGCTGTTTGACTCAGCCAAGCTTAAAGCCAGGCTTTACTGATCCTGCAGCTGGGCTTTCAGGCTTCTGGCGCCCTGCTTTTTCTTTTCCACAGGGCTGACTTTTACTAAGGGATCTGGGGGAGAGGGGAGCTCAGGATCCCAGTAATGGCAGAAGATTTGAAGTAAGGGAGAAGCAGGGGTTGCAAAGGTGGGGATGGGGAAGCAAAGGGGCCGGGGGCGGGGGGGAGGAACACGCGTCTGGAGTCTGTACCTCCCAGCCTAACATTTTTGGAGATCTTTCTTCACCTCAGGCAGGAGCAGGGAGCTGAGGTCCACGACAAAGGCCCCTTTTCTTCTCTGGGCTGGTGTTTTCATAGTGTTGGGTTACATCCCTCTCGCTTTGGGGGTGGGCGGGAAGGGGGCATTGATAGAACCTGACACAGCCTGCATGATGTAATGTTATTTTTTTTTCGGTACCGAAACGAGGCGATTTTTCACTTGAGGTCAGCAGAATTTATGTCGAGTGCCGCTGGGGGGAGGGAGCCTGGAGTAGGGGTATGGGCTGGGGCCTCCGACCTGCCCCTAGGCACCCCAGCCAGCCCCTCCAGCCCTGCCACAAACCCGCAAGCACGTCACCCCTGGACCTTTCCCCGCTCCCCCTACCCCTCGCCTCGTGCTCGAGCTGAAATATTTTAATTAAAAGAGATTCTGTCAGGAGCATGGAGCCAGGGAAGCCCGCTGCAGACCCTGCTTTCAGTGCTCGGGCCCTCAACATCTGTTTCCTATTGAAAGCTCTTTGGAAAGGCGAGCGGGCCCCTCCTCCCATCCCAGTATCAGTCCCTTTGGAGACCAACGCGCAGCCTGGCTTTCCAGGGGTTTGTCCCCCTCCCAGCCTTCCTCCCAGCCTAGCTAAAGTTTCGCTCAAATGAAAATAAACAAATTAAGTTGATTACGGGCAGTGGGGAGGCTCATGGCTTGCTGCAAGTGTGAGACTTTATCAGCGTGATCCCCCCACAATGTGGCCGGGGGGTGAGGATGGGGTCTCCATGCTTGCCCAGTGAGGAGGGCAAAAAATCAGTAGGCTTGCTGGTGGAGAAGCTGCAAAAGCAGGAGGTGGTGGTGATGATGTGCATGGGAAAAGCTGTTTGTGTCCTACGAAGAAAAGCTCTGGCTGGGAGCAAGTGATGCCACTGGTGTGAGCCCTTCTGGGTTCACACCTTCTTGTTGGTGGCTGCTCCAAGTCGTGGTTTGCATCTCAGCTGTTAGCATCTGCTCTGCTGTCTGTCGTGCTCTTTCCAGCTGAGGTGGTCCAAGGTGTGGGGAGCTCTGGGTCACCTTGTGCGGCTGCGATCTGGGTGCGAGGATGTTTGAAAAAACCATCCCAATTTGGTGGAGTGACTGGTTGTGGGCCCTGCTGGTATGAGGTCTCCTGTTCCGCTGTGGTCTTCTAGCAATGTTTCAACGTGTTAAAATTGTTGGGATTTTGGGAGAGGCAGCTCTGATGGAGAAACGTGGCTATGTGAGGTGCGGGAAAGCTGGGGTACGTAGAGGAGGGAGTGCTGGACATGGGGAGGGGACATGATGTGCTATCATCAGCCATCTGATTTGGCCTGTGCGTGGCTTGGAAAAGCCAGAGCATGGACCACCCTGTGCCGGGCTGGTGGTGTCAGGCAGTGTTTACTCAACAACCTGGTGAGATCTGGTGGGCTTGTGCAGAAGGAGGTAGATCCACCAAGGCTCTGCTGCTGCACTGGTGGGTGCGGTGATGGGTCTGTAACCCCTCCTGGCTGGTTGCGTGACGGACGTGCTGGAGCAGAAGTGAGTCAGCTCTAGGATATGAACGGGTTCCTTGCTGTTGAGGCTGTTTGCCCTGTTCGGAGGAGCTACTCCCCTGGTGCGACAGGACCTTGTCCCCACCCTGGCTGGAGTGGCGGGTGGTGGAGTTGAGCGGAGGGACGGGAGCTGGGTGGGTCGGGGAAGGGAGGTCAGAGGACCGCGTTTCCAGGAAGGTTGCTGTGCTGCCGACGCCTGCCATGGAAAGCCGGAGCTTGCAGCCATGTCCAGATGTGGAGAGGTCAACCCAGTGCCCTCCTGCCCAGGGAGGGGAGAGGTTCCTCTCTGGCCATGTTAATAAAGCGCTGCCGCCATTTGGGAGCATGGAAGCGAGTGGGAAGAAGATGGAGCACGGAGACGGGGTGAAGACGGTTGAAAAACTACAGGGAAAAATATAAACCTGTAGCCTGCACGAGCTGATTCTCACCACATTAAAGGCTTTAGAAGAAGGTTGTTTCTCTTCCCTTTCCTGGAACTTTTTCCTGACCCCTTTCAAATCAAAACGCTTTATCAAGTGTTAGTGGCTTTTCTTTTTTGTGATTGTTGCTTTTGGCGTGGAAGGCAGGAAGCAAACAAAAGCGGTATGTGCTGCGCTGACTGCCGTAACCCCCTCTCCCCAAAACAGCGGATGCTTTCCCATGTCCATATTTCAGTGCAATGCTGTGGTTGGGGCGGTGGGGAAGCGGGGCTGCTCCGGTGTGAACATCTGCCTGCTCGGGGAGACCTCCCGGTCCTGCGTTGGGGTGGTGCCGACCTCCTTGCAGAACGCCTGGGTGAGCTGGTACCTAGCTGCGTGCTGGCTTCAGAAGGGAGATTTGGCTAATTCGGTGATGTGATGAGCAGGTCTTGATTTCCCAGTCCTCCTCCATCTCCCGGCACCCGTAACACCATCCTGCTGGCAAAAGGTGAGGAACGGACACCCCGTGACGTTCCCAGACAGTGGTGGTGGGGAAGGTTTCCCCATCCCCAGGATTCTTGTTGCCGTAGGCTACCAACCGGTCCCGCACTCTCTGGCCCTGTATTTTATCTTCTGGGCGATAGTTTCCTGGCTGCGATGCTCCTCCGGTGTCAGGACCAGCTGCTGCGGGAAGGCGCACGCATGTGTGGGACCCGAAGGTTGTGTCTATGAATGAATAAAAACTCAGGAAGAGTCTGAACGTCGCCTTTATCTCATGGAAGAGGAATTTTTTGATGAAGAGTCGCAAAATCGTCCATCTCCCTCCCCGTTGTTTTGGCAGCGGCGTCGCCCACGAGGATGCGTCCTACCTGTTTTTTAGGGACGGAGTGGGGCGGTCTTCAGATCTGTGCTTAAAAGCCCCTGGGCTGCCTTCGCCGAGCTTGTTTTATGTCTTTGTTCTAATAAAAAGTTGTGTGCTGCTTTGCATTTCCAGGCTGTTGCTGCGGTGGTGGTGGTGGTGGTCGCTCTCAGCAGCTGAAGAAAAGCTCTTGGTTGTTTCCTTCCCCCTGCCACCTTTGCATTAGCATCTGGACGAAGATAAATGCCTGTGTGGGCTGTTTGCACTTGCAGTGACGTCCTCGCCGCCTTAATGAAAAGACAGTTTCTGACGCGGGGGAGCGGTGGCCTGGGTTGCGGTGGGATTTGCTCCCCACGTGTCCCCAGACAGCGAGCGGCCTGTTGGGAACAAACTCGGCAAACTTGGCGCAGGCAGGGGGAGCGTAAGTGAAAGCTAATTGGAAGCAGCCCTGACTTGCACTCTGCTGGAGCTATTTACAATATCTTTCATGCGGTGACTTATTGAGTTATTCGCTCAAAGGAAAAAAAAAAAAGTCTCTGCTTATTTATAGCAACGGTGGTAACCACTGATACATGAGCTGGCTTGGACATGGAAGCATCTGTCCTGGTCAAACCTTTGGTTCTTAATTCACATCCTTCACCCCTCCAGATCTGGATGCATTGAAGCACATATGCAAGTATCGCTGTCTGGGGATTGCATCTGGGTACCGGAGACCTTCCAGGCCTTTCTCTTACTTTCCTGACCAAGGTCCCGTGGTTGTTGCACCATCCCAGGCTGCTGTCTCTAACACCCTTCATCTCCTGCTGTGTAATGCCTGGTGGGTGGTGGTTTTTCATCGTGGGTTTAACTGGGGTGGTTGCTCAACGTTGCGTAGCCGGAGCTGGCTGGGTGAGGGTGGTGCCTGGCATTGCGTCCGACCAGTTTTGTCTTGGGGCCGGGGGGAGGGAGCACTCAGCGTTGGTTTCGGAGGAGGGAGGAACGTGCGTGTGTCTTGCGGTGGGTTTTGGGTGCAGAGTGTCCTCGTGTGGAGCAGTGCTGGCCCAGGTAGGTGCGAGGGCTGGCCCAGGGTCAACCAGGCAGGAAGGGTTCAACTGGGGACATGGATCTGTGCTGTGGGGCTCAGGGCTGAAGTTGTGCGTGGGCCCTGGCCATCACTTCCATTTTTATCCAGACCCCGATGAAGAGGTGTTCAGGTCTGCGGTCCTGACTCGTCCCAGACCTGCGCTGTACCAGATCACGGCAGTGTTATTTTAGTCTGGGGAAGACGCGCGGTGGATGTGAAGCGTCTGCCTGCCCAGAGGTGCTTCCTCTACCTTCTGCACCGCCTCGGTTTCCCGGCGATCCTGCCCCTGCCTCTCGCTGATCTTGTTGTTGTTTTTCTCCAGCCTGGCACTGACGCTTTTGATGTTTCCAGCCTCCTGTCTCTGCGTGGCTCCTGCAGTACCAGCCCTGTGCCTTTCATTACCGCGTTAACAAACTCGAGTTGTGCCTAACGAGGACGCCTCATACGTTATGCTAATGATCAAGAGACATGTTAATGATATTTTAGAAGCCTAATTAGTGGAATATATAACTATATGCAATTTGGTAATGGACTGTGACAAGAAGTTGTTAAAAGGGGGCTTGACAAATCCAGTTGCATGTGGCCTCAGACAAACAGTTGCTGAGAATAGATGAAGAGAAGCGGGGTCTCTGCGTGCGCGCGCTGGTGTCTCGCTTCCCCGTGTGAAGGGGTGTGTTATTCGGCGCCTGCGCTCATCAGCCTGACTGACACAAGCTGTTTTTTTGGCTCTAAATTTTCTAGTCTGCTTCTTGAACTGACGTGACCAAAGCTTCAATTTATGGGCACAGTAATTTTCTCTCTCCATCTGTCGATATCTGCACGCATACGTGTAAAATACAGTCGGTCTGTCTGCGCGTGCATGGCCAGAGCTGTGGTGGACCTGCTTTCTCCACCACTCAGGAGGAGACAGAGGAGTTGTCGGAGCAGCCCCAAGTCTCTTGTGTGCTGTATGCGTCCCCTGAACATCTCGCTTAGTGGCAGCTCTTCCCGAGGTAGATACACAGCCATGCTTGAGCACGCATGACTTCTGGTCCATGGGAGAGGACCAGAAGTCATGCAGGACTTCTGTCAAGCAGGTCCTGAAAACACCACCTTAGATGTGAATGTTAACAGGAGGTGGGCTCCTTGGTACCTGTTTGTCTTCCGTGAACAACAGCGAGAGCAGTCTGGCTGTAGATACTTCTCCATGGACAGTTGCGGATACTTCTCGGGTTTTTGTGGTCAATGTGCTTTGTACAAGGTGTGAAAGCTAGTTGAGTGTTTGGAAATCTGACCTGCTGCCTTGGCTGGGCCGAGGCTAGTTTGAGCCTTAAAAAACCAGGCTGGATATGGGCTTGAAGAAGCGCCAGCTGGGGGGTGTGATTTGGTGGCCAGCATCTCTGACGACTGGACTCCATGGCCCGTCCAGTGGGAAAGTGGAAAACACAAATCTGTGCCTCGTCCTTCCCGCGTCACGGATGGGAGCAGAGACGACCAGCTAACAAAAGCAAGGTGGTGGTTATCCATCCCTTTTCAGACTCCCTGAGGTTACAGACAGCTTATGTGTGTGTGTGTGGCATCGCTGCTGCTCAGTAGAAGAGGAGCCGCCTTCTGGCATCCCAGGGAGAGGACAAACCTGGTTTCCCTTCCAGGGTCTGCTCCATCGCTGCTGTGTGACTGGAGCAGTTTGAGTTGCTGCTGTGCTGGAACCTCTCATGTGGGGATAAGGTGACTGTCCTTCTCTGGCAGCAACCGAAAATAGGTTGGAGAGTGGGGGCGAAGGGTTAACAGTGTTAATTCCCCTTGCTTGTGAAGCAGTGCCAATTATTAGATCTTATTTCTTGATATGAAGCCTAATTTTTGTCCGTCCTTAATGACTTCCCAGCTTTCCCAGCTGTACCCTGAGAGCTGCACCGTTTCAGTACTTTGTGCCTCTTCGTATGTATGACTTATGTACCTGCCCTAAAATCAAGACTTTAAGAAGATTAAATTCCCATTTAAACTCTCACTTTCTTGTTATATGAATATATGCACAGCACCTCTTTCTGGGAAGGAGGCACTGCGTTGGAGGGACAGGGGAAGGTGTCCGTGGCCGTTCAGAGGGTTTCTAAGTGCAGGGCTGGGTGAGGGGAGGGGGAGTAGATGGTCTGGCTCGGTGTGGAGACATGCTCCCATCCCGGGTGTCCGTCTGGGCTATGTGGGTGTCTGTGTTCCGGGGGACCCTTCCTGCTCCGGCCAGGAGCGGCGACGGATCTGCAATGGGGAGCTGACCCCAAGGCAGCTCGCTGCTAGTGGGGCTGCCGGCAGTGTTTGAGTTGGGAATTTGCAACTGCTTTGAAGCTCGAAGAACTTTCATCCTGTTGATTTTTCTCCTCCCTTTAAATATATTTTTTTAAGATGTTAAATTTCTTTTACTTATTTGGTTTTTTTTTCCCCCTGCTAATAACTAAATTATAATGAGGCTCCCGGTGGGATTTAAAAATATGAAAAAAAACCCTGCAGAAATTATTCCCCCCCTTTTTTTCTCTTTCCAGTGCAATCCGTTCTGCATAATAGCTCTTTGTCTCGCTGGCAGATAGGCACGGGGGAGGCCGGGAATCAGCGGCGAGGCAGCGGCGGCGTACGGCAGAGTTCCGCGCCGTCCTCGGCCGAACGGCACGGAGTTGCCCTCGGAGGGCTGTTGCAGACTGGGCACCCCCGGGCAGCGAGTGGCCTTCGTGCCCAGCTACACCCTGACTGGTTTGTGCTGGGATGAGCTCACCTCGCCCAGCGTTCCTGCCGTGAGACAGGTACAATAAAGCAGAAGAATCTTAACACTCCTCGATTTCATTCCACGGATCAAAGATCAAAGCAGAGGAATACACAGTGACCATAAAATTAACTGCTTTTTCAATTTTACAATGCTTTCAGTGATAAAGAATCATATAAATTTAATATTAATTAAACACTTAGCTTTTAACCTCCTCCTGCATCTACTTTTGGCTCCTTGTTGGGGAAGAATTAATTGGGCATCTTAAATCTTGCGTTACTGAACGCTTTGACAGGGGGTTTCAAAAGCACTTAGAACTCGAACAAAATGTATTTGTGCTGTTCGTCCTTCCACTCACCTAATTGAAAATCGTAGAGGGGAGAGGGAGGGGGCAGGGAAGAGGAAAGGAAAAAAAGTACCATTTTATGGGTTTGTTGCTTAAAAGGAAAGAACAAGGAGGGAAGGAAAAAGGCATAACTTATAGCCGCTCTTACGGTCTCGGCTTTAATTCAATCCCTGTCACACTTAACACCTTGCAAAATGGAAGCGATTGATCTTCTATTAGAGATGGCCTATCGATCGGGTGCCGGGGTGCTGCCAGCGCACTGCCGCTCGCTCCCGCCGCGCGGTCATCTCACCCGTGTGCGCTTCCCTCCCATCTCCGCGTTCCGCTGCGAAAATCCCTGCCTGCCTTGTGCCTCGGTGGTGTGGGGAAGGTGCAAACATCAGCGCACGCCTCTCCCTGCCTACCGGTATGGTAATGTGTGTTATTAGCTCCCCGACCGCTGAATCGCGGCTGCCGTTGGGGTAGAGCCCAGCAAGCGGCTTTTCAGTGGCAAACAGCAACGCTTCATGAATGTGCAAGGAAGGAATTGCAAAATACTACCGTCACGATCCAAACCGGAAAGATTCAGTGGGAGGAACGCTCTTGGAAATCAGTAATGTTGCAAAAGACCTCAGGAGCACAGCGGAGAGCAAATTAGATGTGTTATTTGCAGCGCGGTTTGGCAAAAAGGGTAGCAGTGGGCTTTCTGGGCTGCGGAGGCCACACTCGATAGAGCAGGAGAGATCTTAGTTCCTTTTCCTAACTGGGTATGGCGCGTGTCTCCAGACATCTTACTGATGCCATGATACTGGTGAATTAAAGGGAGTTTCAGGAACTCCAGATGTGTGGGATCGGAGCTGGGGAGTTACGGAGAGAAATTCTCCCTCGTTAATTGCCATGGCAGACCCCGCAGCCCACCAGCAGCCGCTCTCCCAGGGGGTGGTAGGTGCTGGCACGTGGTAGGAAGCACCTGGATCGAGAGAAACTGGAGAAAATAAATGAATGAGCAATGTCAGGATGTGGAGTAGAAGCTCGTTAGATGAATGGTGTTTTACCTGTTTGTACCGTTTCTTTCATGGGGTCTTTTGTAAGAGCAAGAGAGTAGCAGCAGCAGACCACCTTCTGCGTAGGCTTCTCTCTTGTGATCTTGGCTGCAGATTATGGAGAGCAGGTCTCTCTGAGCTCGCATTGATGGAGCCATGCAAGCACGATACGGGCAGCTTGGTGGCGAGCCCAGCAAATTGGAGGCATCTCTAAACGAGTTATGGGGGGAGTGTGGGGCTGTGGACGTGGTCCAGGCCTTATCTTCTGGATCAAGATTGTTGAGCAGCATGGAATTGATGATTAATTGTCTAGTTGGTTCTCTATTTGAGATTCTTGATCTGAGTTTGAATTTAGACTTCCCCCTTGCTTTTGTGGCTGACGAAAGAATGTTTTTTTCCTGAAGAAGCAGCTCCTTTCTTGCCAAGTTCAGGGAGCAAGTGTTGCTGCTTTGCTTCTCCCTGGATGGACTCAGGAGCAGTGTGGGTGTCATGACGAGGAGCTGTCGAATGGGTAACACAGGGCTGTCCCTGGGCTAGGAACTGGGCGGCAAATTCAGGATGGACAAGAGATGAGTTGAAAAGTGAGGCCAGAAACAGGGTCTAAATAGCATTGCTGGGATTATGCTGCAGGGGGCAAAAGCTGTAAGGGGCTGGACGGATTTTGCAGCACGCTGTGTGGTTGGCACTGTTTTACACCCCTCCGCTTCTGTTCTGAGCTCCCGATTCTTTGCAGGGTTCAGTTTAAACTGGGGAAATTGGGGGAAGCAGAATAACCTGCTGCGGATCGTCATGGACAAATTGGACAAATTCCAGGAGACTGTTCTGTTTGGTTTTCTTCTTCTTCTTCTTCTTTTTTTTTCTTTTTGGTTTTTTTTTTTTTTTTTTTTTTTTTTTTTTTTTTTTTTTTTTTTTTTTTTTTTTTTTTTTTTTTTTTTTTTTTTTTTTT
>Ga0065711_1011041_pt1 | contig 15194 bp, 20 predicted proteins | sample Hoacrofraction12_FD_59098 | JGI IMG/M metagenome (GOLD analysis project Ga0065711, IMG submission 59098) | Hoatzin crop microbial communities from Cojedes, Venezuela - Epithelial fraction 12 v2 (version 2) | ecosystem: Host-associated > Birds > Digestive system > Esophagus > Crop | place... | reverse complement strand
CGTGCTTGGGCTGGCTCCACCGCGTCCGTCTCTGCGCGGGAGGCAGGTGCTGGCAGGCGGGGGCGGGGGCTCTGGGGGTCTCAGGGCTGCCACCCCCCCTGAGCCCGGCAGGGCCCTGTCTGGGGCTGGGGATGCCCCAGGTTGGGCCAAACGAAGCTGGGACGGGCTGTGCCCCGGGCAGGGGCCAGCGGCAGCGTGGGGAGGGGGGCGTGGGGGGGCAGCTGGCGGCAGGGCGGGGGATGGGGCCGAGCCCGGTGCCCAGCCTGCGACTGCAGAGGGGCCCTGGGTCCCAAGAGAGGGCAGCCCCCTCCCCTGCCTCCTCGTGGGTCACAGCAGGGGCTGGGTTGGCTGATGGAGCACCCACTGCCTGCCTCCCACTCCGAGCCAGCCTCGGGGCTGCTCCGAGCCACGGGACCCATGACAGGGACCGGGCTGCCTCTGGCCCCGCAGCCCCTGCGAGTAACCCCCTCAGTGCCGAGGCTGCTGGCACAGCCGGTGCAGAAGATCACTGACTGATCAGGACCAGTGGGTTGCAGCCCACAGGGCCAGCCCGGCACCGCAGCAGCTGCAGGGCATGGCCTGGGGAGCTGGCGTGGGCAGCGCGGCGCCGGGCTGAGCTGCGGGGAGCGGCAGCAACGGATGGGAATTTGCTGGGCGGTGAGCGAGCACAGGCGGGCACTCCCGGCTCCGCGTCACCCTGGCCGGGAGGGTCCCCGCTGCCCCCTGCACTGTGGCAGACACAGGCCGTGCTCCGGCAGCGGGGCTGGGTTCAGCGACAGGAGTGGGGTGGCAGCAGCCCCCAACAGCAGCTGCTCCCCAGCAAAAGGCACCCCTCTGCCAGGCATCTGGGGGGGCTGCCTCCTCCCCGGGGGTGAGTCCCGGGGCACAGCCCCCAGCCCGGTCGCGGTCCCTGTCCCCATCCAGGTCATGAGGGCCTTGCCCCACCTGGGAAGGGGCACTCGCCCTGGCAGGCACCGCGTTCTTTATGAAAGAAGTCCCTGCAGGGGCTCCTGGCTGCAGCCCAGCCCCACAACGGTCTGGACGCACCGAACCATTGCCCTGTGATGTGCTGCACTGCTACGTGATGCGCCGTGCTGGCCTTGGCCTGGTCAGTGGTGTCAGGGTCTTCCCAGGAAGCCGGGTGGGTGCCAAGGCCATTGACCACAGCAGAAGGGATGGCCCAGCGTCCCCAGTGCAGCAGGGTCGGCACGGTGCCGTAGGCACCTGCTGGAGCTGCCACAGGGTGCCAGTGCCCGCCACAAGGCTTGGCCGTGGCACTGATGTTCCCCCGGTGCCCAGAGTGCTGCGGCAGCATGGGACCTGCCATGCAGCCGCAGTGGCGTTGCCGTACGGGTGTCCCCGCGCAGCCCCACTCCCACCTGCAGCAGTAACATGCCAGCTGGGCCCCGGTCGCGGTCCCAGTGCTGCGTCCTGCGCAGAGCCACTGCGCGTGGGAAGGGCTGCAGAGCCCCGGCCCTGCCTGTGCAGCAGGACCAATGTGTGGGGAGGAGCCAGGTCCAGGCTTTGGCCAGGGTTGCAGCGGCTGGCAGCAACCCACCGGGCATCGGGGTCTGCTCACCCCATCGTCCCCTCCGTGAACGGCTGACGGGGCGCTGGGGAATGAGCCCCAGTCCTGCTTCGGGAGTCCTGCACCGTGCCAGGTCTGGGATGAAGCTGCTGCCAGCTCCCCTCGGCGGGGTCACAGCTGCTCTTGCAAGATGTGAGGCACCTGCTACAATTGTGCCAGCAAATTGATTCCCGTTAGAGAAACGGCAGGCGCTCACTGCAGTCTGCATCGGGGGATGTGGGTGTGTGCTCCTTGGGGTGGGTGCAGGAACCAGAGCCTTGATCTTTTGCGCTTGGGGGGCTGGGGTGAACCACCACCAAAAAAAAACCAAATCACAGAAAACAAAGTCACAAATTTGAAATTCATGCTCCCCCCCCTCCTCTCCCCTCCAATTTTAACACCACACTTATTCTTCCCCTGGGACTCAGAGGTTATCAGTAAACAGAAGCTCAGAAGATGGCCCAGAGGCCCTTGGAGAAATGAATATCATATGCAAAAAGTTTACAGCGTAAGCTCAGAAACAGCGCGCAGAAGCCCTGAGGAGCAGCAGCTCACCGTGCTCCAGCTGAGCAAGTGGAGCTGACGTTTCCACGCAGAGAAGTTACACCAGCAGGCAAGCACCCGCGCACGGCGAGAGCAGAAGTAAAGCACTTCTGTCATTTTTTCAATAACAACAGTACCTGTCTGGGTCCCAGAGGCAGCTTATTTGCATGCAGATGCTCAGCCCGGGGTAGATGTGTCACCGTGGCCGAGTTGTTTGTTTTTAATGACAAACTCTTCTGTGGTCTCTCAGGAGGGGGGCCGCATGCTGCAGCGGGGTTGTTTGGGTGCTGAGCAGCCGGTGGAGCCCGGGAAGGGGCCGACAGCGCCGAGTCGCTGCTGCTTCGGGGGCGAGGAGCGAGTCTGCCAGCTCCAGGCAGCAGAGCTGACGTGCCCTGGCACGGCGAGGTTTCGGCAGGAGGGCACATGGGGCAGCTGGGGGCTGCGACGCAGACCAGAGCAGAGCACCAGCTCTTCCCAGCGCAACAGGGTCCCAGCACGCACGGCCCCTGTGCCCAGCGGCTGCTCTGCCTGCACCCCACAGCAGGAGAAGCGCTGGCCTGAGCCCTTCTCCTGGGATGGGAGTCACCCCGCACATCAGCCCGCTCCCGCACCCTGACTGCAGCTGGGACTGATGCCACAGACCCTCAGCGCAGCCAAGGCCCCTGGCCGACTGGCAAGGCCCACAGCCCTGTTTTCCACTGGGATGGAGCTGGACGGGGAGCCAGGGCAGGGCACAGCCCGCAGTGCGAGCCGGCTGGTGCAGCCCCCCCGAGCAGCCGGTTGGGTCAGGGGTGAAGCCCCAACCCGCTCAACAGCAGCAGCAGCCGCCGTTACCTGCGGTCGGGAAGAGAGAAGCCCTGGTCCTGGCTGCAGAGCTGCGGCGGCTGCAGAGCAGCGGACAAGCAGCAGCTGTGAGGGCTCACCTGGACACGCTGGGAGGGAGGTGTCTGTTCTCCGGACCCCAGGCAGTCTGCAGCGGCCAGGGGTCACAGCAACAGGCTTGTCACCACAGCCTGCGAGGGCAGGACAGGCGTTACCTTCCTACAGAGGAAGCACGTTCCTTCTCACCAAAAAGGGCAGCAGAAGTTTGGGATCCCCCTGCACCTCCCAGGGCTGCCCCTTCCTCTCCCCCAGCTGCAGAACTTGCCGCAGAGCCCAGCCCCGCTGCCGGAGAAGGGCCCGGAGCAGAGCGTGGAGCACAGCGGCTGAGGCTGGGAGCAGCGGGGACCAGCCAGCCCTTCCCTGTCGCTCCAGAGCAGGAGCCTCTGGGTCTCAGCAGCGGCCGTGGGGCTGCAAGGGACAGCTGCCGGAGCCCGGGATGAGCGGACACAGGCACGGCCTCACCCGCGCTCAGCCCGGCGCGGGGATGGGACTGCGTTGCTGCCGCAGCACCCAAGGGCTGCCAGGTGCACCAGGGAGAGGAGAGGAGCCTCCGAGTTCTCCGGTCCCTCCCCCTGCCTGGTTCTTGGTGTGGAGCGTTCCCACACAGGTGGGTATCTTAGCTCTTGTCACGGATGACACGTTAATATAGTCTATGAATATTGTATTCTATTCATTACTGAAATGCCAATATTCAAACCCAGGCTCTGGGATTAGCAGCTGTGCAGCCGTGAGCCCCCGAGCTCCACAGCCGATCTGTGCCTGACGCAGCCCCTCCAGGCACTGCAGCGGCTGACGATGCTGCTTTGGCAGTGCGATGCACCAAGGCATCAGCAGAATAATTCAGGTCAGCTCCTGCCCCCATACCCACCACAGTTATGTGCCCACCCAGCTGCTGAGACACCTTTCCAGCACAAAGTCTGCTGCACTTTCAGAGTTCAGAAAGCATAAAACCCTGGAGCACAGAAAAGCAGAGAAAAGACTAGTTCAATTTTCTACTGAATTCAGGAAAAACCTCCTCCCACAGTGAGAACAAATGGCTTCTAGGCCAGAACAACCCCTAACCCTGCACCAGAACAAATCCAGCGTGGCCCAGGGCTTGGGCTGGGATGGGCTGCCCGAGGGCAGCGAGCTCATTCCTGGGCCACAGCAGCCTCTCCCCAGCTCCCTCAGCTCAAGCCACAAAGAGACCAACGCACGACTCTTCAACATTTTATTAATGATCAGCAACAAAAGTTTACAACAGAGGACAACAGAATCGGCGCGGAAGGACTGCCCAGCACCGTGCAGGGAGCAGCCCAGGACACCTACCACAGCACCCTGGAATGTAAGAGGCAGAAAGGGGCTCAGCCCAGCACCCGTCCTCCCCAGGCCCCGCACCTCCCCGCATGCCACACATCAGCCCCCAGAAAACAGCCGTGGAATTTTGTGACAAGGTCCCTCCCTCCCTTTGGTAACCTGTCAGGCACAGGGTGGGCTCCCTCGGCAGCAGCCAGCAGGGCTCTGAGCATGGTCTACACACAGCACGGGGTCCTGCTGCCTCATGACAGCGGAGCCTTTGCCAAAAGCCCCCGTGGTTCCCCCACCTCGTGCGGAGAAATGCCCCAGCCCACCATGGAAACCACAGAGCCGGGTCCCTGTGCCACCCACCCCTCTCAGCAGCCGCCACGCTGCTGCCTGTTCCGGGGCAGCAAACAAGACGCTGGCACCGTCACAGCGGGGAGAGGCTTCATCCAGCCAAACCCAAACAGCTCGGGGCTGGTGTTTGTGCAGTGGCTGCAGAGAGGCAGCGTGGTGAACCCCGCAGCACAGGGCCCGTCGACACCTCCAGCAGCTGGCACAGCGCCGGCCCGCTGTCCCCAACGGGAAGCTCGCAGGAGGCACTGCGGGTGCCGTGTCCCTTCCCTGGGGGGGCCGTTCTCGCCAGTCTGCCCCTGCCCGAAGGGCTCCTCTGGACCGCAGACTCAGGTCAGGACAGCCCAGCCCGGAGGGGAGAGGGGGCCTGGGCAGCTGCTCCATCTCCCTCCTACTAAAAGCCAGAAATGGCAGAAGGTAAAAGCACATCAACATGTTAAAACATTAGTTATCATTAAAACAATTTTTTTTCTTTTGTCAGTCTCCTCCTGGGAAAGGGGACGGGGGCTGATTAACGGAGGAAAAACTAGGCAGCAGGATCCTGACTCATTGTGTCTGCGTAATTAGTGCAGGAGGAGCTAGGACAGCACATCCTGCGTGCTGCAGCGGTGCCCGGTTCAGGGTCCCCTCTCGAAGAGCTGTCTGTTCCTCAGGAGGGAGAGGCTGCGGCACTCTGCGACCCACACATCAGCTCTCCGCTGGCCTACTGCTTCTCCTCTTCCAGTCTCTTCATGGCCTCCAGCACAGCCAGCTCTTTTGCTTCTTTCTTCTGGTTCCTAGCTTCAAACTCCAGCCTGGATTGATCACAAAATGCCATGAGATTCTCATCCATCCATATCTCTAGTAGACTAACAGCACCTGCAGCAGGGGAGCGCTGCCTTCTCCTGCACTGCTTTGTTCCAAGAGTACGTCAGAAACCTCACCAGTAACCCCCAGACACCTCTTCGAGAGCCAGCACACAGAGCTTCCCGCGACCGTTACCATCACTCCGAAGTCCTCGGCTCCCACCCTGGCCAAACACTACTTATTTCTCCCTCTGCAGAGGGTGCTGCTGTTCCACACTTGGTCTGCCCTGGGACAGACCCCTTAGTGCCGTAATACCAAAATCACATCTAGTGCAGACCTGAGCCATGGTCACTGAAGGTAAAGGGCTCAGGCCTAAAAGAGCACACTCTGAAAGAAATAACATGCTAAATCACCAAGAATACAGCAAGGAAATTTTATCATTACCAGAGGAGGAGGAGGAAAAGTTATAAAACATGCTGTGCAGCACATTCTGGCATAGTAGAGTTCAGCTGTTCCTTCTCCTGCACAGTCCAGTACATCCACATTTAAGCAGCCTGCCCAAGCTATGGAAGATGACAGACCAGCTCACTGATTCTGCGCCTTTAGACAACCCCTTCTGTTCCTGTTTGACCCCATTAATTAGTCCTCAGACAAGCTGGACAGAACAGTACGCGACAGAACTGGGAGACGAAGAAAGCCAACCTGTTCTTGATGATTCTCTGCACAATTAAATCTGTGGTGAGATTGCTGCCACTGTCCACCAGCTGGAAAATGCCGCGTCTCTTCGGTTCCTGTGAACGACACAGCAGACTCAGCTGTGAAAAACACGCAGCACCTCTGGGTTTACAGCTCGGCAGGGAAAGCTGCACAGAAGTCACAGCAGGTGCCACAGGCACCCAGCCAGGCACGACACAAAACGGTCTCTGAGGAGGCAGAGCAACTGCCGACAGCAAAGCTTCACGTACACAGCAGCTGAGCAAGGTTGCCCAGGACTGGCACAGAGCAAAAATTACAGGATTTCTCACTCTGCCACGAAGGCATCAGGAACAGCCAAAACAAAACAGTGACTGAAAGAAGGAAGCTGTTGTGAGTGATTTAGAGGCTCTGCTCCAAGTAGCTGCCCTCAGGGAGGGATGAAAAACAGCATCACCTGCCAAGGACTGGCTTGGGGGCATCCTCTGCAATACAAATTCTCAGCTCGGGAACACGAATGAAGTCATGCTGTATCTACCAAATGCTGACAAAGAGGCACAGACAACAGCAGCTAGTAGCTTACCTGGTATGGATCAGAACCATCCTTGTCTGGCACCACCTCAGTCATCCCATGACAGACGAGCGTGACCTAGAGGACACAAAGTCGCTGGCAAGATCCAAAAGATGACAGGGACTTTGCCTGCCACCACACTCACCACAGCACAGCCTGGAGATCAGCAGAGCCACCCCTCCCATCCCAGGCTCAGCAGCGTATCCGAGGCTCCCTGTAACCCTGCTGAGCAGGACCGTCTCTCTTCTACATCCCTGTGTTTTCCTGCACCACTTTAGCTCCCTAACCACATCACACGCCAACATCTTCACTTCCATCCATACGCAGAGACTCTCACCCTGAAGTGATCCAGCAGATCAGCAGTGACAGCATAGGGGGCTCCAATCACCACTTCCGAGACATACTAGAAAAGAAACCAGTAGACAGTACAGATTTGGGAAAAGAAAAACCAAACCAAACCACACCCCAAACCCAAACCAGAGGCCAGCCTGCTTCCTAAACAGACTTGAGCAGGTCATCTGGTTACAGAGTTAGGAACTCCAGGGAACGGGAAAGTGGGTGTAGCAGACACTGCCTGTCACACAGCATCTTTTCGTTCCACTAAAGAACAGGCTTTCGGGTAGTGCGTACAGAGCAAATCCAAGAGTTAATTGCTCAGGTCACATGTTCCTGGGCCTCCCCACATTTCTTCCCCAGGAATTTTCTCCCCTGCTGCAGGGAGCAGAGTTTTCTACAGGAACACAGCCGCAGATCAGAGCAGCACCGTGCACGGCACCCTGCCTTTCCACCGCCAGCGAACGGAGGCAGGCAGGGTCAATAGCTCAGGTCAGCCAGGACGACAGAGGAGCCCGGCGACTCCTCCCGAGAGCACAGCAGCCCCCCCGGCAGCCTAAAGCGATCAGTCTTGTCTTTGCCTTCTCAGCGTACACCAAAGAACTCGTGCAAGATTGCTGGCTACAGGTGAACACCACCAGCTCCGGGCAATTTCTGGAACAGCACAGAGGCACCTACCCGACAGGCACTTACCCTACAGGCCAAGACACTGAGTGTTCTCTCATGGATGTTCATGATGGGATAGTTCTTTCCTTTGTAGCGATTTACTTCCTAAGACAAAGCATCAGGCTCAATTAGAAGAGAGACAAAGCAATCCCCTTTTCCTCTCACGTTCTCCCAACACGAAAATTCCGTATTGGCCAATACACCCCTTTCCTGTCTTCCAGAGCACAGCCTCCTTCTTTCAGAAAGAACAGGCGCCAAGCTGCTCTGCCTTTGGACAACGCTGTATACAGACCTGGTCAAAGTGCAGCCCAGCAATGATGTAGGGTTTCTCTGCCAGCTGGTGAACCTTCTCCAGGAAATCCACGTGCCCAATATCTGTAGACCTGTTTAAGGAACTGAAGCTAACACAGAAAATAGGGAAAGGAAGACAGTAACACATGCACTGAGAAACCACAGTGGGAGACAGGAATCCCAAGGATTTTATTTTGGCATTACTTGTTGCCTATGTCCTAAGAACAGTTGCCTCCTCCCTCCTCAGGCTCCACAGGTTCTGGGCAAAAGCCAGACATCTTTTCAGCTCCACCTTGCCTCTGCTGAGAATTTCTACCTGTTTCGGGTGTTCTGGCACAACGCCTCAAAGATCGCCTCAGGAATGCAGTGTCTGCTCCAGACGCCCTGTGCAGTCGCTTGGTCTATGACAGCCCGTCCTCAAGAGGGACTTAGAGCGTGACCATCAGCGTGTGGAGAGCAGCCAGCTGTCGTCCTGAAATCCTCCAACAGCCACAGATCTCTCTACAGAGGACCTATAATTCCTTTCTCAGTGTCCTGTGACTAAGAAACTGCCAGTAAGAACTCCTGCCTCCTCCCTCACATGCATACCCACAGAAAAGGGAAGGGCAGAGAAAGGGAGCGAGAGAAAGGGAGCGAGAGAAAGGGAGCGAGAGAAAGGGAGCGAGAGAAAGGGAGCGAGAGAAAGGGAGCGAGAGAAAGGGAGCGAGAGAAAGGGAGCGAGAGAAAGGGAGCGAGAGAAAGAAAGAAGACCCAGAGAGGTAAATATCCTGGTACAAAAAGACCAAGGCTACTTTCTTGACAAAACAGTGAAGGATACGGAACAGGTCGAAGGCTCCGGCCACGTAGATTATGGTGTCTCCTGGCTGTGGCTCCTTCCCTGATGCAAACTGGATGATCTTCTGAGATGTTTGTAGGAACTGCGAGACGCCAGTCCAAGGACTGTGACCCTTTGGGCCCTGGGAAAACACACACCACACACCTTTCCCTTTCATGCTGTAGGAGGCCCCTCCTGGACAACACACAGAACGCTGCTGCAGGCAATGTGCTAGCCTTAATTTGCTAGCAAGGATCACAGCTCTTAGCAGCTTGGACCTTCTACATTCCTGGCACCAAATATTTATGCAATCTCACAAAAGCCCTTTTAGGTCTGCCAAACACTGTCCAAATCGTCCCCTCAACAGCCAGCTGAGGAGATGCCGAGAAGAAAGCTCAGGAAGGAGGAAAGCAACAGGGTAGTCTCAGATTTCCAGGAGAGGCAAGGCTTACTAAGCGAGACAACACGCACCCCACCCACGCCCTTCTCAAGCCTCAAGGCAGCCGATCCATTGATCCGGCCGACGGTGCCAAGCTGGGAGGGGATCACCCTCCGCTCCAGCAAGGGCCAGATCCCAGCACTGGTGCAGCCGAGGATGGAGCTTTGTCCCCACCATGGGGCAGTTTTGGAAACAGCCACCGAGTCACCTGCTCCAGCCCCAGCTTCTCTCCTCTACAGCCACGTGCTCTGCAAGACTTGAAAGAACGACAACCGAGCTGAGACCAGGGCAGGGCATGCAAATGGCAGCAGAAGGGGGGCTCGGCTGACAGGGGTCATGCAGGGTGCCTGGTGCCCAGACATTGTCCCCAGATCCAAGCACCAGGAAACAGCCATGCTGGAGCAACAGCCCCCGTAAAGCCTGCTCAAAAACCCCAACGTAGTGGAGAACAACGAGGATGATTCGGCCTGGTCAGCAAACCCCCTGCGAGTAAAAAAGACTTACTCAAGCTGTAGGTCCAGGCACTTGTTAATCAGGGACAATCCATGACCCAGGGGAAAAAAAGGGGCTGATAGCTCTTTCGAGGTTGCCCAGGACGTGAACCGGACACGACAGCAGAGAACCCCAGGAGGACTCCTCTGCTACTTGAAGACCAGGCACGTGAATTCTGCAGTACAGCACACTAGCTATGTGCCTGCTACATAAATACTTCCCAGACCTAACACCACACCTTTAAAAACATGAGCACTAAAGGGAGCACCCACAGAGGCTGTCCCTAGGCGGGAACCGCGGGCTCTCGGGTCCCAAAGGAAGCAGCGATAAGGAACTTACAAGCAAGCCAGAAAACCAGCAAAGGCTCAATAGCTGCAGCAACTCAACAGCGCTGCTGACGCACAGTTCACTCGCTGGCCCTGGGCGGCCACACCTGCCTATTCACTGACTATGGCAGCTACTTGTCTGGGGCAGCAGGCATTTACTGAGGCTACTACTAAATGGGGGGGGAAAACAAGCCTGCAGTACAGGCCAGAAAGCACATTTGGAATTCTTGTCAGACAGGACAACAACCAGACGTCCACGACCAGAACTCACATTACCTTCCCAAAGTTGTCAGTGTGCTTCCGATAGTCTAGGTCCTCATCCTGAAGGGAGATAAAGAGTCAAAACGTTTAAGCACTCACACAGCTCATCCAACCAAGAACATGCTTGTGTGTGTCAGAAGTGCTGGGAAGTCCAGGCTCAGACTGCGCACCATCGATCCCTGGCACTGAATGCTGACAAACTAGTTAATACCTAAACCAGAGTCGTGTCCCAGCATGAGTCACACGAAACGTGCCCTTATCTGATCCCAGCCTGGCACCACACAGTGACGGTGGCTCTTGCCCAACCTGCAGACCTAAGAGTGTTGCACACCTACATCCTCCCTCAATCACACAAGCCCCTAACAGGACAGCGTCCCTCCTCCATCCAAAGACACTCCACTAGAGACAGGCTTAGACCTCTGAAGACAGCTCGTAGCACTGCACCAGATCTTGGTATGAACTTGCACATTATGGCTAAGCCGATCTAACAGATCACCACACTAAAAGACCTCCCTCTAGCCCTGAATTCTCCTGTGGGTCCCTTGTCTTGTCCCCGCTGTTACGCAGATGATTCCATTCACTGGACTGCTTGTTTACCAAGTCAATTCAATTCATTAACCAGCATAAAACTACTTCCTTTATTTTCCTAGCAGGTAGTGAGCCGAGGAGACTCAAGAAAGGTCTGATAAGACTAGAGACAGCAGAAGACAGAAGCATGCAGCTCAGTGGGAAGGAAGAGGACTTTCCAGTTCTGGCAGCACTGTTGCTGCGCTACGCGGTTTCACCCTCGGATAAGGCACAGGATAGCCCGCAGTGCCCATAATGTTCCTGAAGCCTGTGCCAATCGCAAGGGATCGAAGCTTTTATCCCCCCACACCTTTCCAAAGCAGCGTGGTCTGAGATCACACGGTGATCTCGGACAGGATTAAGCAAACATAAGCAGGTTGTATTGTTGCCGCTGCCCATAATCAGCTTGCCAGTTCTCTGAGCACCTGGGAGCCAGACCCAGGAGCTCTGCTGCCACTTGGGACAGCAAAAGGAAGGAGCTGGCATCTGCCCTGGACTCCGCACTCCCACCCAAAGCCCTCCGACTCACTATGTTGCTGTGGTGAGCCTTAGTCATGAGCAGCATGCGGCCAACGAGGTCAGTAGTGGACACACCTTGGGTGCGTTTGCATTCCCTGCAGGGAGACAAGCAGAGGATAAAGCAGAAGCCACAAGAGCATACACTGCCTCCTCTTCCCACCACTATCACGGGAACACCCCGGACACCTAATAAATCCAAACCAGGGGCCGTCCTGAGAAACTCCTCCTTCTACCTGCTCTTGATATAAAGTACAGCACTCCTCTGCTGAGCCTCTGTGTCTTCTTCACGCCCCAGCAGCTGCTCACATGAGGCAAGGTTACCTTGCGCAGACTTCCCAACAGAGCTAACTCCCAGTGTGGCTTCAAGAGCAGAGCTAGCACCTGCCAGGAACAGGAGGGCCCTGCCAGTCAGCTGCGAGTCTGCGACACTTCCCGAAAGCCAAAATGGTGGGAGCAACTGAGGCTCTGACAAAAATTCAGAGTGTGACCTGAAGACAGCCGTGTTCCATCTGGCCTCCCTTCAGGACACAAACTCCCAGAAACTCTGCCCAAAACAAGATAAGAAGGTAAGCAGCAACAGGTTACCTGTACCGCCCCGCTGTCTTCACTTCCTCATAGGTATCCTTGCCATCTATCGTTAAGGTGATGTCATCTGCAGAGAGAGAAAACCTCAGAAACGGGCCCCAAGCGTTCCTGCACAAAAGCTCTTTCAGAATGACTGTAGTAGCTGAACAGCTCCAGCACGTAAGCCAGACTATAACTCCCACAACCCAAATCCCTGTGCGTACACGTGGGACACACTCCGCATCCCATGGAAAAGCCGGGGTTTGCAGACTACCCTGTCTGTGGGGACAAGCATATTCCTGGATGCTAAACATCACTAGCCATCTGGTCCACTGTTTTTTAGATAGTCCAGAAAATCTGAGCCGGTTGCCCTTGCAGTGAATCCAGCAGCAGGCACAACTGAATTATTGTCTGAACGACAACAAACAGCTACCATCAGTCTCAGCATTAAGCAGCACCTTAACCTTAACTTCTCTAGGACAGGTTTTAGCCGTTAGTTCGTGTTACAACTTCTTCAGTCAGTTAAACAGTCCTCCAACAGCCAGTTCTTCCCCTCAGTGACAGCACTTCTACAGCGACATCAAGCTACGCTTCCACAGAGTTAATTCTGGCTCATCTTTGGCACGGTTCCTAACTCACGGTACAGAAACATCTCTCACCTACTTTTAGCAATCGTGTTAAATCTTCACAAGTGAAAACCTAAGCTGTCTTTCATTTGTCAAAGCAGCCAGCCTGCAGCACAGGTTCTCCCTCATACGGTTGGTGGCACGCTCGGGGACGCTGAGGGGTTCCTCTCAAAACCCCGCTCCCCCACCTCAGGGTACGGGACGGGAGAAGAGAACACGCTGCACGCACAGCTCTGTGTGCCAGGAAAGAGGCAGAAACAGGGGCTTGTGGCCTGTCACCCCCCAGCTAAGCTGAGCTATTTCAAAACTTATCTTTTGCATAAACACAGCCCGGCAAAACTGCAGCGTGCAAGGGTATTACTCAGGTAGGAGGACTGAATGGTTTGGCAGAGGAGACAAGAGCAGGGAAACTGGAACAAAGGCCACCAGCACTTCTCTTGCCATAATCCCTCCCCAAGTCTAGTAAGGGGTTGCGTACCCCAAACACATTCAAGGCAGGCAATTAAATTAGCAAGGAATTTGGTAATCACCCTAAAAATAAATAAAAGCATATCTATGTTATGGAAGATTAACGACTTCTTTACATTTAATGAAATATTGGTTTATTGAGAGTAGGTGGCTAAGATCAGATGAGGAAGGATACATGAAATGAGTGCAAAGACTACTCCTAGTTAAACGAACAAAATACCTTCAGAAGGGTAGGGAGGAGGGGCTGAGGCTGCATGAACACCAGCAGCAGTCCCAGGAAGGACAGAGTACAAAAGTAAGAACATTTCCTCAGAACACTGGCTCCCTTCAGTGACTGTAAACTGCAAAGTGTTTGCAGTAAGAACTAGGTCTCTGACCACACGGCCAGCTAAGCCCTCGAACTTCTTACCAGCTGGATAAAGAGAGAGCAGCTTTTCAGATCTGATCTCATCCCAACTTAAGCAGATATAAACATGATTGCATTTCTGCACACTTACCTTTTCAACAACATTCTTCACATTTAAGCTTTGTAAACGACTTTGCCCTACGCAGAGAGCTCTGCTTGTTCAAAGGGCAACCTCAGGGTAATTGTCAGACAATGCGTTTCACCCTCGTAAGTCAAAAGGAACCGGCCACTCTTAGGGTGCCTAGCACACAAACGTGTTTCTCCGGAGCACCAGAACAGGAACAGCCAGGCTGCCCAGTGCAGGTGTTGGTAAGGTGGTGCACACAAGGTGCCCTCCAACAGCCAGCGCTGGCCAGAATGCTCCTCGGTTTGCAGCAGGGAATTCAAGAGCACACGAGCCCCGCAGCGCCTGTGTTAACAGAGCTATTGCCTCAGAATACCACTCACCACCGTGCACGCAGAAGTCACAGTTATATTTGTCCAGGGTTTCCAGTGTGGTGACATAGGGAGCTCCTGGAGCAATCTCATCCACCCACTTGATGGCTTTCACCATTTTGTACCTCTCCTCCTGTGTAAAGACAGGGGGGCCCTTGTGCTTGGCAATCTCCTCTGGTCGAAAAACAGAAAAACCCAGTTAGAGGCACGTACTACAGCTACGAAGACTCTCACCTACAGGAGCCTCACGCATTTCACAGGCAGGTGAACTTCACTGCGGTCTTATGCTCAGCGTGGAATTGGTTTGTGGCACAGAAGGAAGCCCCAGCTAGATCAGAAAATATTTTAATTCAGTTGCATTTCCTAAGTGCCTAACAAGGGCCCTGGAATTCACTCGGAAAGCAAAAGGTCTCGGTACCTCCCTGTACCCAGATATTCCCTCCTGGGGGGACTACCTGGGCCTCCTGGCAGCCCCCGAGAGGGAATTCCCCTTATAAACAACAGCTTCATGCTAGCTTCACTCATGCTAGAAAATATGCATCCATAAACCAGCTTAAAATCCATCTTCGCATGCAAGAACTAGTTCCGAGCACTTAACTACCAGATGGGCTTGAAACGAGTTTCCTCCGCGCAGTAATCTGTTTTGGAACACCAGTTCTGCAGTTTGCACCAGCAAAACCTGACTCGCTTTCAACGGGTCCAGTTGTTTTCACAGCACAGAACACAGCTCACCCCTCAAACGCAGCCTGCGAGCTCTAACTACCTCCCCCTCGCTCCAGGAAGCGTGCAAGGGGCACCTGCGCTCCCTCACCCAGGGAAGATACGCTTTTCTGTCGGAGGCTGCTGCTTCTTGACGAAACATGGGAAGACGCCTGCTTTGCAGCAGGACATCTCCGCTCCCTGGGGGCAAACACTGCTGGGCGATTCTCGAGGCGGCACGAGGTGAAAAGCTGAGAAAACCTCTTACCATCCGTGTGGACTCCAACAATCAGATAATCTCCCATGGCCCGAGCCTGGCGCAGCTGGTTGGAGTGGCCATAGTGCACCATGTCATAGCTAGAAAGACAACGGCCCGGTTCAGTCCGGGGACGCGGGCGCTGCGGGACGTGACCTTCCCGGGGCTCCAAGGTTTAAAGTCTCGCTGCTATCTGGAACCACGCAGCGACCGGTGCTGGCGGCCGCACTTCACCCGCTGCCACCAACCCAGGCGCCCGTCGCTGGGGGGGTGGGGTGGGGTAGGGCCGGGGCTCCCGGGACCGGGCCGGGGACCACCGCTCAGCGCCGGCCTGGCAGCTGCCGCCTGCAGCCCCGGG
>Ga0065711_1009003_pt1 | contig 15194 bp, 7 predicted proteins | sample Hoacrofraction12_FD_59098 | JGI IMG/M metagenome (GOLD analysis project Ga0065711, IMG submission 59098) | Hoatzin crop microbial communities from Cojedes, Venezuela - Epithelial fraction 12 v2 (version 2) | ecosystem: Host-associated > Birds > Digestive system > Esophagus > Crop | place... | reverse complement strand
TTTGGAGTGTTCAGCTTTTTCACTTGCATTCAGACTTTTAAAATTCTTTCTTACAGACATTCCTACAGATACAGACAGTTTACACGTATTTCTTTTGGTATGCGGACTTCGAAGAGTCAAAGATCCTCTGTATTTAGTAGATGTATTTTCAGGTAGGTACCTGCTGTTTGAATACCCTTGTTTTGTCCCTGGGTTCAGATGCAATTGTTTTCATGTTTCTAAGTTTGGCATAAGCTGTTTTGTTCTTTGTAGAAAACTTCATAATATGCTTACATTTAAAAAAAAAATGCTCATGTAACCAGTGATGTGTTCAACACATTATTTCTGTACTACGTCTTTTCCAGACTGCTGGGAAGAACAGAGCATAAAATCAAAGCAGTATTTGATGATTTTACTAGCTGGGAAAACTATTTTGCTGTTAACAGCTGTGTATTAATGCTGTTGCATTAATATACAATATTAATGGAATACAAAAGATAAGTTCACCTACTCCAAAATAACTTTTTTAGTCTTACCGTCCTGTGGCTGTTACACCAATTTGCATGTGTGCTAATTAATATCATTAAAGTTACAAGCAAATTTTACCACCCATCTTTATGGCTCAGCATTGTAAACTAGGCTGAAGTTTACTCGCAGTCATGCAGGTGAACATTTTGCCAGGTTCTATGTGTGTGTCTGTAAAAGGTTCAGATATTCTAAGTTGGAAATTTAGACTCCACTATTCAATTTACTTTTCTAAGCTTTTACCGCCTTGTGACACTTAGTAACAAATGTAGTTTATTAAAGTCAAGTTACTGATTTTTTTCTGGTATTGGAAGAGTGACAGATTTCTCTTATGCACACAGCAATTAAGTATTAATTGTAACGGTTGCAGTTGCTTTCACACATTTCTTTACATAGAAGGAAAAATTCATATCATTTTGTCTTAGTGGCCAAAGTCACTGTATTCTGTAGAGCATTGTTGTCTTGAGATGATTCAAAATTAATATCTCAGCTTAGTTGAATAACCCTTGAATCATACAAGATTGCATGAAGCAGAAATGCTAAATACTAACTTTCAAATATGCTAATCATTTGAATTCTGAGGAGGGCTAAGCGTGAAATCTGGTATACATTCAGTCTTTTAAGTAGTGGTACAATATTTGCCTAATTCTACTTTAATGCAGGTATTTACACTGATTTCAGAGAAAGAATTAAACTAAGTTAAAAATTAGTAATTTTGATTAATAAAAAGATGTTGCTCTTCTGTTTTAGATTGGCACAGAAAGGATCCCAGTGTCCATCTGGGCATAATTGGACCTGCAGTAAGTTGTTCTAATTTTTATTTGATTTGCATGTTTATTGCTAAATACTTCTATTTACTTGCATCTGAGATATTGCAATAATTCTTTCTAAACTGAACTTAAGTCGGAGGACTTCTAACTGTTACAGAGATAAGAAGGTACAAGCCTGGCAGTTGTGAAGGCTGTTCAAAACAGGTCTGAAATGTGGAAGTGGAAGCGATTCCAGTGATCTGACTTCCAAAGTTCAGAGTTCTGCTCCCACCTAAAAGGCCTCCTCACTCTGCACGGACTCTGCTTTTGCATTACGAACGGGAAAGCAGTGAAGAGGGTTTCTCCAGGAGGATATGCACTGAGGTAGCCCAACTCTGCTCGGTTAGTTAGGTTTTTATTAATGCAAACTGTTATCAATAGAACTAGAATAGTTTGCAGAAGCTGAAGATTTATTTTACATATAGTGATTTTGTTTTTTTGTTAGAAGGCTTGGGCTAGTTTTATAAAGGGCATCTGCAGCTGGATTACTATGATTTTATGTCTAGCTCAAGCACATGACTTGGTAATGCTTTTCATTGATTATGGTGTCTTAGAGCAAAACCTTTAGTGTTTCATTTGACTACAGAATCAAGTTTGGAAGATAAAAAGTATAAAATTATCTTGATTTTAAGAATGACTTCTGGTTTTATACCTGTGGGATAGTACAATTTTTTTTATAGAATCAGAAAGGACTAACACAAATAAAGTATTAGAAATGCCTATTTCAATGTGAATAATTTATAAATGAGCCTATCAAATATTTTGAAAGGCAACAGTTGCCATCTGGAAGAATTTTTTGGCAGGTATTATTAATAAGAATTTTTAATACTGTGAAGGTGATAGCAGATGCTCATTATCCCTCTTCTAATATCTTTTGTTCAGATGGAGGATTGCGTCTTTGTTCCATTCTGTTTAGATCTTGATGCCATTTCTGGTAGTCTCAATTTGTACACAATTAACAGTTGTCAGCAGGTGCAAAATGATGTTAGGTTTCTGTCTGACACCAGACAGCAAGGACAGAGCTTGAGCTGACACATAAAATTGGTGAAGTCTGTTTCACATTGAGAGTCTGAGTGCACCAAAGCCCGACACACAGATATCTGAGAGGGAAGGTGGGGTTGACTAAAATAAATAAAATCAGAAACTGAGTTGTTCTTATATGTCAACATTTCAGATTAAGCTCAGAGTTGGTATCATTCCTTCCAAATGAATTATATGTATTTTAGTAAATGTGCTGGCCAATATTAATGTCAGATTTCATTTTTCCCCCCTAAGTCATAAAGAACCTGTTTAAATAATTTGAAAGTTGCAACTTCTAATTCTCTCTCTTCGCAGCAGGGTCAATCAGTTAAATGGCAGCTCTTCTGTGATTGCTGACTCTCTTTAAATAGAACATACAGTTGTGTTGCCCTCTCAAAATGTTGTCAGGAGTTTCTCAGCAATGGTTTGATTTTCATGAAGCACCAGCCCCTGAAAGAGTTTAAAATAAAAACTATCACAGTCATTATTATGAAATAATCTTCTTCTAGTTGTGGAGAAAGGTTTGAAAAAGTGGGCTTATGAAGCATGAAGATAAACAAGAAAAAATATTGAACGCTCCCAACTCCACCCCACCATTTTTAAATCAAGTAGCATGATTTCGGAGGCAGTAACAAGACTGACCTTCTCTGCAGAGGGAAGCACGCACCACTTCAGCCACGTCTGAGTCTGTTCTGAGTGCTGAAAAGGGAGTAAAGGGTTGCATAAATTTTCTGCCAGTCCTTTCTTTCTAATGGTCTCTTAAAACTTAATGTTTGAGTATCCACCATTGTTTCCAGTTGCTTCCACTTTGAGATCTGTCTGATTTCACCTGCAGAAACTGAGCCTTTAGAGTGGAACCATCCATGAACATGTAAATGCTCTTATGACTTCCATTAAGTGCAGTACAGAAAAAGTGCAGAACTACAAAATACGTAGTTAATTTCAGAACCATGAGAGAACGATGAATATTTCCCAAATCTCAGTCTCACCAATGTCCTACCTAAATATTTGCTAGCACAGTATTTGCTGTGAGCCAGATAACTCAACAGTAGCAACTGCACTGTAAGTTGGTGAGGGAGAGGGGGAAAGATGCTGCTGAGCCACAAAAGTGCTTCTGCTAATTCTGTGCTGAGAGGTTCATTCCCACAGCCCTGCACAGGGACCAGGTGGAGCTGCAGGGAGACTGTCCTGCTTCTGCTGCTTCTAGTATGTTGCCTATGTCAAGGGAACCTACTTTACGCTAACCTACCAAAACTAAGTGCAGGACTTCTGAGAAAGAAATCAGTTGTTCTTTGTGTATATCCATAGCAGCAGAAGTCTTGAAAAGGCAGCCTGTAGCTGTATTCTAACCAGTGGAAAAGGTGTGAGTAGGCAGCTGTGTCATACGAAACAAACTCTTGCTGACGCTAAAAGGGTACTAAAAGCTTCACTATTTCATCTGGGTAATGTGTTCGTGTCCCTCTATAAGTCTCATCTCTGATTCATCTTCACATGAGCCTGAAAAGTTGCAGGGAGTCTGTTTTATAAGAAAATAAATAGAATCCGAATGGACAAATAAGAATGATTTTTCTATTTTCTCATTCAGTTTTGTTCTTTGTAGATTTGGGGACATAGGATTTTATTTTTAAAAGTTGTTTTTACATTTTTTTATTTTACCTGCATTTGTTTCCACACTAATGCACAAAATGATTTGGAAGTGAACTGGTGTGGAAGGCAAATCTAGAGCAGGTGTAACAAAGCTGTGCTTTAGAATCAAAAGATGTACTTGCTGCCTCCAGTGAGGATTTTAAATGTTTTAGTCACCTTTTTAAATTTGCTTCACTTTTTCATAAGCTAACGTCATTACAATTGGCTACCAGAAATAACCCTGTGGCAGTGCATAGGCAGGATCAAGGACTGAACCTCCTTAAAACATTTATAAACAGATTTCTCCCATAGTACTAAAATATTGCTAAAGGCTGAACATAAATCTCAGCTCTATTGGTATTCAGCTTTACTTTTCTTATCCGTGTTACTTCTCAAACCACAAAATCTTAAGAAAATTGGTGCTATTATCTGTGAAGCACGTCATGTTTGTTGTGCATATTTTAAAAAAATCATATTAAGACTATATTAATTAAGAATGTAAAGAGCAAAAGTCCCACACGCTCGTTTCTGCTTTGCTTCCATAGGATTATAACCTTTTCCCTACGCTCCCAATGGTGCAACCTAAGTAATGTTATGGGATTGGGTCCTGCATAATGTAAAATTTTTATCATTTATCTCCTCTTCCAGTTTTCCTTTTGTTCACTTCTGTAATGAAATTTAAAACAATAGCTAATTTTCAACAGCTCTATATTCTGAGAACAGAAGTTTATGAAACTCTAAAAAAGGCCACAAAACTTGCGTCCAGCTGTTGGGTAACCTCTGGAAGCCTACTTTGTACTCACAGCGTAATTCTTAGCCGTTCTTGTAGACAGTACAGAATATTGCTGTTTGTGATGATACTGTTTTTCTTTGACAGCTATTTTTCATCTGTCCAACTTCTTTCCATGACTGTTGAGACAGCTTTAGTTGAATATCTGCCTCCACAGATGGAGGGACTGATTGGGTCACACAACCCATCTCTTTATAATGGATGGCTGTTACCTGCTTGGTGTTTTCGGGGCTAGTTCTAGAAACAGCTGTTGACACAACTAAACTAATCAACTACAGGAAGTCTCATCACCTGCTCCAGAATATCCTAGAGCACAATAATTAGGAAAATCAGACAGGAGACAGAGATAATATTTCAAATTCTTTAGCCTGCTGAGGAATAGGAAATTCTGCCAGCTACATCCTGAATAAATGTCCTCCTCACAGAGATGCTTTTTAAAAGGTAAGGGCTACTGCTACTGTTAAGCTGACAACGCTTCTAAACCCTTGTTTGCTTTTTCTTAAAGAAAAACTCCCCAAAGATGAAACTTTTGTTAGAAATGTTGAAATGACCTGTTCCAATATTTCTTTTTGAAGTTCTATATTTTTTTTAGACCTGAAGTTTTGTGAATTTAGATCTTAGTTGCCAAATTGTTTCAGCTGAGTTAAAACTATATTTTTTACAAGTTGTTAATTCTCCCAAATTGTTGTAGTAGAGCTACAGGTTAAGCCAGAAGACATTGAATTTCCTTAAGCATTTACTATATGGAAAAGATGATGTAGAATGGCCAAGTTCAGTATGTTTGCAAGGATCTTGAATTTCTGGTGCATTTGCTGCAGGCAAATTGTGTTGCACTGCAGACAACAGTTGTGTTTTCAGCTGGAGGGGAAGCTCAGTCTTGCTGAGCGTATTCAACAATCAGCAAGATAAAAATTGTAATGTGGGGTCAGCTGCTGCTGTGAATAAAGCTGATTCCTTCCACAACGATGCTGTCGAAACCTCACAAACATGAGCAATCGAGCAAATTCTTCCTATCCATATTGAAAATGCTTGCAGATAGAGCTTTTCACTATTTAGTACTCTGGGTGATATTCTGGCAGAACTTTAAATGTACTAAGACCTGATTTTCCCTACAAAGTGTAGAGGGCCACACTAGTCCCAGTATTATAATGAAGATGTTTCTGGTCCATTGATTCTGTCTGAGTTAATTTTTATACGACAGCAATTTAATATATATCTTTGTGCAGCATTTGATCTGTGACTTTCTGCACTGTCAAACATGTCTCGGATGTTTCTTTGCCTGTCAGCAGAGCAGAACTTGCCAAATAGTGTATCTGGTCCTGTTAGGTGTGGTTTCTTGCTATGTGCCCGCTCCCCTTTCCATGTGTCATCTTACCTCATCTGTTCTGGTAAAGACTATTCATACAACACAAGCTGCCTTCCTCTGATCTCTGCTAAATCGATGAAATGTGCAGCTCTCGGAAGGCTCTTCCTCTGGATAGATGATTTAAAAAAAAAAAATTATAGGTAACTGATGATCATATTTGCCTGCTGCGTTGATAGGTAACAAAATAAAAGGTGACAACAAACCCTCTACCTGCGGAAGAACTGATCATGGAGACATTTTGGGTGGAAATAACATACTTTTCAGTAGCTTTTTCTGAGACTGTGTGAAGTTGCTAGGCATCCTGCCATAGACACTTGGCTTTGGAAGCAGTCACATCTTTTAAGTGCAATTCCAACTTATTGAACAGCTTATGTTGTATCTAATTTCTGTTATATTGAGCCTGTGGTTAGGTAACTGTGCCCCCTCAAGTTCCTAAATGTAGCTCAGGGGGATCACTTCTCTAAGTCATTCCTACACTCATCCTGAAAGTAATATTTTAACTGAGTTCTCATATTCAGGCCAGTCTTCTTGGAATATCTACCAGTAGAGGAATGCAGCTTAAAGGATTGTTCTGTTTATGAGGCAGATGGCAATTTCTTGGCTTCCACAGAAGTAGATGGGGCAGAAATTAATATCTTACAAATTTTATGAGTCACAGACTGTAGTTTTTCTCATCCTTCTAAAGGTAGAAGAGCAAAAAACCATATCCCACTGCTCATTAAATCACTTGCAAGTACTCCATTGATTTTAACAGAAACAGAGTATACTTCCTCATGAGAAGAACTCAGCATCAAAATAGTACTTTGGGGAAAAAGCTGAAAAGATATTTATATAGAAATAGCACTTATGAAGTTCAGTATGAAATACAAAAGGAACCTGTGACATGACATACAGATTTAGTGTATGGATCTGTATCATACTCTGTCACCAGGATCAGGTGGTGCTTCAGGAAAGAGCACTTGATTTCCCCCCCTGCTGTTACCAAAAATAGTTTCTTAAGCAGTTATGCAAGCCTTTTATTTCTTGCATTCAGTAGGAATTAATTCCTTAGTGCAAGAGTGATTCGCTTGAATCTTTTAATTTATGAAACCTTGTTTTCATGAAATAATTGATCTTGTGTTCAAAGTACACAATCATAGTTATAAAATAAATACTGACTTTTTTCCAGACGTTCTCCAAAATGCTTAGTGAGTGTTCTCTATATCATAATGTGAAAAAAAACCCAAAACCAAAATATTAACATGCATTAAAAAAATAAGCCATGTTGTTCCCAGTACTTACAATTGCTGCATGCTGTGTAAGCTATCATAAATTAATATGATATAGTCAGTCAGCCTTAACAAAAAAAGTCCAGTTCTGTTCTTCATGTCTAGTTAAGGATTTCCAGGTTCTGTTTATTTCTTTTGATCATGTTAAATGAAAATAGCAGACATAGTTAAGCTTTGTACATAAACTTACTGGAGTTAATCGCCCACCTTAGACAACTTTTTAATAACTCTAGCATGCCTTCATGTTAGACTGTATTTCAGAATTTTGTGTTGATTACTTTTCAAACCAATGTTTCTGTCAGTGCATGACATCTATCTGACTGTCTCAGCTGACATGCAGATTGCTTCCTGTGTTAACTAAAGCCTGCAAAGATCCTTTCCTTCCTCACATTGGTTATGCCACATGTAAAGGGACAGACAAATGCTTGGCACATCAGTGCGTTGTCTTCACTTAGAGAGTAAGGTGTCAGATTGGTCATTTGAATCACGTTAGCCATAGCAGAGTCATCTGAAAACAGCCATTCATGTTAAACAGATCTAGCTCTAATTAGGGCCTGCAGCCAGACGGATGTCAGGGGAGAAGAAATGGAATCCCCCCTTCTGACAGTAGCCCAAAGCTATGCCGCGTTCGAGTAGTCACTTCAAGGTTTAGCGTGGAGTAGTCAACTCACGCTCTGCTCCACTGTACGCTCCCCCCCCAGCTGGGTATTCTGAGCGTCAATCACTCATGCGAGCGTTTGTCTGAAGAGTCACATGTAGCTACCAAGTTACAGATCTGGGGTATGATTTTACAGCTTAGCACATTCATGTGAATATTTTAGTAAAAAATGTGCTAAAATTTATTTTTATTTCCTGGGTATTTCAGACATATGCTATAGTGCTAAAGTAGTGCCATATACCTGTGTATATATTCCTTTCTAGGTTGATCCACTTTTTACAAGTGAAGTTAAGGAAAAAGTTAAAAGGTAAGAAGTTAATGTTAAGCCTTTTATCTGCTCCAGGTGAAAGCAGTGGGCTGACTAGCTTTCTTAAATCATATGTGTAAATGCTCTTTTGTATATACAAGTGCACATACGTGCACAACTCTCCATATGACTAACAAATGTGTACTGATTATTTGGCATATAACATCCTCAAACTAGGTATTCTAGACATTTTTAATTTTCAACTAACAGTAGATCTCTTCGTGTTTTGTGTTAAATCATACCTGATTGAATATGATTTATATTTATTATCTTTTTGGGTCTTCTCAGTCTTTCTTTCATCCTGGCTTCTGCAAGATTTTGTGTACTTGCTGTTGGTGGGTAAACGAGTAGATGGACAAGATAACCCTGTAGAGGTGTTTTCTGTCCCTAGTTTATATGCTGTCTGCTTGGAGGATCTAAATGTTAGAGAAATGAGATTTTTTTTTGTGTCCACAGAACTTAAAATCGTCTGACTTGACCAGAACAAGCATATTATCTCTGATTGATAATTTCTGATAATAAAATCTGCATAAAATACATGTTTTGCAGTTCCATTTTTGGAGCAAGAGATAATGTTTTTTGTTGTCTATCAGGTTATTCATGGGAAACATGGCTTCTGTAATCATGTATTTGTACTCCAGTTGATACAGTTATTTATCTCTGCAGAAGCTGGATGTTACTGCACAATCAGAAAAGCAATGTTTAAGAAAGCCTCGTTGACAGGGAGCTGGTCTGAATGTCAAATGCACTTGTGTTTCCACCTGGCTTAGTGATCTCATGTCGAGGTTAAAGAGGCTTCTCAAGCGGAGGAGATGCTGGCTTTTTGAAAACAATCACCAGTCTTAAAAATCTCATTCACTTCATCTGAGACTGAACACCTAATTAGCCTGTTTTTCAACTCTTCACCCTTGATTTGACTGACCTTCATTAATCTGAGGAAGATGAGGCCAGTAGAAACGTAACCCTTCAGAACACAAGAGTGCTTATAATACACGAGGAAGCAGAAGAGGTCTTTCAGAATCACATTCCATCCCCACAAGCCAGAATCTGAAAAGTCAGCATTTCCTGCAGCTGACCATTTTGATGATAGTGCTCCATTTCCCTAAGTATTTAAACTGTGTATTTTTCATAAATCTCTGCATGCATCCTCCTTATATTACACAAATTCTTTAAGGGAAAACTGCACTCCTGTCCATTGAACTCAGCTCCTTTGTTTGTGAGACCGATTATGGTTCACAGTGCATGGTGTTAAGTGATCAACTATAAAACTTCAGGACAACGGAGCGGCAGTTAGCAGTGTATATTCTATTGAGTTTATAACTGCATTTATGGATAGAAAGCTAAGGAAAACGTGGTAAAGTGGCTTGCCCGTGGGCAAGCGATTGTTAACATCACAACTGTGCCTGAATTGCTCTGACCACCTTCCATCACTGCCCTAAGTTTTAGGAAGAATTGTTAGAGCACGTTCTTAGGAGGTGTCCTATTTGTACGCGTTTTATTTCTAGGGCACCTGGAGTACATTTATTACAGGAGATGCCACAAGATGATCTTCATGCTGCTATGAAAAGGTGCTTTGCTGTGGTGAACAGCTCCGTTTCAGAGGGGATGTCTGCTGCAATTCTGGAGGTAATTGCATCTTAGCAGTAAGGTTTTACAGTGAGGTTACAGAGAATCTGAAATTGCCTTTTATCACTGGAAATGTGTGTCAACATTTTATGTTCATGTTTCAAAGCTGGTGAAGACTAGCTAAAATATTTCTTTTTGTAAGTGTTAGTAATTAAGGTTTTCTTCCATTTTTTATGCTTTGTCTGATTATTTTTTAAAGGATAGAATGTAATTTCATCAATTCTGTTAAATTAGCAATACAGACCTGAGATATAAGAATCATTCTGATTTACTGGCGTTGTCGCTAGTCTTGATTCAGCATCCACTTCCTTGTAATGTTGCTAGAATAGACTTTCATGTATTTTTACATCCTTTCAAAAAGCAATCTAAGAACTGTATTTGGTTATTTAATTCTGAAATGATTAATGAATGAATGACATGCTCAGGTAATTTTTTTGCCATCAGTATTGCAAATTAATAACCAGGTCTATTTCATACCTGTCAAAGTAGGGTGCTGCTTAGTATCAAATGCCTTCTAGGAATGAAAAAGATGCACTTGAAGTGGAAATCCTTTGGGCAGACGCCTTGTACTAGTCCATTTTTTTTTTTGTGACTGTTGAATGTTGGTTCATGATGATCTCAGCAGATCATCAGAAGAAGTTTGTATTAATGAACCTCCTGTTTCTGTTTCTAATGAGTAATCACATGTTGCATTGCTAGCATGCTTTTCTTCCACACATCTGAAAGTCCTTCGTAAGTAAGAACAAAGTGAGCTAACAATTATGAAAGTTAGGTGAAGGTAGGATAGCGAATGTGTGTTTCCTTTCTAAAATGCCAGTGCTCAGAGGTGGAAGCAGATGCTGTTTCACAGCAACAATACTCTATAAACAACAATTACTACAGACTGTGACATTTCCAAACTTATCAGTGTGGCAGGCTAGACAAATTTTGTATGTTCGGTAGTTGAGATGAAATGGAGTGTACCAACACGGTACACAGCCACAACTACATCAGTGACTCAGAGAAGTAAAAGTTAAGTAACTGTCACCTACTCCTAACCAGTTACATGTTCCCTTCAAGACCACTCACATAACAGATGACCAAAAATCAATATGATTTGGTTCCTGAGTGTGTCAGTGAGTTGGGGGGGGGGAACCAGGAAGACTGTTGAGAGACACAGCATTTGCAACAGAAGTGCACATGCACTTGGCCTGATACAAATTGTTATGCAAACTCAGGGCTAATGAGACAATTGGTATCATTTTCCCATCAGATTTGAGCAGTTAAGAGGCACTTTCCTTAGCTTTTATAAGGAGAGGGAGCAATTCTGTAAGTTCAGTGTCTTAACAAATATGTGGTAACTCAAACCAAAAAGATAATGCCAGTTTACTCCAGAGGTAATGTTAAGACTTCTTCAGGAACTACTGATTTTTGTTCTCCTCTCTTGAAGTTGCAATTCTGACAAGTTTTGAATCTGGTAACTATAAGACTAAGTCAACAAGGAAGGAGTTTTTTGAACTGTTCTCTGTGTGGCTGAATCATAGAATCATAGGTTGGAAAAGACCTCTAAGATCATCAAGTCCAACCATCCACCCAACACCCCCATGCCTACTAAACCATGTCCTGAAGTGCCACATCTACACAGTTTTTGAACACCTCCAGGGATGGAGACTCAACCACCTCCCTGGGCAGCCTGTTCCGATGCCTGACCACTCTTTCAGTAAAGAAATCTTTCCTAATATCTAATCTAAACCTCCCCTGACTCAGCTTGAGGCCATTGCCTCTCGTCCTATTGCTAGTTACCTGGGGAAAGAGACCAACACCTGCCTCACTGCAGCCTCCTTTCAGGTAGCTGTAGAGAGCAATAGGGTCCCCCCTCAGCCTCCTCTTCTCCAGATTAAACAGCCCCAGCTCCCTCAGCTGCTCCTTGTAAGGCTTGTTCTCTAGACCCCTCACCAGCCTCATTGCCCTTCGCTGGACACGCTCCAGCAACTCAATGTCTTTCACGTAGTGAGGGGCCCAAAACTGAACACAGGACTTGAGGTGCGGCCTCTCCAGTGGTAAGTACAGGGACACGATCACCTCCCTACTCCTCCTGGCTTTTTTTTGTTTGTTTGTTTTTTTGTTTTGGTTTTTTTGGGGGGGAAAATGAATGTTTATTGAAATTACAGCCATTTCAATAATTATTTGTCTGTACAATTACATCACAGAGCTTCAAAGGTTGGTTACTTTTTTATCATTCAGTGTGTAGTATCAAAGTCACATTCTAAAGCTTGAATTTTTTGTCTGGAAAAAAAAACCTAAAAAAACCCCTCATATTTTTCACTTCAGTAGTTGTATAATATGGAAAATACTTTAAAAAAGTAAATTCAGCAATGTTTTTTTTCTTATGGCTGGATAAATACCAACTTAAATAAATGACTTTGCATGAGTTTCTTCTCAGATTTCAACAAAAAACATTAGTGTTAGTATATCTTTAACACATTAAATCTCCAAAGAGACACCAGTGAGGATAAGCATTTAGTATGAATCTCTGTGTGTATGAAATAATACTAAAGAGCCTTAATAGGCATAGATGTTTTTACAGAAATCCAGAACGGTTTTAGTAATACACATTATTAGCATGAATGTGGATGAGTACATTTGATTTGCATGAGTGAGTGTATTCCTACCACTCTCTTGTCTTTCATAGAATCATGAAATATTATTATTTCGTAATAATAATAATATTATTATTAAATAGTCTAATACCACTTCTAGTGGAGTCAAATAATACCACCTCTGTCCCTTTAAGTTTCCACTACACAGTTATGTTGAGTATTTTAATCACAATTCATAACCAGACCTGTCAAAAAAAAAAAACAAACCAAAAAAACTCTCCACAATAACTATTCTTCTCACTGGAAATTACTACATGAACAGAATAGTAAATACTTCCTGTTGTATTTCTCTTCTTTCTCTAAGAATTACAAGACTATTCTGGCAAAAGAACATTCTATGCAGGATGTGTTTATATACATTTGCGATGTTACCTTCCTCCATTTTGATGTTTTTCTTAAATCAGAAAAAAGGTATATATTAGGATGAATCAGCAAGAAGTATTCATTTTCATTTCTCATGATGAAAAATACCTATCTATATTTTATACAGATATGTATTTTTATACATATATATTATATACATTATACATATATAGTAGATAGTATTAGTTTTGTGTCTTACATGTAGCTGTGCATATCATGTCCTAGGCTAGCCTTATGATGGGTACATTTAAGTCTCTGAGGACACTACCTTTACTAAAAATAAAGTTAATCAACATTTAATCTACCTTGAAGTCTTAATCTGAGTTTAACAGCTAAACATGCTAAAATAAACTGACAGTTGACCATAGTGGAAAAATTAGATTCTCTCTTCTAAGTGCAAGACTTGACCTATAGTAGGCTGTTAGCTATTTCCTTGTACATGATAACTTTTTCATAAAAAGAGGAGAAAAAGATCCTGCTCTCCTTTCTTCTGTTATTACATTGGTAGAATTATGTCACATTTAATAGTCAGATTTGGTTTGTGTGCATGCATAATTACGTGTTGAAGATAAAATGCAATTTCAAATATTCTGAAGTGGAATACTTGCTCCTGGAAAATCTATAATCATAGGCATAACCCACTTCTTTCCACCAGCCTCAGTCTGGTGGTGCCTTGTTGTTGAATATTGGAGGAGGAACAGTCTAATGTCTGAACTGAGAACTCATAACTTGGAGTTCATCATGGAATTCACGTAACAGGGATCAGAAGAGCTGGCATGCTTTCAGAAGCCTGAGCATGCTAGTTGAAGTACATATTGGTTACAAGCTAATGAGTTACCAAGTACAGGTGCAAACTGAAATCTTGAATCTGAATTTCCTCCTGAAATAGGAAGTCCAACTGGCATGGCACAGGTGTTGCGAGACAACAGCTCCAGTCCCAGCTGAGTCAGGATTTTCTACAAGTGGGATGAGGTCTTTAGTTATCTCTTGAGAAACTACCTGAAGCTTGCCTTTTTAGTACCTCAGACTGGTTTGAATTCTTCTTCTAAACTTAGAATTGTTTTTGTATTGTATGTTTGTTTATTAGACAGTTGTACAGTAGGATTTGATGTCATGCTTATAAAATATCCGACTGTAAAAGTCTCTCAGAGGAAGTGTCAATTTAATGAAGACAAGTCCCTGCTTGTGATGGCCAGCAGTAGGAAGGGCCATCTGTTAAGATCTTGTTAAATTAATAATGCAGAATACTATGTATAAAAATCTTTTGGTCCTAGGCTGGAGATAACATCTTCCTAGAATTTGGAAATGCAACGTTCATTCTCTTAAAAGTTCAAAATTTAACAAGATCTGTGAATCTGTAAACAGTATTTTAGTATGAGATACATATCTAATATATAAATAAAATAAATGTATAATCGTATCTATTTCAACCTGCCTTAAGGTATCAAAGAACTAGAAGCCATAACTAATTACTTTGTCATCTAGTACTGATATTTGAGAGATTTTGCTGTAACTAATCTATTTTCTGTTTGACATCAGAAGTGAAAACAAGCATTATAGCAAACGTTTTAATACAGCTCTTCCTCAGAAAGCTCAGGAGTTCTGCATGTGCCTGGGCACGTGATGGTGAAAAAGGCAGTGCTGCTGGAAATCTGTGTATTTTCTTTATACAGTTGGTAAGAAAAAGGTTTTGACTCCAGCACCATTTCATCAGAGCGTTTTTTCTGTGCTCTCAAGAGTATTCCAGCTGTTGTAAAAATCATTAGATTGTTATGCATTTACAAAAAAAAAGCCAACTAAAAAAAAGTCATCATAGAAAAGGAAGATGGCCAGATTCTGTTCTGCTGTAGGGCAAAATCCAGTCTTAGGCAGCATGTGAAATACAGGCCGTTTGGAATATCACAGAATCACAGAATGTTAGGGGTTGGAAGGGACCTCTGTGGGTCATCTCGTCCAATCCCCTGCCGAAGCAGGGTCACCCAGAGCAGGCTGCACAGGACCTTGTCCAGGCGGGTCTTGAATATCTCCAGAGAACGAGACTCCACAACCTCCCTGGGCAACCTGTTCCAGCGCTCCGTCACCCTCAGAGGGAAGAAGTTCTTCCTCAGGTTCAGACAGAACTTCCTGTGCTTCAGTTTGTGCCTGATGCCCCTTGTCCTGTCGCTGGGCACCACTGAAAAGAGCTTGGCCCCATCCTCCTGACACCCACCCTTCAGAT
>Ga0065711_1008228_pt1 | contig 15194 bp, 9 predicted proteins | sample Hoacrofraction12_FD_59098 | JGI IMG/M metagenome (GOLD analysis project Ga0065711, IMG submission 59098) | Hoatzin crop microbial communities from Cojedes, Venezuela - Epithelial fraction 12 v2 (version 2) | ecosystem: Host-associated > Birds > Digestive system > Esophagus > Crop | place... | reverse complement strand
TGCAGAGTTAAGGGAGAAGCCAAAGTAGCAAAGTTTAGTCAAAAGTAATGCAATACAGCATGTGGTTTTGGCAGAGACCTCAGATATGCCTACCATCAAACCATGGTGAAACCAGCTTTGCCTCTGTGTTGCATATTGAAGGGAGGAAGAGATTTCTCACCTTAAGCTGGCTGAAGGATGTCTTTTTTTGCTTACTTTATACTGAATGACGTTGGTGCTTCAACATGTGTTTTGGGTATAGACAAGACAGCGGCCAGCTACAGCAAATGATAAGGAACATTAAGGGAGTGAAGTCAGAAATGCAAAGCTCAATTTCTTTTCAAGCATATGATTCAAAATAGTGGGCCACATCTGCAGCTGATAAAAGTAATTTCATGGTAACCTGAGGACAACATTGCTCAGCTCACTTAAGGAATATGGCCAACGCTCTTTCACACACATTCCTGAGCCATGCCCTAGAGAGTATCACAGACTATCGCTTCCATTGCAACTTTGACTTACTATCTTACGGCACGCAAAGTGTCTACCTCTCAGGGTGATCAGCAAAAAAGTCAAGACAGGAAAAGTTCTGGTTAGCGAGTTTCAAATGTTCCACTTTTAGATGCTTAATTTGACAAAAACGTTACCTGTAAATCCCTCTGAAGTGCTAAATGAAAGAAACTTTCTCCTTGATTTTGAAATAAAAAATATTAATGAATTGTTTTTCTTTAAACACTGTCCTTGATGAAGAGATTGTTACCTTGCAGCAGCCTTAACCTGGAGTTTTTTATAAAATGTGGAGCTATAGCCGTCCCTCCAGTGGGTGAACTCTAAATGTTCATAAATAAATAGGGGATCCTGGATGTGCCAGTCAGGGGAAGGACAAACTCTGGTTGTGACTCCTGACTCCCTCCCTCCCCAAATATGGATTGATCTAAAAACATAACCAGACAGCCCTTCACAAACAGGAATGTTTCCACTGAATACTACTGGTATTTTTTTAAAAGCTAATTTCCCTCCAAGTAGATTTAGTGCTTTAGCTCTTAAAGGAGGTATCTGGATTCAACCAAGTACAAGAGAGCAAGTTCTTTTCTATCCATTGCTGAGTAATTCATGCAGCTAATTTCTAAATTGATTTCCCTTAAATTATGTACAGCTGAAGAACTCAGATGGCCAAAGAAGTTCTGTTGAAGCTAAAAACAAAAAGTCAAATTGGGCTGAGACTGAGAAATCAGATTTCAATTCCCCTCGCAATTAGTTGATCAAAATTGTGATGCCTGAATTAAATAAGAAAAATATCTTTCTACCATGTAACAGAGCTCTTCAGGGAGTTTTTGAACAATCAAAATTTATGCATTTAGGAAAAGGGCTACGTGGAAGTAAATTCTCCTAAAGAATCCTCAGGCCAAATTCACTCTTGGTGAAAGATGATACAACTCTTTTGCACCAAAGAGTTACAATGGGCGATGCCTGTGATGCCTGCGGCCCTGCAAATGAAGCCCTGGACTGTCAAGGTAATTTTCAACAGGCAAGTTTCTTATGGAATAATGCTGAATCATTCAGGCTGAAACTGTTTGCAGGAAAGTGTCTGTTCTGGCAATTTTTTTACCATCAAAAATTTTCAAAAGTGATTCAAAAAAGTTTCAGCGTAACTAATTTTCTAATTCCAGCATATTTCCATTGTGTTTAGAGGGTTTCCCTATGTTGGAATGAAATATGTGGTTTGAGTAAGATGGTTGTCAAAATTGGGTAGAAATATTTCAAAGTTTTTGAAAAAAAAAAATGAACACCAGTGAGATTTTTTTCTTTATTTACTCAAAAAAACCTGCACAAATCCCAGGATCTGATCTTTTAGTCTATAGAAAAAGGAAATTTTTTGTTTCCTTTGTTTTTCCTAAGAAAAGTCGGGGAGAATCTAGCTACATCTAGTACAAACATTAGTCAGAAATAAGAGTTTCAAAACACTGACTAATATATACATTTGTACCTTTTTTTTTTTTCCAAAAGAGCCTGACTAAGAAAGAAACCAGTGTCTTAAAGTTCAGCACCATAAGGAAATTACAGATGGTGAATCAAACCCATGGAGGCTCTCTAACAGAAGGGAATGGACCTGTAGCTTATAAAAACACAATAAAGGTCTAAAAATTCCAGTGTGAATTCCATAGGCTGTTCTCAGCCTTGTAGCAAAAATCAGCATGATGGAAATTTCTGCAGTTGAAAGCTTCAAGACCAGTCTCCAGTTTCACTATTAAATATTAGTATCTGTGCTCATACTGTACAGTACCTCCAAAAGACCTCTCACTGACTCAACAGAACTCATGAATTTATTTTTTGTGTTGACACACCTCCTTATCTTTGCAATTAGAGGAGTGATTTGTGTCATTCAACCATCTCCTGTTCCAAGGGAGCATTAGGTCACTTCCACCCCCTCATGCACCCTGGCGCATTCACCCCCCCCAAGAAGGTCGTGGTCTGACTGGCTCTGTCTCTCTGCATCTAGAAGCAAAAGGTGGCCTTGAGTGTGTTCTTCCATGGTTGCTCATTGACTTAGCATCTCTTGGTCCTGTAAACATTAGCTTTAAAACACAGGCACGTGTATGACAGGCACATATATGACAGTCACATACATGTTCCTGCTATGGCCCACAAGGCAGTATTTGTTTCTGCTTGGCTTGAAAGCTAATTTTAGTCACAACTGAGCCACTCCACTAGCATCACAGGGGTAAGAAAGGCCTAAGCAAGACTGAATTAATTTCCATTTTTAATTGCCCTTCTCACCCTAGCACACTGTGCTACTATATTTCGTGTTATATTTGTCTAGTTGTCTTCTCAGCATCTTTAACAAATGATGCCTGCATTCAGCTGTTTGCCTTGTTAGAAACAGCGAGACAGCAAGCAGACACAACGTGAGAGCGTTCCTGCCGGTGCAAAGGACCTGTCTCTTCCCGAAGGACCTCCGTCCAGCCCCAGTATTCCATTAAACATAAACTGCCTGGGTTTCTATATGATTGGATGCAATATTTCCACGATGACTCTGTGCCAAGGCTGGATTTGGTGATGGCAGGTGTTTCCCCACCTCCCTGGGCTGTCCTCAGCGAGACGGACGATCAGCGCTTGCACGCTGACAGCGCGGTGACAAAACGGCCTCTCGACTCCCTCACCTTCCTTTCTATAATTTCTTACTGTCCTTGTCTGTTTAGCGATGCATTTTATAGTGGAGGCTGATTCATTCGAGCTTAATAACGTAGCCAAGCTGCTCGCTGGCATTATCCCAGCATAATCACTATAATTCCTTCAGTTTCCAATATAGGTCAAGTTATGCCTGATTCAATAAAATATCATTTTTAAGTAAGCATCCCTCATCTTAGGGTACATTAGTCCGTTTCATTGTGGCAATTGATCTCTATCATTTTTGTTTGCTTTTTCAGATTTTCCTTGCTCTTTAGTTTTCTAATCACATGATGGATTATTAAAAAACGGAATCCCTGTGAAATAAGGTGACTGCATACAGGAATTTCTTCTCGGTTCAGTTTCCATTCTCTTGAGTTTCATCATTCATGCTGTCTTGGAGCTGAGCAAAGAAGTGAGGAGTTCTGATTTTCAATTACAGGCATAGAAAAGAAGAGGAAAGAAAGCATCTAGCTGTAGTCAAATCTAAAATTGAATAGAAGTGGAAGTCATTTTAAAAATAATTGGACTAGCTGGGAAGGTTATTGAGGTCCAGGAACTGGAAATCTGGTATTTTCTTGTGCGGCGTATGAAAACTTTTGGAATGTGGAAAACATCACCAATATTGAAGGGAGCAAGAGACAGCTGTAGGTGTATGGGATTATACTTCTCTTTATTATCACAGGTGTTTGAGCCCACAAAATGATAGACATGCAAGTCAAAGAGATCAGTAATCAGCAAATTAATATTTTAACATAAATGCTAACAGCTTGTGTTATTTTAAGTGGCTTCAGCCTAAAAAGCGGCCTCTCTGCCACAGGCAGAGGCTCCTCAGTAGATGAGGGTCCTAAATGTGAAGATTTACATTCAGAGGAAGCAGTTTTTCAGAAAGTTCCCAACATCCACAGAAAGGATGCATGATAAGAATCGGCCAGAACTTCAGTTTCTTTTGGCAGGTAATACAAAGTCGTAAAAAGGGGCTGTATTTTGTATCAAAACGAAATTTAATTAATATAATAAAAGCATAAATTCAGAATTTAGATTACTTTAGATGTTAAATACTTTATTCTGATCATACTGAAACACTTCCATAATGTTGAAACATGATAAAATATAAATATATCTAGTACATGTACTGATAAATATAACATAATATTCTATGTACCGTATTATTAATATTTAAGTATGAGTCAAAATTAGGTGAATGAAAACAACATAATCTGAATGACATTTTCAGGTTAAGACAAAACCAAGATATTTATCAGTGTTCCCTATTGAACGTGTGAAAGAAATGGACATATTTCTGTGAAATTTTTAGGGGGGAAATAACCGTTTTAGGGGAAATGGGTATGTAGATATTTTTTCAACTAGCTGTGTTTCCAGCAGGCATTTTCAAATAACACTCTGCTCTCTGTCTGATGACAGTTGAGAGTACAGCTTATACCACGCAAACAAATGAATACTGGAAATAATTGCGAGTAATTATTATATATTATTTATTCTTACTTGTACACCTAGTGCTCTTGAAGCTCCATATACCCAGCAGAAGGAGTGGTACCTTCCCAGGAAAGAAGCTGGAAGATTTGGTCTACGACAACCTGCTTTCTCCTTCCAATAAAATAACTGTGGAGCAAAGGTCTCCCTCCATCTTACATTCTGCACAGGAACAATGGCACATCCTGCCCTTTTTAAAAGTCTCAAACCAAATTACCATTGAGACGTGTAAAAAAAGAAGACAAATGAACACACTGTGTGCACTTTACAGCTAAACCTTTGAGCTTTTGAGAAGGCTGCAGCCGTGGGACCAAGGTGAGCTGTGTGGCACAAAACCCACCACAAACACAGATGGAGAACTTCGATTAGGCAGTCTTTTCTATATGTATGGGCTTATGCATATCTAGGACATCGATATTTATGCTTGGGGGAGCAGACTGATAGTGATTGGGAGAATATTCTCTGCAGACCAGTCACTCCATCATTATTTCTTGTACCTGCCTGCCATCCTGGGCACCATCTCTGGTTAGGTGGACCCCGATGGAGGAGGGTGTGTGCATGCGTGGGGAGCTCAGAGCCGTGAGCAGTGTGCTCCACAGGACATCAGCCCCACCACCTAGCCTGCTTTTTGCTGTCAGACTTCGAATAATAGAATCACAGAATCATTAAGGTTGGAAAAGATCTCTAAGATCATCAAGTCCAGCCGTCACCCCAACACTCCCATGCCTGCTAAACCATGTCCCCAAGTGCCACATCCACACGTTTTTTGAAACCCTCCAGGGATGGGGACTCCCCTACTTCCCTGGGCAGCCTGGTCCAATGCCTGACCACTCTTGCAGTATTAATAATTCCTTTATTATTAGGAATAAAGAAATTATTCCTAATGTCCAATCTAAACCTCCCGTGACCAGACCAGCAAGCCGGCGAAAAGCAGAAAGGATCGGTGGGGTGGTGAAAGAAGCGCCGAGTCCTGCGGCCATATGCTGCTCTGCTGCCGTAATTGTGCCCACTGAGAGCAGGGTGGCTGCTCAGCATAGGAGCATTTTAGCCAAGCGCTAATTGCTGGCTGGTTGGCTCTCAGCACCTCTTCTTCCCACCAGTGGAAGGGCCAGGGCTCGTCTGGGTGAGCTGGGGGTCTCCAGGGCACTGCTGGTCTGGGTGCGTGGTAGAGGGAGAGGAGCACAGTTCGGTGGGGCTGCTCTCCGGGGAGCGGTGAGACCCTACAAGCACGTAGACCAACATGTGCGATAGAGGAGTGCATGCTGCCCTGGCTGGGAGGGAGTGAGCAGGGGCTGGCAGTTCATGTCTCCTGCCCTCTGTCCCCTTCCCCCTCCATTTACAAGCCAAGGCTGTTTACCAGTGTCTTACACGGAAGGAGCAGAGTCCTTTTCCCAAGCCCCAGCAATATCTAGGGTGTTAGAAAGAGTTGTCAAGCACAGTCACTCTCCTGACCCACTGCTTCTTCTTGCCCATGTGTCTCTGTGTTTGAAAAATAGCTTAGCCTGTCAGCACAGCTAGCAAGCCTGAGGAACTGAGCTTCGCTTCCCTTCCCACACTCCCAGGGCAGCTCCCACCCACCTCCTTCTACCACCAGTCAAGGAGGAAGGGCATGGGGTGACAGTGAGCGGGGACAAGAAGCAGTGGGGACAGAGCAAGGAAGGCATGTGAAGAAGTGAGGGTGGATGCTTTTTGACCGTTGATGACCCAGCTCCTGCAGCAGTCTCCTTGTGGTATTCTGAACTTATTTACAGGTATTTTTGACAGTTAGGACAGGAAAAAAAGGGTGGGTAGTGATATAAGTCAAGTGTAGGGCTTTAAACTTCTACAGTTCTTTACAAAGAGCAAGGAGATGATGTTTTTCCTTAGGACAGAATGTGTAAAATCTCTGGTAGCAGTTCTGTTTCGGACTGAACACAGCGTAGTAAACGCAGGCTGTCTCAGCTCAGCCATATGTTTGAATCTCTCCTGCCCTAGGACAGTTCTTGCCATTTCTCAGGTAAGGCTTAGCAGGTTTAGAAAGAGCTGTCTGTTTCTAGAGTGGATCATCTCTTCCGTTTTGGGTAGAGCAAGGAGAGGACAGTAGGACAAGTCCTGCATTATGCAGCTGTCTCTGCACTTGATCCTGTCCCTCTGAGCACAAGGACACTTGGACAACGAGTCTGTAGCTTTTCCTTCAAGTTGCAAACCTCAGCCTTTTGGCCCTGTTGTTGGGCAGCAGGCTGCCAGCATCACCTGCCTTCGGCACCAGTTCTCCAGGACTCGCAACCGATGAGAAAACTTAGGCAGCATTTGTAATCCCAGGGACCTATTGGTTAACAGGCTGCCCAGGGCAGTGGTGGAGTCCCCATCCCTGGAGAGATTCAAAAAACGTGTAGATGTGGCACTTCGGGACATGGTTTAGCAGGCATGGTGGTGTTGGGGTGACGGTTGGACCTGATGATCTTAGAGGTCTTTTCCAACCTTAATGATTCTGTGATTCTCTGATTCTACTATAATCCCAGGGCAGACTGCTTCTCTAACTCTGCCCTGCATTGCCCAGATTATAATTCTCGCCATGCTTTGGTGCTCTTTGGATCCTTTTGTTCAGCCAAATATGCCTAATAAGAGGCTAGAAACACTGGTGTTCTTGTCTACGCTATCACCTGGAATCACTGCTCAAAGTTTCTCCAAACTTCACCACGTCCCCTAAAATCCAAAAAGGCTGTCCACAGTATATTGATCATTGCAACAAAATGTATAAGAAAAATATTTTAAATTAATGAATTCTATTAGACTGCCACAGATGATTCACCCTGGTTTAATTCCATTTACTTCAGTGGACAAACGTCGGTGATCAATTGGCCCATAACTTTTGGATCTGTGAAGGAAATAGCTATTAAATTCCATACATGAATTCAGCGCTGTCAGTGTGCCAAATAAAATTAATACAACTGTTGTCTGATTTGACATTTTTTCCTGCATTAGTCTAGAAGAGACTTTTGCCACACTGAAGAGCAATTCAAGATGATGTGATTTCTTACCCTGATTAAGTCTTTGACATGATTTCTTGAGACTTCTACTCTTTTGGAGATAATAACTGGTTTATGTAAGTGTGATGTGATTTCCAAGAGCATCCATGTGGAAAAAAAAAGGCAAATTCCTCTCTATCAGGGACAGCAATTAGGGTTGTGAGTTCCTGAACCAGCAGCCGCTAGCTTTTAGTTACCTTAGAGGATGATAGAAATCAGAATATGGGAAGAGGTTGCTGTGCAAGAGGTGATTTTAAAAGTAGTCAGGGCATGATTCAAATGACAAGCGAAGTGGAAACAGAGCTGTCTTGAGGAAAAGAAAGCCTTGAACTTCAGACTTTCCCTAGCGTTTTATTTTATGCACTCCAATCCACGAAGGCCCAAGAGACTTCATAATTTCTCCAGGATCTCTGCTGGCAGAGTGGAGCTTCTGTAAGCAGCAACAGCTTCTTGTTCTGGACGCAGAGTCTGACCCCAGGCACCAGAGGAGGTGGAGGCAGGTCTTCTCTGCTGCTTCACTGCCGTTCGCAACCGTGTGCGTGTGACCAGTGCTCCAAGGTATCAAAACCTTTGTCTACGACATCTGTTCACCATGGAGGCTGGGCTGGTTTCCGTATGAGACTCATCCAGCATGGAAATACATGTGTATATTGGCCTGGAGATACCCCCTCTGCCAGGGTGGACAGGGCACTCCGAACGGGAAGCAGAAATACCCAGGCTTGCTGGATGCTTTAGCCTGTACCCAACATCTCTTTTGGGTGGGCTGGGTGGCCTCAGCACCATGGCATCTTTGTTGTTCTCACCAGAGGGAAAGAGGGGAAGTTGCCGGCAAGGCACAATAGGTTTTCCTCTTCTCGGATTTTCTGTCTCTGGTGCCCAGGGGACATGTCCACCAGAGGACCAAAAGGGCCATTCGTTATTTGTGGGCGAGACCTCCAGGGAAGTACTGGGAAAAGTCAGACACTCTCCAAACCTTGGGGAAACCTGCTGTAATTCTGCATCGTTTCTGGACAATAGCGTGGTGTTCGCTTCTGTTTGGCAGAAGCTGCCTCTTCCCACTCTGACCTGTTTATGTAAAGGGACAGAATAAACCAGCTTCCAGAGATGCTATTACTGCCTGGATTTCTTCAGTGCTGGCTTCTTTCCGCTATTTAAGTCTACTTTTAGCATGCTTTTTGAGTCTGCTAATGAGTACATTCATCACAATTCCCAAATATTTTTTTTGTAACTCACTCACTTGACTGTTCTGGAAATTGCCACGTTATACTAAACAATTCTTTTAAAGGAAAGATAGCTGGAAAAAAAAGAGATTTATTTTCATAAGACTGTCCATTTTTCTGCAGGCTTTCCAGATTTTTTTTTTTTTCATTAGACTTCAGAGTATCCAAGAGTAACTAACGGAAGCCGAATCAATTAGTCAGTTAAAAATAATAAATGAGGAAAAATCAGATTTATAACTAAATAGGGAGAAACTGTCTGGTCTCCATCCTGTTCCTAGTCTAGTAACATTTATTACTCGAGTCATCATGAGAAAACCAGGTTAATTTAGCCATCTAGGCATTAGCAGAGTCAACAGAGAAGTATAAAAATCACTTTGACTGATGGTCATCTCCTTTCAAGGGACTGAAATGATTGAACTATTCAGACAGTATAAAGCCAACATATGTGTACCATAATCCCCTAGGTGCAATAAAGAGTAATAATGCTTGGAGCACATGAATTTTCACATGAAATATTCTAAGAGAGAACTGCTGGAAGCCTTTTAAGGTAATAATGGCTGCAAAATCATATGTAATTCATTAACAGAGAAAATATACTGCTTGTAAAGAATCGTGCTGTCACTGAACATGTGGAAAATTTTAATAGAAATAATTCTTTTTGTTCATTCATTTCATCTTTTCACAATTTAAAAAGTAACAGAAAGGGAACTTAGGGTCCCTGCTCACTGCTGGGGGATTGGGCTGGATGACTTTTAAAGGTCCCTTCCAACCCAAAGCATTCTGTGATTGTTCTGTGATTCTAGTTTTGCATTTATCGTTAGGGGTACTCTGTGCTCTAGCACAGCAGTGTGAAAAGCGAAGGGAGGCTGTTTATCCTGCCAGTGGCTGACATTCCTCCCCGGCTGCACCTCGGCCCCTTGGACAAGTGGTCCCTGGATCGGTTGTGTACTGAATAGCTACATCATTTCTCCTCGTGTCTTTCCATCTCCTCCTGTCTCCGCTGAAATACCATTGTTTTCACAATTGCAGCATCCTTGGTTATTTTCTGTCCCCATCAGGAAGTACATTAGATGTTGTTATTCCTCATCAATAATGTCTACTCCAGCCAAATGCGAAAAGCGAGATCTTATGGTCCACACCTTGGTCGTCTCTTAGCACTCACGCTGCAACTTGCTTCTCTGTAGCTTCCTCTCATCCAGCTATCTGTTCTTTGCAAAGACCGGCTGAGGGAAAAAAGTCTGTACCATTTATCTTCATGTGAATTTATGCATCCTTGTTTCCTTTTCCACATTTTTGTCTCTATTTTTACGTTAGATTAAAAAACCTCTGTTCTGAAGCTCTGCATCTCATTACGTTCCAATCAGCAACTATTTTTCATGAAAGAGAAATTGGATTTGATTTTTTCTGGATAATTCCTGAAAACGTCAGTTCAATATTCAGCATCCATGAAAAAAGGAAAATAGAAGGCTAAAAACTAGTAAGAAAGGAGTAGAAAATAGAACAGAGAACATCAGTAGGTCATTGCCAATGTCTGCAATGTGCTCACACCTTGAAAATTTCATGCAGTTTTGATATATCAGTCTTTAAAAAGATATGGTAAAACCAGGAAAGGTACAAAAGAATATAGAGTTGTATAAAAATAAAATATAAATTATGTATATATATATATACACGAATAATCATGAACACTGCAGGGAAAACAAATGGGGAATAATTATTGGCTGTTTCTCACCACGCAAGAACTGAGGGACATCAAGAGAAATGATCAAGTGGCAGGTTAAGAACAAAGGAAATACTTTACAAGCTGTTCTTAAATTGCAGAATTCATTGCCACAGCATGCTATGAAGGGTGTTGGGAAAGCCAAAAGTACAAGCCTGCTCAAAAAGCAGTTAGAAAAATGATTGGAAATAAAGCCTACCAAGGCCATTAGACAGAGAGATGAAGTTACATCCACCTCTGAAAGTTCCTAAGCTCAAGTCTGGGGGCTAGCAGTGGTAGGGCAATGTCACTGCCCCGTTAGGCTTTTCCTCTAAGCTTCTGCTACCAGCCCTTGACAAAGAGAGTGTGTAGGCAAGAGAGACCTTCAATCTGCCCCAGCATTGTAATTCTCATTTTCTTTTCTTTGCTCTTGCTGGGACCCTTTGTCTTTTGGTCTTCCCCTCCAGCAGGTCACCTTTCCTACTGTAAACTGCCCATGTCCTCCACCTTTTTCACAGGAATTCCTGGGCATTGAGTCATCCTGAAAACACATCATGATTATCCTTATACCTTTAGCGTGTATGTCATAAACTGAACTGAAACATCAACTGATTTTGAAAGGTGTCATCCTTTTTTTAACATTGCAGATGGCTGAGAATGCCTTCAGGGATGAAGAAATGTCACTGTGTCTTCCAGCTTCACGATGTCATGCCCACATCTCACCAACTCTCTTGTGGTAGCAGAGATCAATAGGAAAACAGAAATAGGAGAAAGAAATAAGAGATGGATGGGTGCACTCTGCATTCAGCATTGATGAATGAGTTTTGCCCCTGAGTTAACGCAGAAAAAGTTAAGACAGTGCTGGAGACGTCTGATACCCTGCTCAGCAGAGCCTTCCTGGAAAGGAGGCTCCATGCTCATGCCAGAGAGGGATGTGTCCGATGGAGCTCCCACAAACGTGGCCCGTCTCTCTCTTGGGACAGAACGTTCATGTGGCATCTGGGCACGGCCTCTGGCACTCTTCGTCCAGCAACCTGACACGTACCCATCACCCAGTGACAGCACTGATCTCTTAATTAACGTGACAGGCGTACATCCAGCCACTTGGAGCTGGCTGGCACCGCTGGAACAACTAGTCCGGTCAACAGCCAGCTCTCCGTTGTGTCTGAAGAGCCTTTCTGAAAGAACATATTAGAGCCTTTGTGAAGGAAGAAGCGGCAGAAATCAGGTGGATCTTGTTGAAGGCTCATGGGATCCAGGCTGTGAGCCTGGTGAGCCTGTGTTTCAGTGCATGAGGCAGAGGGGGAAAACTCCAAAACAAGTACTAACAAATAGGGAGCTTGCTCAACATGATCAGTGTACAACTTATGGCCAGATAAGGCTAAGAGTGCTGAATATTATTTAATCAGTTATATCCACAGATTATCTGGCCTAACCTTTTGATTGGTCTCACGCACCACCTGCTGCAAACACATATCCTCATCAACAAGCAACCATTCATTGACACGGCAAATGATAAATATAGGATGTTTATGTGGTGAAGAAGTAGCCAGGCTTTCCTGAAAACATGAGTGCATATATAAATTCAGGTACATGCCCTTATTCCTGAAGAAGTGCAGATACACGGTCAGCTATTTTGTTGCTAGCCTTTACTTATTATTATTTTCTTTCAGTGGAATCAATGTCTCTACTTAAACCACCAGACAAAAGGTGCCTGATACAGAACAGATCTGTTTAACAAGCTTTGCAAGATAAATCTTGCAGAATATACATTTGGAAAGACATTTCCAAGACAGCTAAATGCTCAGGTTTTTCTTTTGGCTTTCAGTCTGCTCTTGTGTATTTCAAGATCAAAGAGATTTATGGGATCTGAGCTCACTGAACTAGCAGAAAGGGGACAGCGTTACAGCCAACAGCTGATGGTTTGACCTCTGCTCGTCTTCGTAGAGCGTCTGCTTGGAAACAAAGAACTGAAATGAAACAAAGCTGACTTAAAAGTATAAATCCAGCTACATTCATCACACAGTGCATTTAAGACTGTGAAATGACTGAACATTCAAAAATAACCCTAGTAAGTGTCCTTGGAAAATAATTGTATCAAATTATTAATCTTCACTAAGTAAATTGGTTTGACTTGTACTGCAGCTGCCTGCAGCAAATGTCTCTTTTACGACGAAGTTCAAGGCTCCAGAGAAACGTAATTTGCATACCAATCTTTAAGTACTGCTATGACTAATTGTCTTTGGGAGAGGGGTGTAACTCTAGCAGTGTCTTCCTGAGGTACCACCTTGCTAGTAGGTGTTGGTGCTGTTAAAGATGTCCAGGATCCAAAAACAGTTGAGAAGTCTTCCTGGAGGAGGCAGATGGCAGAGAAGACACCTAGTAGCAGTAACTGAGGGTGGGAATAAATCATGAACTAGATTTTGCCTGCTCCCTGGAAGGCAATGACATAGGCTATGTAGGAAAACATAGGAAAACAGAGCCCCAGGAAGGGTGGGTGAAAATCTACCCAGGGATCGGAGAAAGGAGAGAAGCTACAGGGACTATAGCCACATCACCAGGTTAACAGCATGTGCAAGATATTTTTCATAGAATCATAGAATCGTAAGGGTTGGAAGGGACCTGAAAGATCATGTGGTTCCAGCCCCCCTGCCTTGCAGGGACATCTTCCACCAGACCAGGGTGCTCAGAGCTCCATCCAACCTGGCCTTGAGCACTGCCAGAGAGGGGGCAGCCACAGCTTCTCTGGGCAACCTGGGCCAGGGTTTCACCACCCTCACAGGGAAGAATTTCTTCCTAATATCTCATCTAAATCTGCCCTCTTTCAGTTTAGAGCCATTCCGCCTTGTCCTATCACTACACACCCTTGTGAAAAGCCCCTCTCCATCCTTCCTTTAGGCCCCGTTCAGCGACTGGCAGGCTGCTCTAAGGTCACCCCGGAGCCTTGTCTTCTCCAGGCTGAACAGCCCCAACTCATTTAGCCTGTCCTCGTAGGAGAGGTGCTCCAGCCCTCGGATCACCTTTGTGGCCCTCCTCCGGCCCCGCTCCAACACATCCATGTCCTTCCTATGTTGGGGGCTCCAGAGCTGGATGCAGGACTCCAGGTGGGGTCTCAAGAGAGCGGAATAAAGGGGCAGAATCCCCTCCCTCGACATGCTGGCCACCCTACTCTTGATGCAGCCCAGAATACAGTTGGCTTTCTGGACTGCAAGCGCACATTGCCGGCTCATGTTGAGCTTCTCATCCACCAGTACCCCCAAGTCCTTCTCCTCAAAGCTGTTCTCGAACGACTGTCCATCCAGCCTGTACTTGTGTTTGTGATTGCCCCAACCCGCGTGCAGGACCTTGCACCTGGTGTTGTTGAACTTCATGCGGTTCACGCAGGCCCACCTCTCCAGCCTGTGAAGGTCCCTCTGAATGGCATCCCTTCCCTCCAGTGTATCAACCACACCACACAGCTTGGTGTCGTTGGCAAGCATTTTTTGGTGACCTGGTGGCTATACAGTCCTTACCTGTGGGAGAGGTAAGCTATTGCACAGTACAGCTTGTGAAGGAAGGCTGTGTCTACAGAGCAGCATGATTTCCTCTCTGCAGTGGGTAAGGAATCGTAGTCAGACGAGAATGTTCCTGCTGTAATTGTAGCAATCCTCTAATAAGGATGACCAGGGTGAAAATCAAGCCATGCAACCTTTTTTTCGGAGTAATGACTATAAATCCAACTCAAGATATTCTTATGTCAGTTAAGTCAGTTAAACATAATGTACTGGTTCCTCATTACTCCCCAGATAGATACCAGGCAGTGATACTAATCTGTAATTTCTTTGTTATATTTTGAGCATAAAGTGGAAGAGAATTTGGAAAAAGCAGTGAGCCACTGTGAGAAAAGACTCCTAAAATCAAAATTTCAACCTAGAGAACCTTACAAGGAAGATGGAGTCCAAGAAACCATGCTCAGTTAAAGCAGTGACAAAACCTCATGCTGGTCCTGAGGAGGTGGGTGGTCCAGACGAGGTCAGGGAGACCAGTTCAGAGCTCTGTGTAAGGGAAATGCAGGGAACCAGCATGTCCTCAGCTTACCAGCTGCAAAGGATGCTCTCATCTGCGACGGCAGGCGTCCCTGAGGAACATACAGTGGGGAAGGTGAAGAAAGATGCAGATGTTGTTGAAACTGGGAGAGTAATGCCACATTTCCATATTCTATTTGTGTAATCTCCTCCATGGACTAATCTTACGCATAAAGAGCTTTGAAAAAGCGGGTGACCCAAGTGAGGAAAAGTAAGTGGGCACTACAAGTGAACAAACGAGTGGTTTGACAGCATGCGGGTAGAATGGTTTGCAGAATAGCTGTTTTAAGCTTCAATAACTAAACTGGCATTCAGAAGGGTTTATCTTCTTTCTTTTTTACTAGACTCTCTGTTACAGAGCAACTTTGAAGGACTAATAGTTAAGTATCTGACAAATATCAATGTCACTTCAGAATTTAGTGAAGATTCAGTGTCTTTACCCACGGCAATTTCTGATTTACTTCATGAAATTAAGCAGACTAGGGTAAGACACATGAAGCACTGTCAGATTTACAGTGGTAGCTGAATTTCCATGAACATTCTGCTGCTTTCAGCACACATA
>Ga0065711_1007290_pt1 | contig 15194 bp, 8 predicted proteins | sample Hoacrofraction12_FD_59098 | JGI IMG/M metagenome (GOLD analysis project Ga0065711, IMG submission 59098) | Hoatzin crop microbial communities from Cojedes, Venezuela - Epithelial fraction 12 v2 (version 2) | ecosystem: Host-associated > Birds > Digestive system > Esophagus > Crop | place... | reverse complement strand
AAAGCTAGACATGAGCCACCAATGTGCGCTCGTAGCCCAGAAGGCCAACCATATCTTGGGGTGCATCAAAAGAAGCATGGCCAGCAGGTCGAGGGAGGTGATTCTGCCCCTCTCCTCTGCTCTGGTGAGACCCTACCTGGAGTCCTGCGTCCAGCTCTGGAGCCCCCAGCAGAGGAATAACATGGAGCTGTTGGAGTGGGTCTAGAGGAGGGCCACGAAGATGATCAGAGGGCTGGAGCACCTCTCCTGTGAGGAAAGGCTGAGTGAGTTGGGGCTGTTCCGCCTAGAAAGGAGAAAGCTCTAGGGAGACCTTAGTCGGTCTTTCAGTACTTAAAGGTGGATTATAAGAAGAATGGGGACAAACTTTATAGCAGGGTCTGTTGTGACAGGAAAAGGGTTAATGGTTTTTAATTTAAAGAAGGTAGATTTAGACTGGATATAAGGAAGGCATTTTTTACAGTGAGGGTAGTGAAACACTGGAAAAGGTTTCCCAGTGAGGTGGTATATGCCCCATCCCTAGGGACATTCAAGGTCAGGTTGGACAGGGCTCTGAGAAACCTGACTAGTTGAAGATGTCCCTGTTCATTGCAGGGGATTGGACTAGATGATTTTAAAATGTTGTTTCCAACCCCAAACATTCTACAATTCTAAATTACAAAAATTTGTAAACACACACCTCAGATCCCTAAAATTCAATTTCATCCCCCTGAACTGTAAATTACCTATGAAGGTATTTTAAGAAGGGAACAATTGTGAACATTAATAGAGACTAAGGAAATATATGCAATGAAACATAGCAATTTGACTGCAGATAAGCTGTGACTCAAAACTGTGATAGGGGAGAACAAGAGTATTTTTATGCCTAGGTACCTATTCAAATGATCAATGCAACAGAACTTCGTCAAAAATTTACATTTACTCAGATGAATTATGCTGCGTTGAATTATTCTAAAATGAGATATAGTTAATTTCCCCTAAGAAGCTTGGCTTAGCTATTAAGCACCTAGCCCCAGAAAAATGTTTTATTATGGCCAGCACAGCTTCACAGGTGTCACGGTTTAAAGCAGGGCTTCAACAGAGTGACAGATGCTCTCCATTAACCCCCACCCTCCCACCAGAGGAAGGGAAAAGGAGGAAAAGGGAGAGAGACTTACAAATTGAATATAGAAAGTTTTACTGGTAACACTAAGAATACTAATAATATTAATAATAAGAGAAATAATGTAAAATATACAAAATCGATACTGAGTTTCCTGGAGTTGGGTGCGAGATGCTGGCGTCCCACCAGCAGCTGCCAGGCAGCACCAGGAAGTCCCAGACTGGACTCAGCAGCAGACAGGAACTGAACTCAGTAATTCACAGATAGGAATCTGGATCAGGATCGCAGAAAGGACAAAGAGCAAGGTCCTCTTCAGAAGGCAGCCATGGATGAAGCAAGCGAGACACTCGTGATCCCCCAGTTTTAAACTGAGTATGACATACGTGGCATGGAATGCCTAGGTGGTCAATATCGGATCACCTGTCCTGTCCACCCCTCCTTGCAAATACGACCCCTTCCGACTCCTCACATGCAGGACCCAAGAGATCTGTCTATGACCATGGCTGCTATAGTGATAATGATAAACAAGGGCTTTTTTCTGCATTCCTTTCCTACTGTTAGCTCAGTGTGGCTATAAACATTAGGTGTTACCAGCTTTGGAGCAGACAGTGTCTATAAAATATGCAGCCAGCTTCAGAAAAATACAGTTACTTAGAAGAACTTAGCTGTAAGGAAGATCCACTAAAAGAGAATTGGCTCTGTTTTAACCAAAACCAGTACAACAGGCTACCTTTATATTTATTGGAAGAAGACAGAGACTCTTTCAGAAGAGTTATGCATAGAACTTCTCCCCCTCGTGTTGTCATATCCAATTTCTTTTTGTTTTTTTTAAGAAAATGTCTGTTTAAAGAGTCCATACACCTCTATGAGGAATGTGAAAGCTAGTACAGCTTTTTGATAAAGCAGCTGGTTACAGCTGGCAACAGAAATTCCAAATAGAAATCTTTCAGACTTCTGTCTCTTGTTTATTTTGTCCCTCAGCGTCAGGACCCCACTATATAACATTCAAAGCACTGAATATTTTCATGAAGAGAGACACAAAAAATAGATGAACATCACTGACAGCAACAAAACCCATGTTCTCCCTCTGTATCTGCAACTCCCTCTATCCAGTCAGCTCAGCTCTCTACAACTCTTTTTGTTTTTGATTCAGTCTAATTACAGTAAATCCTTCTCATTTGACTTCAGGAATTGGAAGTTTATTTCAACATTAGACTCTCATCCAGTCACAAGTTACTATAGACCCTGTTTCTTAATTCAATATACTTGGCTTTGACTCGCAAGAAAGACTTTTTTTAAATTGACACACATAAACAACTTCATTATTATCCGGCTTAGATACAGTAAAAGTTTTACAAACAACCCAAAGTACAAATAGACTTACAAGCAATTGTCAGAATCATCAACTATCTATTTTTCAGTATCAATAGTATACAACTATTGGCCAGCCATTAATTTGCCAAAAGTTAACGTGTAAGAAGGATGTGGCCCTTGCTATTAGAATAGCAAGGTTTTCCAAAAGGAGGTTCCATTTTTTTCGGGTTTGCTGTGGGTTTCGTTTTTTTCAGTTTCGTTTTTTTTTCTTGGGGTCTGATTGGGGTTTTTTTAATGGTCTTTAAGATGTGACCTCTTGGTAGCATAGCTTAATGTTTTGCTAGCACAACATAGTCATGCATCTAGTCGATTCAGACTGAATAGTCACAAGGGCCCTATTCTCCTAAGGTTTATGAATATATCACTCAAAAAATAATGATCCATTACACACATACTTGTGTATATCTTCAAGTTTTTTCAACAACTTTTTAATATCTATTCAATTATGGCAATATCACTGGCAGAATTTTTTTCCCCAGTGCAGACACAAAATTCTACAGCTCCGAACAAAAGCAGAACTTCAGTGTTGCATTTGTGTTTTCTGGTGGTCAAAGTGTCTTGAGGCAATTTCAACCACTATGTCTGTAATTTGTCCTTACATCTCAGGAATTCTCTGGAAACAAACCAGTCATTCATAGGCTGTCATTCTGGTTTCGGGAGTACTTCATGTTTCTCAGATATTCCTTTACCAAGCACAAAAAAAGGCAGCTCTGTGGTAGATCAGTGCATCATTAGTCAGTTTTGTGGCTTATGATATCAATTACTTTTTCATAGAGGGCCAATAGGGACAAGTTTGAAGTCTATAAGTCTGTGATAGCCATAGAATTTGAAGTTAAGTACTGTTGTATGGAAAAAACAGGGTGGTTCAAAGCCTTTACAGTTAAGTTTTTTCCTGCTGAAAAATTTCTGTTCTGGCAAAACTGGAACAACAAGCACACACATGTTGATTTTGAAGTTATTTTCAGTATGAAGTTTTCTGAGATTCAGTATGGACTTTCTGACCAGTGAGTTATAAAGCAATGTAGAAATATGGAAGAATCTAAAACCTGTCCATTTCAATTTAGAGAAAATTATTTCAATACAAGTCTATTTTGCAGAAGTTTCAATGGTTTTCTTTTGCAGTACAGAGTAAAAACATACTTAAAGACCCCTTAACTTGCCAGAAAACTTCTGACACTCCCTCTACAAGTTGCCTCAAATGAACAGAAATTACTGTAAAGAGTGGAAACAAATCAAGTATCACTTTTTAAATTAAGTATTTCTTTCTCTTCGTACTTTCAAGGAATCTGATAACAGTAAAGTATTTTTTTCACATTTTAAACAGTGATACTCATACATGCTCAAAATATTAGCGTGACTCCACTTTGTTCCAAGTTCTACAAATTAAAAGCTACAGGTCTGGTAAACCAAAAATAAAGAAAATTGGAAATGTCTCTGATTTGTAAATTGTATATAGCTTTGCTTTGTTCGCTAAGAGCTGTGTGTACCATTAAAAATAAATATTTCATTGTATTTATTTCCAGAGTCTGGAATTATCTTCCACCTATGATATTGATAAGTAACACATTGCACTGAACGGCAAACAGATGACTGTAAATATATAGTCTTTGTTTTAAAAGGATGTATTAGAGCTAAGGAGATTAGTGAATAATTTCAGACTTTTTACAAGTTGCAACATTTGTCCATTATCTGAAACATGTAAACTCTATTTCAGATGCTACTTTGGTATAAAGCCAGTTATTTAATGGACTTTTTTATCTATTGTGTAGGTATAGACAGTAAGCACTGCAAGACAGAGGCTAATACTATTCATTAATGAAGAGGTTTTTATATAATAATAATAGCATTATATATCAAGTGGTAGGGAGTACATAAAATTCAATTTTAGTAACCTGAATGAAGGATTTTCATAGGATTCTTATCATGCTCAACTCCTCCTACTGTAAACACCACTGTAAATTGAGTCATTTATAGGGAAGATTCTGACATACGTTCTGACATCATTCTCTCTTTCCACAGACGGTGGAGGAGGACAGGTCAAAAAAGTACCTCAGCCAGTGTCTCACGTAAGTTTCTTAAATCAAGGGTTAGAATATTTTTCCTGGAACATAACTGGTACCCACTGTGACTCTTCATACTGCTGCAAACATTTCTGCTACCAATAACATTCTTATTATGTGTGTGCACTTATAATACCTTTCCATATACATGTATGTTACACAAATGTTACACAAATGTAACACGATATTATTTTTAAATACATTTTCATATATAAAATATGTTTCTTATACATACATATTCTCCCACTATGTTTTTAAATTCATCCATTGTTATTTTCTCTTTAGCTATGATTTCTGATTGTACAGAATTACTCTAATTTCTGCTGAATTTTGCAGTGCATATTGCAATATTATTTTGTATGAACCATTCTGATCTTCAACTTTACTAACATTTTGCTTTAGGTTTATTTTGGAAAAAAAGAAAAAAAACAAACCTCTTAGAAACAGATCTTCTCTAACTCTCTTCTCCTGAGAGAATCTGATTTTATATTTTTACCATAGCAGCTAAGCAAATGGTTGAAAAACTTAAATATATTAAGATAGTATTAGTCTATTAATTTATATGATGATTTAGAAGTGTATTCTCTATTAACAAGTGCTGGTTCATGGAGACTGGAAACAAAACTGTAATATGAAGAATAAAAGCTCTCTTGGTTAAGGATGATATCTCCTAAATAAATCCCTGCAGAAAAAAATGAGCTGAAAATGAAATAAATGTATTATTGGACAAGTAAATATAAACTTTCAACACTATTTTTACTTAAACTTTATTTCAAGTTATATTCTTTTACTGTAAAATCTACGATTTATTTTTCAATTTATTGTATGGTTTTAATCTCTATTCAAGTAAGCTTTGAGTGTTTTCAGTTATTCAATTACACTGAGAAAATCCTTATTTAATAAAAGTTTAATACAATTTAAACTTCCCAAGACCATTAAATCTCAAACTCATAATGCTATCAAATGCACATTCTACTGGAAGAGGTTCTGAATTTAATCTTTAGGCATTCTGCAATTATAACGAATGCAAATCTCTGTAGAAATTAAAGATAATTCAGAATCAGGTATAAAATATTCTAAATGAGAAGGACCAAAGTTTATTCTTCATTTAGGACCTCCAGCACTCATAAAATATCACAAAAAAATAATTAAAATTACTTAACTTCTGGGCACTCCGTTCTAATAGTTAGTGGATGTTCATAATTACTCTAGTTTACAGACATGTAAGATATGTTAACTGCGTTCTCTTGGAGTAAAGTCAGTTAACATTTGCCATCCTTAGCTTAGCATTCCTGCTCTAACTGGGTTAAATTTAAGCTCTATTTTGTTCCACATAATCTGGATCTATACTGACTCTCAGTAACCTCGGTAACTGAGACAAGTGTAACTGGTGCAGTAACTAGTGCAAGGCATTCGACACTGTGCCACATGATGTCCTTGCCTCTAAATTGGAAGGACATGGATTTGACAGATGGACCACTCGTTGGATAAGGAACTGGCTCAATGGACACACACAAAGAGTTGCAGTCAATGGCTCGATGTCCAGGTGGAGACCAGTGATGAGTGGCGTGCCTCAGGGGTCGGTACTGGGGCCAGTGCTGTTCAATATCTTTGTCGGCGACATGGACAGTGAGACTGAGTGCACCCTCAGCAAGTTTGCCGACAACATCAAGCCGTGTGGTGTGATTGACGTGATGGAGGGAAGGGATGTCATTCAGAGGGACCTTGACAGGCTGGAGAGGTGGACCTGCGTGAACCGCATGAAGTTCAACAAGGCCAAGTGCAAGGTCCTACACCTGGGTCGGGGCAATACCAAACACAAGTACAGGCTGGGCAGAGAGTGGCTCGAAAGCAGCCCTGAGGAGAAGGACTTGGAAGTACTGGTGGATGAGAAGCTCAATATGAATCGGCAATGTGCTCTTGCAGCCCAGAAAGCCAGCAGTATCCTGGGCTGCATCAAGAGAAGCATGGCCAGCAAGTTGAGGAAGGTGATTCTGCCCCTTTACTCCACTCTCATGAGATCCCACCTGGAGTACTGCGTCCAGCTCTGGTGCCCCCAACATAAGCAGGACATGGATGTGTTGGAGCGGGTCCAGAGGAGGGCCACGAAGATGATCAGAGGGCTGGAGTCCCTCTCCCACGAGGACAGGCTAAGAGAGTTAAGGTTGTTCAGCCTGGAGAAGAGAAGGCTCCAGGGTGACCTCATAGCGGCCTTCCAGTACCTGAAGGGGGCCTACAGGAAGGATGGAGAGGGACTTTTCACAAGGATGTGTAGTGATAGGACAGGGGGGAATGGCTGTAAACTAAAACAGGGCAGATTTAGATGAGGTACTAGGAAGAAATTCTTCACCATGAGGGTGGTGAAACACTGGAACAGGTTTCCCATAGAAGTTGTGGCTGCCTCCTCCCTGGAAGTGTTCAAGGCCAGGCTGGATGGAGCTCTGAGCTACCTGGTCTAGTGGAAGATGTCCCTGATCATGGCAGGGGGGTTGGAACCAGATGATCTTTAAGGTCCCTTCCAGCCCTTACCATTTTATGATTCTGTTCTATGGTTCTAATTGACCAGACATTTTACTTAGCAAGTACTTATGCAGGTTTAGTAATTTAAAAGGAATTTAACAACAGTACAAGGCCTTTAGTGATTGGATCATTAAAAGTCAACAGATTTTTTGATACCGTAAGAGTTGCATGAAGCTAATTTAATATTTATCAGAATTAATTATCTTCTTTCCTATAGCTTGTAGAATGTTTTTGGATGAAGTCATGAAAACATCAAGAATGTAATTTAAAATACTTTGTACTACACCAATTCTTCTCAGTAGAATTACATGAAGTTTGGGATTCATGGAAAGTTTTTTACCTAAGCTTAAATTTATGAAATGTATTGTTATGCTTTTCTTTCTTATGTATTAATTGTGTCTAATGATATCCTCACTGTGTAATATCTGATCAAAATAGAAAGGAATGAAGCAGTTTATTATTTTTGCCATAAATTTTTCACTGTGCATAAGTTTGTATTTCTTACATAAATAAATTATTATTACCTAAATTCCAAGACTATGAATTGTGTGATTTTAAAATGCCTTAAATTTTTATATCTACATATGTAGAGTAACATTTCATTTGGAAGCATTAGGAAATTCAGTTATTAACTGATAATTGAGCTTGATGAGGATTTTAAATCTCATCCAATCACTTGAATAACTTGATCAGCTAGACTAAACACACATTGATGGGGCGTAACTCAGTCCCACACAAATTACTACATCATAGATGTTTTGAGATTGTGTATTGTACATGTAAGTAAGCCCAAGCAAAACATTTTCCTCTGACCTCAACTTTTTCCTGCTGGTTTGCTTTAACCAGATCTTCTTCTAGCATTATGTGTGATGCTATTTTGAAGTGCCTAAGCTTGCCTATACTCTGCGCTTCGAGCAGGTATATAATAAGGTTTACTTTACGGAGTGGAGCTTGCCTAGCTTCTACACACAGAAGTGCTTTTCTTTTAATTTAGTCTTAAGTGGTAAGTCTATGAGCTTTTTATATAATAATAGCACTGTAGTATTACATTATAATTCTATTACACAATAATATAATTATATGACATTATATAATTATTATGTGTTATAGTATTATTGTAATACAAAATTTAAATGTTATTACTGTGTGATGATTGTGAATTGGTGAAGTAAGAATACCAGTCTACGTATTCTTGGTTTATTTTCATATTGAATGTTTCAGCATAGGCTCCATATCCTACAATGCTTATTTTTGTAGCAATTAAGGAATCCGTGGTGTTTCTGTGGATGTTTTGTTACTGGTTTTGGCAAGCATTGCATTAAAAGACAACAGGTAAATGAGTCTGATAGGTCTCTGATTTCAGCTGCTTTTCAAAATTAATAGATTGCAGATGAGATGTTCATAATAATGGATCCAGCAAAACAGTACATCTTATATTAGCTTTCTCTGTTACTGATTTTAATATATCCTATAATACATGAATTATACACCTCTATTATCTTTTATAGTAACTAAATTTTTCAATATAATTCTAGTTCACCCTGAACTGAAGAAGTGTTCCTTTAAGGAGCAGTAACTCTGGAAAAAGAAATTTTGAAGTAAAATTAATTTTCTCTCAAGATAACTCGTGTTTTTTTTTGAAAGGGAAATTTTTCTCAGAAAAAAATATTCAAAACAAAATTGACAGCTAGTTCAAACATGTACCACTACCATTAGTATAAAATTATATTTTTTGAAAGAGATTGCAAACATTTGAGTTGATCTGAATATATTAAAAAAGAATATTCTCCTTTGAATTCCTTTAAAAATGTTGTAACTATTCAGTTGAGAACAAGTTATTTATTTGACTTAGGATGACTAATCAAATCCTATTTGTCATCTGTTCAAAATAGTCCTCTAGCACCTCTTACATCCTGGATTTCACTAACTGTAGTTTTGTCACCATCAAATTATGACATTTATCTGTCCAACCTATTTTCTAGATCTCTTAAAAATGTGAAATACAGAATCAGACCAATCAGAGAACCTTGTGACATTCCTAGGTTACGGGATTTCACTGCAATGAAAATGAACTGATAGTTTTGCGGGTTTTCAGAGCTTTTTGCTTGTTTGTTTGGTGGGATTTTTTTCATTTACATCCTTTCACATTCATTTACATACTTTCAAATTCATTTACATCCTTTCAAATTCATTTACATCCTTTCATTGTCCTTGGGTTTATATCTTTTAGGTGCTTGAGATGAATGGCTTCTAATGTCATATTTTATTTAATAGCTCTTTATAAATATATTGTGAAAAACTAGGCACATGAGGTTAACTTACAGTGCTGTCTACCTCACAGAAATATTTGTAGAACTGTAATAGATTAATTGTAACTAGCTGAAAACATTGAGCTTACACTTTATTGTGATGGGCCTCATAGTTCTTCAGTTTTCTATAAATCCCATGATTTTACTAAACACAGAAACAAATATAATGCTGCACATCAATTTTAAAAAAATTACTTCTATGTATAATTTTCTTATATCTAGGTCTTATTAGATTAATGGTGCAGAATTAAACTCAGTCTCATTTTAAACATTTCTTTGCACACGTGTGTGTGTCTGTGTGTGGGTGTGTGCATACAACCCTGAAAAAGTACCCAGCTGAATATGAAATGTTCAGCTGAAATATTGCCTTGAACAGTGACTCATTTCAATTCATTCCAACGTAGCTGTGAGAAAACAATGAGCAACTTTGTAAGGGTTAATGATATAGTTCTTTTTCCAGGTGAGACACATTTGAGACAGATTTGTTGCATTACTTGTTTCAATAAATGCCCTACTGTGAAGAGCAATGCTCGACAACAGCTCCAAGCAAGAATTCAACTATGTTAATGGTGGCTTACTACCCTCCTTTCTGAATAAATGAAGTTTTAGAAGTAAGCATTCGTTGCAATAATCGCCATTAAATATTACTCAGTTATAAGCATTAATCTGTACAGATTTATAGGATTCTGATATACAACTTCCTGAAATAACAAAACAGGAAAGTCTTTTAGAATCAGCAGCTTACTAATGAAGTTGTTTGGCTAACTGTGAGTAAATGTTTATATATATGTTTGTGCATATAATGTGTTAAAATATATAATCAAAATATGTGTACGTATACAAGCACAAACATGCAAGTATATATTGCTGAAGAATATGGGAGTTCGTACTTTTGTTTTGCTGCTTTCTTTCACTGCTGCAGTTTAAATTAAAGTGTGGCCTTGAAATATGGAAGAATTTATGTCTGTGGCAGATATGAAATGTCTAGAAACTGACAAAGGAGGATATTAACAGAAATTATTCACTATATATATTACCATTCACGACTATTTTAATTTAAATAATCCTTCAATAAGCAGGAACAAAAGTCTATCAATATCAAATATTGATCACCTCGTATATCATCTTGTATTTTTATGCACAACTGCAGTTGAAAAGCATCAAAACTTTATGGTTGTTCCTCTGTGCAGAATGAGATATTACATTATAAATTACATTCTCATTTTAAGCTAGTTGGCCAGATCTTAATCTTTGTTAATAATGGTTTTCACTGATAGCATACTACCTTAACTATATAGCCAAATTTTATTTACAGTAGATTTTAATTTGGTTCAATTCAGTCTATAATAAATTCACCTCTTTAAGATTCTGTAGTGTTTTCTTTCAAACAGAGGAAATGACCATCAATGCCGTAACTCTCCACTTGTTTGTGTAGCAGTTTGCTCACTGACTTCATTATAAACAAGATTATACCTACCTTGCAATACATTTACATCTTGTAGTAGGCAGCATAATTTGGCAGATAATGTAACTAAACATTTATTACTTTTATTTTATTGTGATTGATTCTCACCACCAATACTTGTTAGAGTTTTTAATTTATTTTAAGGTTTTTTACATGCATATAACAGATTGCCCCAGATGCAAGGATATTTTTTATAAAGTCTCTCAGGGCACATAGGACCCAACTATTTCCTGTTTTTCTATCACTTCCAGCAGATCTTTCCTGATTCCTGCTAGCCACTGGAAAATACTTTTTTTTTCTCTTCTGGCCTCCTGCACTACTATGTCTACAATTAAGATATGCAGATTCTGCAGAAATACTGTGCTAGCTTTCTGATACTCTAGAGCCTTGTGTTGACAGCTTAGCATTTGCCTGGGATAACCTAGTGGACAGTGCAAGGACAAAACCACTTTTGGGATGGATATGCCATAACATTAGACACTTACTTGGAAACTACACTTAATGAAACCTAAGACATGGCAAGTGGCAATTCAAATATCTATGTATAGCATTCCAAATTGAACAGCACAATGATAAATCTTTAAAAAATTTTGGGGTTGATGTAGCTTGAGAGTTAGCATGACTAGGCCGCTTAAGAAAAACAGTTACCATAACTGAACAGGGCACTGGAAAGGGCAGTTATTCATAACAATTGAGAAAGTGTTGATAGTGCACACGATGTGGGTTAGCAAAAACAAGATGTGTTCAACGACTTGGAGGTGGTCTGTTGCTATTGGCGCTAGTGCATAGTTACCAATCATAAGGGAATATGGGGTGCGTGAACAGCGCATGATTTATGTCGGTAGCCTATCCGAATAAGTGTGATCGCGTGTGCAGATATGAAAAATGTATATAACCATGCAAGTGGAGCAATAAAGTGAATCGACTGTGCATTGCATCAATGTGTGAGAGTCGTTCCTGTACCTGCATGGATGCTGAAACTCGTCAAAAAAAGGACAGACCTCAGAAAAACCCCCCACAATATTTACTCTGCTTATGCTAAGTTGAAATCTGAAAGGCCACTATTCCTCTCACTGAATTTAGTCTTTATAAGAAAGATGTGTTTTTGGCACAACCAATCAAAGACTCGGTGATGATTCACCTGGCCAAAATTAATTCTCTGCAGTGTAGGTTTCTTGTCTAAGCTTGCCCTTTTAAGTGATATTAATCATCATGGAAGAGAAATAGGCACTTCTATAATCTCCTCTTAAAATAAAAATCTAAAATATGCAGATGAAATTCCACCCTTGCAATGGTTTTTTTGTTGTTTTCCGTTGACCATAAAAGCATCCTCGAGCAATTGATTCAGATGCATGTATCCATAGGGTTATGGGATCATAGAATGCTTTGGGTTGAAAGCGACCTTAAAGACCATCTAGTTCCAACTCCCCTGCCATAGGCAGGAACACTTTCCACTAGACCAGGTTGCTCAAAACCCCACTGTAAATATTTCTGGCAAATTAATTCCACACTACAAATCTGCTTGTCCAATGTCTCAGATTTATTTCACTAATCTGTTTTCAGTTGAAAAGCAGTTGCTTTTATGCAGTCTCTTCTGGAGTCTTCCAGGGGTATCATTTAGATCAATTTACTCTCTGAATCTGAAGTAATTCTTACAGAATACAGAGTAATAGTCTGTAATAGAGTCATAGTCCTTACTTCTCTGTAAATCTTGCAGAAGTTAGTTCTCATCTGTCTTACTATGGACCTACCTTACAGAAGATAAGAAAAAGAATCGTAGAACAACCCAGGTTGGGAGGGACCACAAAAGATCTTCTGGTCCAACTTCTTGTGGAAAAGAGAGCCTAGATGAGATTTTCTAGCAGACTGTGCAATTGCATCTTGAAAATCTCCAGTGATGGGGGCTTTACCACATCCCTAGGAAGGCTGTAACAGTGATTAATTGTTCTCACTGAAAAAAAATTTATTTCGTATATCAAGAACCTCTATTGGTGCAACTTGTATCAATTGCCCCTTGTCTTCTCCATGTGCTTCTTATGGTGAGAGAGCCTCCGTCCTCTAAGGCAGGTTCTCCACCCCTTTGACAATCTTTGTGACCCTCCTTTGGAAACTTTCCAGTCTTTCTGCATCTCTTGAATTGTGGGGACCAGAACTGGGCACAGTACTCCAGGTGCAGCCTGAAAAACACTGAGTAGAGTGTGATGATCACATCTGTATCTCTACTATTAATGCCCCTGCAGATGCAGTCCATTATCTGATTTTGTTGCTGCAGCAGCACATTGCTGGCTCACGTTCAGCTTCTTGTCCACCAGGACCCTCAGATTTTCTTCAGCAAGGCTGCTCTCCAGCTACATGGATAATAGCCTGTACTGACCTTCTTGGTTATTCCATCCCAAGTGCAGGGACTTGTCTTTGTTAAACTTCGTATAGTTCTTTCTAGCCCACTCTTCCAGCCTGTCCAGGTGTCTCTGTAAGACAGCTCTTCCATCAAAAGTGTCCACCTCATCACACGGTTTAGTGTTGTCAGCAAAGCTGAAGAGAGTGCTTTGAAACATAGAATCATAGTATAAGTAAGGTTGGAAAAGATATCATCAAGTCCGACCATCAACCCATCATCACCAAGCCTATTAAACCAAGTCCTGAAGCGCCATATCTTCACCTTTTTGAACACGTCCAGGGATGGGGAATCTACCACTTACCTGGGAAGACTGCTCCAACACTTGACCACTCTTTCAGTAAAAAAATTTTTACTAATATCCAATCTAAATGTGCCCTGATGCAACTTGAGGCCATTTCCTCTCATCCAATTGCTAGTTACCTGGGAGAAGAGACAAACACCCCCCTCACTACAACTTCCTGTCAGGTAGGTGCAGAGAGCAATAAGGTCTCCCCTCAGCCTCCTGTTCTCCACACTAAATAATCCCAGTTGCCTCAACTGCTCCTCAAAAGACCTGTTCTCTAGATCCTTCAGCAGCTTGTCTGGACATGCTCCAGCACCTCAAAGTCCTTCATGTAGTGAGGGGCCCAAAACTGAACACAGTACTTCAGGTGCAGCCCCACCAGTACTGAGTACAGGGGCATAATCACTTCCCTACTGCTGCTGGCCACATTGTTTCTGACACAAGACAGGATGTTCTTGGCCTCCTTGACCACCTGGGCACATTGCTGCCTCATGTTTGGCTGGCTGTCAACTAACACCCCAAGATCTTTTTCGTTTGGGCAGCTTTCCAGCCACTCTTTCCAAAGCCTGTAGCATTGCATGGGATTGTTGTGACCCAAATGTGGGTCTCAAGAGGAGTACAGGGGTCTCGTTAGGTCATGCAGAGAGGAAATTAAGCAAGGCAAAAACCCAGCTAGAACTCAAGCTGGCCACTGTTGTAAGGGACAACAAAACATGTTTTTACAAATACATTAACAATAAAAAGAGGGCCAAGGAGAGCCTCCATCCCTTATTCGATGTGAGGGGGAAAATATTGTCAACAAGGATGAGGAAAAAGCTGAGGTACTCAATGCTTACTTTGCCTCAGTCTTGAACAGTCAGACTGGTTATTCCCAGGGTAGACAGCCCCCAGTGCTGGAAGATAGGGAAGGAGTGCAGAACAAACCTCCCATAATCCAGGAGGAAGCAGTAAATGAGCTGCTATGCCACCTGGACACTTACAAGTCTATGGGACCAGATGGGATCCACCTAAGAGTGCTGAGGGAACTGGTGGAGGAGATGGCCAAGTCACTCTGCATCATCTATCAGCAGTCCTGGCTAAGAGGGGAGGTCCCAGATGACTGGAGGCTTGCCAGTGTAACACGCAATGTAACAAGAAGGGCCGGAAGGAGGATCCAGGGAACTACAGGCCTGACATTGGTGCTAGGCAAGATTATGGAGTGGTTCATTCTCAGTTGGCTCACCGAGCATGTGAAGAACAACCGGGGGATCAGGCTCAGCCAGCATGGGTTCATGAAAGGCAGGTCCCGCTTGACCAACCTGATCTTCTTCTACGACCAGGTGACCCACCTAGTGGATGAGGGAAAGTCTATGGATGTCATCTACCCGGACTTTAGTAAAACATTTGACACTGTTCCCCACAGCATCCTCCTGGAGAAACTAGCTGCCCATGGTTTGGACGGGTGTAATTGTTGCTGGATAAAGAACTGGCTGAATGGCTGAGTGCAGAGAGTAGTGGTGAATGAAGTTAAATCCAGCTGGTGACCAGTCACGAGTGGTGTTCCCTAGGGCTCAGTTTTGGGTGTGGTCTTGTTTAGCATCTTTATCAATGATCTGGATGAGGGGATTGAGTGCTCCCTCAGTAAGTTTGCAGATGACACCAAGCTGGGCGGGAGTGTCGATCTGCTTGAGGGTAGGAAGGCTCTGC
>Ga0065711_1042706_pt1 | contig 15195 bp, 7 predicted proteins | sample Hoacrofraction12_FD_59098 | JGI IMG/M metagenome (GOLD analysis project Ga0065711, IMG submission 59098) | Hoatzin crop microbial communities from Cojedes, Venezuela - Epithelial fraction 12 v2 (version 2) | ecosystem: Host-associated > Birds > Digestive system > Esophagus > Crop | place... | reverse complement strand
TGCTCGTGCATTTTCTGTCTTCCCCAGCAGGCAGGAGATGATAGTGGGTTACTCACAGCCCGTGTTACGTACAGGCGGACTGGCTTGCCGGTAAGTATACTGAGATTTGCCAGTCAGCTGCTCTCAAACAGAATTTATAGTGTCCTTTTTCTTAGTGGAGGCACTAGTTTGAGTTTCTTTCCTTTGAAACTTCCCTGTTTGCCAGCGATTGAGGGGTTTGAGTGGATGGAAGAGGGTGCACAAGTGTAAAAAGCCTCCCTTCCCTCAACAAGCTGTCCTAGAAAACAGCATTTTTTTTTTCCTTTGCCAAGAAAAAAAAGAAGTTCTCATCAAACCAATCTATTTCAACATTATAACCCTTATCCCCCAACTAAAGATGTACAGTTTCTGCCAAAACCCAGCTCATTACACAGGATTTTCATTTCTCTCTGAAGGGCTTACGCTTGAGAGTTTCTGTGAGCGTGGTGAGTGAATTCCTGGGAAAGGGGGGGTGCACCCAGGGTCCCCCAGTGCCCCCGGGGTACCCCTGTCCTGTCCCCGGGGCTGGTGGGAGAGGATGATGGGGGGCAAGGCGCCTTCCTTGGGGGGGAGGCGGGGGCTACTGGAAGAGGAGGTTGGCTCGTCGAGGATTTGTCAGTAAAACTCTGTAAACCCAGCCTGGCATGCGCTGAGTAAATGATAACTTCACCCTGATGTTCGCAAGATGACAATCGAGGCATTTTACCTTTTAAAGCTGCGTGTCTGGGAAGCCGTGGCTCTGTCAAAGATTCCGGTGCTGTTGCCGAGGCGCTGGGGGAAGCCCTGAGATAGCGATGTTAAGAAAGCACTTGCAAAACTTTTTGCTTGTTGCTTGCTTTGCGGCTAAGAAAAACTGAGGCCAGCTCTTGATGCCACTCGTTATTAAATGCTTTCTTTAGCAAATGGGCTTGAATACACACACAGTCGTTTGTCTCCCTCTAAACTGCTAATGCTTTTGACACATTTTTTGAAGTTCCCATCATGAACTGTAGCCTTTCGACTCCCTGCGGTTTGCTGGCAACGTCCAGACACGAATCTTTATTTTTCTTTCCTGTAGTAAGTATTAAAAATCAGTGAGAAAAGGTTGCTTGGTATTAGGATTAACTTGGGCTTCAGTTTCTCTTCACTCCGTTTTCTGGTCAGGGTCACTCTCACACTGGCCAACCCAGTGAGCGGCCAGTTAAAGCCGCGTCCGATGGAGAAGTGCCGCCCTGGGTCCCGCAGGAGTCAGTGGTCGCAGTCCGGATGCGGGTGGTGGGAGGAGGATTGTGCCACGAGGCAGCAGATGAACCTTGTGCCATCGCTTGATGAAAAATAGATCAAAAAAAGGGTCAGGTTTCTGTGAAAATAGAAAGAAGAAGAGAACAATATCTTAGGTGAGAGGCTAAAGTAATTCAATTTATTTGGGATTATTTCTGTGTATGAGTGAAAGGGTAAGAGTGTTTTACTGCAGACTGGTAGATCTGCAAAGAATCAAGATTTTTCAGTTGTAAAATATCTAATTAATGCCATTGATTCACCTTTTTGATGTGAGTTAAATGACTTTTGCAGATCATATGTGTATATCATATATATTTATATTCTGTAAATATGATAAAAAGAATAAATATTGTGTTCTGTATTACCATGTAGTGAGCTCTGACATCCAAAGCACAGGTTGGCACCCTGTTCCTTATGGACTAACAAGGTGGTGTTAATCTCTGCGCCATTACTCTGTGTGTATAGGAATGTTGTTTTAGTATTAATCTTTTCAGATTTCCAGGACTAGTTGTCATACCTCTTTTCACTGACAACAAGTAATTGTAAAATAAGGATATAGCTTAGTAAATGGTTATGAATTGTTATTTTTTGACTGTTTCTATGTACTGGTTGTTCAGTTCCCTGATGAGTCGTCCAAATTAGTGATCTGGATGCATTAGATAGCATCATTTACTTCGTTTTAGAGCAAGACACAAGACCAAAGCTCTTTTCGTCTTCCAGAGATAAAATCCTTGAGTTTAGACAAATTGTCAGATTTCTTTGACTCAGTTGTGGGTTTTTTGTATGTCTTGAAGTCTACCACTTTCACCCATCTGCAGCCTGTCTCCGTTGCCTATTTGAAAAGAGGGCTAAAAATACTTACAGGCAGTATCTCAACAGTTGGTCGCCGAGAGACAGCAATTTATTGACATATCAAAGGCAGGTGCACGCTGACATCTGCTACGGAATTTAGAATAATCAAAAATAATTCACTGATTGAAAAATTTAATTAAAAAGAAAAAGTGCCACATCTCATAAATTGGTAGAGGGTCTTCTGGTGAATCATGAGATCTCTCTGAAAGGAACCTGGTCATCTCTGTAATATAGATTTGCAGCCTGGATACATTCAGTGTAGAAAAATGCATGCGTAGAAGGTCCTTTGATATCGATCTAACAGAAACTGTTAGAGGCCATCATAGCCTAGGACATACTTGTTGGAAGTGATCATACTTGCGTGGTATTAGATACTTCTGCACTACGTGGAGCCTCCAAGAAGGTGCGTGCGGGTGTAGTTGGTAGGATGCCAGTAACTGTGAAAAATGAGAGTTGGAAAAACTTGAGATTGCTGTGACAGCCAAAGACAGAAATGAGCTGACTTTAGGAATGCATTAAAAAAATATTTAAAGCATAATGTGCTCAGCTATAATGGAAGATAGAATTTAAAATCTTTCTTGGCTGAGCTCAGCTCGTGTCTTTTATAAGAAGAGTTCATTGGATAAAGGGCAGAACAGCAAACCCTGGGTATTTTAAGATCAGGCTCTCCGAGTACCACATATAGGAAAATATAGTGCTAAACGCTTTCCCCTTGACAAATGTGGTTCTGTTGCCATATGATCCATATTTCCAGCTCCAGGATGTATCGCCCTGAAAACTGCAAAACTAAGTATTAAGAAATATGTCTTGAAAATGTGCCAGCTAAGTTCCTTAAAAGGATCTGAGAAAGGATGACTCAGTACTTAAATGGCCATTCGTTGCGTCTGCAGAGCACTCCAGGTTAAATTCTCTGAAATAGTCCTGATTTCTTGTAGAAGCTCCTCTGTGCTGCAGAGCCAGTGCTGCCGCAGCAGCTCATTGCCAAGGTCCTGCTGAGGCAGGAGGGAGGCGGTGACATCAACGTGGAAGAGGGACAGCAGGGTCCTGAGCAGTGAGGAGGAGGAGCACCGAGGCTACCCCGGAGAAGGTCTGAAATTTTTGAGTTGATTAAAAGCTGCTCTAAAGCAGGTTTTGGGTGTCGGATGGGTGGTTAACCTCTGGTTTCAGCAGCAAGGAGCACAGGGGGATATTGCCTTCTTGCCGCAGCGTGCTGGTTGTGGTGTGTGTGGCAGGGCTTGGGCATCGCACTGGTGTGTCGGACCACTTTGGTGAAATGTTTGTGACTTGATGCATGGGCTGTACTTGGTATTTTGTATCTATGTTCATCTCTCCATCTTCCTCTGCTCTCTTTGCTGCTTTGTATCACAGAACCTTATTCAAAGCACATCTTTGTATAAGAACAGATTTTTTTTCTATTCAGTCAGTATTTCTGAATTTCTATCTTAGCCCAGGTGTTTTGTGGGGTTTTTTGGGGGTTTGTTTTTATGTTTTCTTTCTTTTTCTTCTCTCTCTTTCTCAATAAAAACTGTTTTTTCAGTCTGTCACTGCTGCTCCCCTGCAAGCAGTGAGCTCTTGGGACATCAGGCATAGCTGTGCTCTTTCAGAGCTCAGCATGGGGCAGAGTTGAAGTGACAAATGTTGAGCATGCAAAGCTGAGACATCCGAGTTTATTGTCAAGTGACTAGTGCTTTTTGCTTGTTGAAACACATATAAAATAACCTTTACTGGCATAATTCTTTTTAAGATTTCTGTCGTCTTGGTCATATAGGAATATGATTTTTTTGCCACTTGTTTGCTGACCAACAAAACCAGATTTTCTTTGCAAAGTGGATTTCTGCTGCTTCAGTTTTGACGAACCTGAATTCAGGTGCACTGTAGGAACCTACCTTTCAGAAAACACTAACTTCATCTGCTGAAAATCAGATCCCTTTAAGCATTTGTCAGATTTTTAAAGTATCCTACTACAACCATTTGCAACCTTGAACAGTCTCAGCTGGCGCGGGTAGGTGAAGCCACCAGGAACGTGCGGCACTCACGCCTAATGAGCGCGGGGTTTAGCTGCTGTGGTGCTTGCCAGCTTTTGACTGACAGCCTTTTTTTGCCTCCTCCTGAGTGGAACCAGCTTCTTTCTGTCTTTTCAATAAGCGGAGAGAGCTACGCATCAAGGCAATGTCTTTCATGGGTATTTCTCATAGCTTCTGATCCATATTTGAGGAACCTTTACTGAATTTTTCTATTTGGTTGGGTGCACTGATAGATTTTTGCTACCTGTGTTCCATTATTCATTTTTCTTCGTTGAACCTTGAGAGAAAAATAAAACAGGAAGTTTCCAGATATATGTGCTTCCAGATTTTGAAGATTCATCAAAACTGTGCTACGGTCTCTTGCAATTGCTTGTGGAGGAGGGATCCAAGCTCTGCTGAAGTCAACGTGAATCTCTTGCTAACTTCGTTGACTTAGTGGTCATTCTACCTTTGGCTCTATATGGACAGTAAGTAAATGTCAATTATCTTTGCAGGCAGAGGAGAGGTGCTTGTAGAGATACTACGCTTAAGGAGGGGTCTGTCCTAGGGTGTTTTCATGAAAGCTTAGAATAAAGGAACTTAAATAAAAGACGCATATTTTATTCCTATTACTGGAAAAATCTCATGTTAAGAAGTTTATGTGGGACAGGTGGAGACGAGAAGGAAGGAAGGAATCCATTGCTTAATGGTGATTGAAACTGAGGAGGGCAGAAATATGCACCTGAAAAAAATAAAGTTGTTTTCTCGTAAAAATCGAAATACAAATTCAGGGTGACATCTAAATCCCAACAAATTTGAATCTTCTCTAGCACATTCTGTGGAATCCAGTATAAATAAAATTCCTGGTTCACCAGTCTGAGGCAGAGGGACAAAATCTGTGACTACATCCCAGCATGTTTTTGGGTTGAAATAAGAGGATGTGATAGGGACAAGGGACGTGTATGTCGATGAATATTGTACATGTTGCTGTGAGTGTCAATACATACTATTCGTGTATGAAACTGTGTGGAAAATAGTGCAAGTTTTCTTTCTATCTAGGATTAGGTGTGACTGAATAGAAGAAATGCTGTGATTTATTTTACGAAATTTGCATGATGGCCTTATTTACCCCGAGTTTGGGAAAGAAGGGGGATAGTCTATTTACCAATCACAGAATCAATTCTAATTTTGGGTATTAATTCCTTTTGTCTCTGTTGAAGTGTCTTGTATCCTCATCTGTCTCCGCCCTGAAATCCAGGGCTTTATGTGGAGCGTGTCAGTCTATGTTCTACAGGTGTGTGTTTTGCAGTGGTAAACCAATATTTTCCTTTACGAACAGAGCAAGTTTGCCTCGGGTAAATTCTTTCTCCGGGAAAACCCATTCAATAATGCTTCAGGGCTTGTATCTCAAGATGAAATAGAAATCTGGCTTGCTGCTAAGATGTGAGAATATTTTCATGTCTATGACAGCTGAAGGAAAATTAGCAAGAAAAAAGTTTATACTCTGTAAGGGGTGGGGGGCAGCAGCCAAATCCTCAGAATATAGATAAGGTTTCTTTGCCCTTGGCATGGATTTCTGTCTCCTGTGAACTGCACTATGCAGCTCTCTCAGACCCATCTGGAGCCTTTCCCTCTTTGCCTGCTGGATAAACCTCCCAAACCTGCACTGAATTTCTTCTTCTGTCTCCTCCTCTCAGCCTTTGTGAAAAGACAAGGTTATGGCGAGGCTGACCTTGCTTTGGGGTCTGGGTCTGGCGGGGCTGAACGATGTGGGGTAATCTCAGGGTTTTGTGAGAGTTTTTGCCTGCCCTGGGGTTTCCCAGGAGTGATGCAGTACTCCCAGGAGTCCAGTGCTGCTCGTGCTGGTGACCAGTGCTGTTCTGCTGCGTTGGATATAGACATTAACTAGTGGCAGTGGGTGCACGTTGGTTGTCTTTAGGAGGAAAAGAGACATTTATGGTGGTGAATTGTCATATTCCAAGATAGATGCTGTGTTTCTGAGGTTTGATGTTACAGAAGAAAGACATTCTAATTAATTTTTTTTTCTTTTAATGTAAGGTCAGTGGTTTGACTAAGCTGCAAGGTACACACCTGAATTTTTAATTCATTTATTTTTCTATTCTGATAGCATTTTTTGTCCCTCTATGCTATTAATGAGGTTTGATCTTGCTCCTTACTCAAAGCTGGAGGCTTAGTTTGCTGTAGCATTCCAGCTGGCACAGGCAGCAGGACGGCACTCGCGGCGGTGTCGGTCTGAGGTGCCCATGCATCAGCAGCAGAGCGTGTGACCGGCTTGTGATTAGTTTGCGTTTCTTTATGGCTCCTCTTTATAGGCGGGGGAATTGCATAACTTAACGTGAGTAATACTAATTATTTTGGATCTGTCATTTCACAACTGATGATGAATAATGCAGATAGTGCTGTGACGCTAAATGCAGTTGTTGGGGTTTTTTTGCCTTTTCCCCTCATCATCTGCCTTGAAGTATTGTGACATTGGATGACACTGATAAACCTAAATTCTGTAATTAAGCTTTATTTTAATGATCCTGGAAAATATTCAATTTTGCATGTTCTCATAGTTTAAATGTGGCTTAATGAGTCTTCCAGCTTTCCTGTCTGCTTAATTCACTACTGACATTTCTCCATTTGGATAACAAGATTCAGTAGGATAAAACTATCTCCAAAATGCTCCACACTGGCGTATTTAGGTTTTCACCTTAATGGAGATATTTTTATGCCATTAGATCAATGCTTTTTTTCCATTTATCTGTGGAAGGCAAGGTAAGGCCTTTTGCTAAGCAAATCACATCAAAAGATGAGGGGGGAATTTCAGTGACTGTGTATCTGATTTTTATAAAAGAATTCACCTTATTTTCCATGAGCATTGGTGTGACGAGGATATTTTGCACTACTGCTTCCAGAAAGTAAGCTTTAAGCCTCCCTGTACAGGCTTTTGCATTTGCAAAAAAATTGTATATGATGAAAGCAAATGACTGAAACCACGGGCTGCTCACCCCCTCACTGTAAACTGTGCACAGAGTCGAGTGAATATGTAGCTACGCAGAAAAAAGCTGTGGTTAGGTGGGATCTTCTCCGTTTTTTCCACAGTATGCCAGCAGAGCTGCTGGCTGCCTTGCTAAAGAAAAGGCAGCTATGTGTGTTGGGTGAGGAACATGTGTAGATTCAGCTTGGCTGTCTGAGCTGAGTTCTGAGAGCTCTGTCCATAACGTGTCCAAACTGAGATATTTTTAGCATGAAGCTTATCCACCTTTAGACACTGAAACTTTGAATTTAACGAAGTTTTATTTTTCTCCCTCTGTCCATCTTTTCCCCCCCCGTGGCAGTTTAACATTAGAAGTGCTACGTCGTTTGGTGGTGAAGTCAGCAAGGACCCTCGTGCTGCAGAGAAGAGCTGGGTGCTTGTTATCAGGGTGCGGGCTGCCAGAGCACCGCTGCTGTGGGCTCTCCGAGGCTTTCGGGCTCTCCATGGGTGTGCACAGGCCCCGCTGGATTTCACAGGCTCGGCGAGTTTGTCCTAGTGGAAAAGATGCCCCAGAATCACGATTCTGTGATTCTGTGATTTGCTCTGGCAGTACGGAAAGTTTAGCCTAATTATCAGAATGGATTCCAGTAAAAGGGGACATGCTGATGGCCAACGCTTTCCCAGAAGGGAAGGTTTGAAGGATGCTCCTGGACTCTGGGAAGGTCATTTTATTCAGTCTTAGGCTTGGAAATAAATCAGAACATGTTTTTGTTCTATCCAGCTGTATCAGAGTGCTTGGGATTATGACTGACACATTTCCAACCATAGTTTTCTTCCTCAGTGGCAGCTGGAAAGGCTGTGGAAAAGGACCACGAAAAAATCAGCTGTTTGATGATTCTTGATATAGAAGAGTCCTTTGAAGTTTAGCAACTTAACTTCCCAAAGTCACGACCCGTTCAGGGGTGATGTGTGTTGCAGTACAAACCAAGCTGGTATTTCCAGAAAACACCTGAATTCCAGACATGTTTATTAGCTCTGTGGCTTGAATTCACAGACCTTCAAAAGAGAAAGGAAGTGTTCAATTTTCCCAGTAGAAACATTTATAATGGCAAGAAATAGTTTGAAAGCTTGACCTTTAATTTCTAGCCTAAGGCTAATCACGTATAGATATATCAGATGTATTCTATCTATAGAATGGTAGAAAAATCTGTTATGAAGCATCAGTTTACACTATAACGTTATGATTTTTGGGTATGTAATTACAATCATGCAGTATTTACCAAGTGTGAATGCTTACATTCCAGTGATTTGTTATCAGATCGGACATGGGGCTTAATTTAGATTAAATTCGGAAACTTTGTGCTTGGAAATTGCTCTGTACTTTATGCCTTGTAGGCATGAAGTGCAGAGGAAAAACAGGATAAGCTGGAGAGGAAATAAACACCCCATTTGTAGAGACAGAGATACACTTATTTTTCTTTTTTAATTCACAGTAAAGGTCCATGGATGACAATAGCAACAAATCAGCTTGACGTAAATCCATTGCAAACCAGAGGTGCACTGCATGTATCAAAAGGGAAGATTAAGCACCCTAAGCAGACTCCTATGGAAGTTTCTTTTTGGAATTGATTATTGTGAGACTGAGCCTAAGTAATAAGCATGAAGTATTAATTAGGCTACTGGTATATTACTAAATGAAGGTTTCTTAGCATTAAGAAATGAAATTGAACCAATTTAGAGGAAACATTTCAAACTATTTTGTGCAATAGGCTGAAGCAAATATTGACTCACTGGTACATTAATGCAAATTAAATTAAATTATTAGGGATCAGTCGCCAGTTTAGTCTGTAGAGAACCCAAAGGAGAATGCTTTAACCCTTTCATTAGTCTTCCTTGATTCTTATCTTCAGTTGTAGCAACAGTCATGTATGTCTTCCGCACTGACGCGCTGGTGTTCTCCAGGGATGTCTTTGGTCAAATTAGTCCATGATCTTTCATAATACGCTCTCCAGAGGGTCTTAGTACTAGATGCTTTTGGTAAGTAATAGTTATGCAAAGTAGATCTGCACTCGTAGGTCCTGTCATGTAATAAATGATTGAACTATGGCAGGGAAGTGCGCTGCAGCAAAACCTCTATTATCTGAACCCAGGTTAGTCAAATTGCTATAATCTGAAATGCAGACATGTCCCCCGGGCTTGCGTATCCACGCAGCCCTGGCTTGTCAGCAAGCCAGGGTCGTTCACCAGTAACATGGCAGTTTTGTTGCCCGGGTCCTGGTGGAGTGAGAAGAAGAGGCAAAAGCACCGCAGGAGCAAGAAATAGCAAGAATTTTTTGCTGCCTTGGGCAGGGTGAACTCGGTGAAGCCTGTGAGGAGGTGGAGAGGGGCAAGGAGCTGTGCCATGGAGGTGGGAGTTTGCACCAAGTCAGGTATCGGTGCTATCGGGGTGACCTTAGCAAGTCTGTGAGACTGTGTGGGGAAGTAGCAGAGAGGAATCACTGGAGAACTTCTCAGTTTTTTGTTATTGTCACTGATTCCTCCAGAAAGGAAAATCCTGGATTTTCTCTCAGTTGTGTTTTGTTGCACGTGGCTTCGTAGCTCCTGCCGGTTGCCTCCGGACCAGAGCTCCTCTGTGTGCCCCAAGTCTCTCCAGTTCCCCAGTTTTCATAGAAGCAGTGAGGGCCAGGGACATAAGTGGCCATCACTTCCACTTATGTCCTGGTTTCCCGGTGTCATTTAACCGGCCCTGCAGAGCCTGCTGAGTGGAAGCTCTGTGCCCACAGCCCTGTGCGGGAGCAGACGGTGTTCCCCGCTCGGCTCATACAAAGTGTTGAATTCCATCAAATTCACTTTGCTGCTTAGCCTGGATCCGTATTCATATGACCTGGGTTTTGTACGCTATAATTCATCACTTTTATAGGATCACAGGCATTGTCAATTCTCCTGTTAAACCTCCGTGTAACTGTTATGAGCTGGTACAGGGCTGATTCAAGCATCCTTTGGTTTGTAATTAAAGGTCTGGATTTCCTGGTGCATTTGGAACAAATGCAACTCAAATTAAAGCTTAAATAGTACTTTCAGGCCATCATTTTAATGTATTGTTATTGGAATAGGCCTGTGTATCCCATGAGATGTCTGGGGAACATACTCATTGCACATCAGTCCCATACTGAGAAACTTATGGTGTGAACAGGAAAGGTGTCCAAAACGTGGAAGAATAACTGGACACAAAAAGGTTCAGTAAGATCACATGTCGGTCAGAGTTGGGAACTGAATTTCTGTCTCCAGTCCAAGACCATCTCCTAAATTTAAAGCATGCAGTGATGTGGGAAGGCAAAGGACTGCAGTGACAAGGTCAGATCTGAGAATTGTCATCCACATCACCCTTTTCTGAGCTCACGTTCTGCCCTCACAAGCATTTCATCGGGTGCAGGAGAAGTGCTAGTTTGTGTATGAAGCTGGCAGAGTCAAAAACCTGACTGACGTGGACCTCAGCTGCCCGCTCCTGCCTGCCCTTACTAAGAGGAGCATTTGTTTAGGTCCAGCAATTTTGCTAGGGCACCGTATCTATCATTAGGAATCACTAGCCTAATTTCTAGTTTCATTATGGATGACAAAATAAAACATTAATAGGTTTTTTAATATGAACTGGAAGTTAAATATTCATTATTTCTTATGACTTCAGTGTCAGTAAGCTTTTAATATGCTGTAACTCAAAAAGCCTTCTCTGCACTCTCTGCTTTTACCATTTTAATTTATGACTGTAAAGGTCATCTGAGTGTTTTTTTTCTGGCCCATTTCATTCCTCGGCAGCTCCCAGCTGTACATTGGGTCATCGTGTGTCCTCGTGGCCAGCTACTCGTATGCATCGTGAACCTTATCTCACTTCTGGTACAGACTTTTGGTGTTGGGCAAACCTTCCTAATGCCGGAGCAGTCCTTGATAAGCGCTGTTTCAGCAAGTTGCAGATGTGTGGGGTGTAGGAGAATGGGCCGTGCACATGATGTCCCAGAGGGATTTGCCCTGCAGCGTTGTGGTGGCCGGGGAGCTGTTAGAGGAATGCCATGTTCATAATGTAACAGTAGCCACGGTGAGAGGGACTTTCTTAAAGCTGTTTGTGTCCTCTCTGTTACCTTCACAGCCTCTTTTTGTGTCTGGATGGTTACCTCGTTCCTTCATGCTTCCAAGCGAGCTTTCATGCAACTTTCTATCCTAAATTCTCACCTTCAGATCTGATTTTGTTTCAATACGATGTGTTCGTATTTGTTTCTAAGTGAGTGTGCTGAAAACATTGACTGCGTTGTTCTTCAATACCAAGTATTTTACATGAAAATGGCATTTGAATGCTGTATGCATTTTTGTGGCTTGTTTCCACAGAATAGGAGCAGAATTTGCATACGTATATATGAAGTCTTCTTTGTGTCTGAGTCTTACTCAGAACCCAATCATAACCAAACCCTGCTAGCAAACACCAAAATACCATAATCATTAGTTGTGTGAGTCATTGTAAGTCCCTGTAAGTGTGGTCATAGTTCTGCTGATTAAGATAAGCAGCAATGTGAAAAACCAGTATTGGAAACCAGGGGAGTTTAAGCTGAGGAAAAAGGTACAAAAGTTGATTTTGTTTGTGATGAATAGCCAGTAATTATGAATAATGGGAGACGTGGGCCTGTAATTCAAACTTCTTGTTATTCAGGTTACATCGTGTGGGTCTGGGGACTGAACTTTAGCAGTTTAGAGATATTCAAGACCTGCCTGGACGTGGTCCTGTGCAGCCTGCTCTGGATGACCCTGCTTCGGCAGGGGGTTGGACTGGATGACCCACAGAGGTCTCTTCCAACCCCTATGATTCTGTGATTCTGTGATTAGATACATGATCTCCCCTGAAGGAAACTACACGTTTTGCTTTCTGTATGATTAAAGATTTTGCTACCAAGAAAAGCAAACGGTTAAGTTTGTATGACAACCGACCTGCAATACAGCAGCCACTCACTTGGCATCGGGATTGCTGTTCTGATAGCCTGGATTTCGCCTGTATTCGTGAAATTGAGTAGTCACTAGTGATACAGTCTTAGAAGGAAAGATATTTTATTTTCATGCAGACTTAGAAGTCCTAATTTCTGACAGAGATGAGGTACACATGCTAATGTCTCGCTACCGAGTGTTGTATTTACCACCATGAGCAGGGCCATGGGTAATTTCAGTGTGGCAGGAAGAAGCTGGAATAGCAATAGTCCTAGAGAGAAATTCCGGCACTTGATGAAAAAATAATACAATCAATTAATAGATAATCAAGTGTTAATAATTTAAATGGACTTGGGGATGATGTTAATATTTAAAAGTTATTCTGATAGATTAAAATTAATCACAGTACTCCCTATCTATCTGGAGGCATCCTAGTGATAAATTCGAGTCTGCCTCCTGATATAATGGATTTCTGTAATGCACTTCGACATCTGTTTTGCGATTCAAAAGACGCTGAATGTATTTCCTATGTGTTGTCTGCATTTTTACAAGCATTCGGGGAAAAGAACCATGGTGTCTGCAATGAAATACATTCGAAAGGAACTGGGTTTTTGTTGGGGCTTTTTGAGAATTCAGAGGGTGTTGTTTTGCTACTGCTGCTTCGTGTGACAAAGCGGCAGAGTAGCCTGGCCCCGACAGTGGGTGCAGGCGATGCTGGGGGGCATCACCCGCACGGCAGCAGACGGGAGATTTTTACAGCTATTTGTGTCAGGGTTACCCAGACTGGCTGTGACATCTCAAGTCTTAAATGAAAGAAACGCAAGTCTACGTGAAGCCTGAATACTATAAAGAGAGAGTGCTCATGCTGAATTTATAAAGTGGTATCTCTTGATTACTCCAGCTATTTCTCCAAAGGTTCTTCAGCACATGTCCACTTTAAATTAGTTTTCTTGCAGTATTTCAGTCTTATAAATGGCTTCAAGTAACACTGCAAAAAGCTGGATGATTGCATGTATTGTGTATTGTATTTTGTCATGTATTTTATTCATAAATCTTGAATGCAGTAATAGGATGTTTGAACTCCTTACTTGGCTGTATTTTTTGCTAAGGGCAATGTCTGTTATATTACAGGAGGAAATCACCTCCTTTGTCTTTCTTGATCTTTCCCTTTCCAGCCCTCTGCCCTTTTCATATCATAGCTACAGCTGCAGATACTTTAATATTATTTTATTTTGACATGCAGGTAATTTCTCCCAAATCATCTATGGCATTACAGATCAAGATGGTTATTGCCCATCTGAAATGGCCTGAGTTGAGAGGTCAGGGAGCTTGAGGAAAGAGCTAAAGAGCTTTAGTTGGACTAAACTGGGTGTAGTGTTAGCCTAGGTGGACCAAAGTGGCCTGGGTAGAAAATGGCAGATTGAGTTGGCTGCATGCAATAACGTGTGAGCCATTTTGGAAAATTTTTTAGGTGCCAGGTCACCAGAGGAAGCAGGGTACAAACTACACAAGATTGTCTTGGAATAAAGAATAAGGAAGGAAGCATCTTTGTTTTGTAGTCTGGACTCTTATGCGTGGATCAATTTTTCAGGCAATTTTAACCTCGTAGATTCATAGCAATGAATACATTTCAGTCTTGACACATGGCGGTTCTCCAGGTGCTTAGAAAAACTTGTTTCTGTTGTTCTCATCCCCTTTCCTAGTTCACCTTTCAACTTTAAATGCAATAATTTGTTGGCAGCATTTTAGATCCCAGTACTTAGTGCTTTATTCAGTGACTCTGGAAAAAAGGCCAGGATAAAAATTTGGACTTGTGAGAGAATCCAGAGGTTCCTCACAGTTCCTCACAGATTTTGGCTTTCATTCATATTCTCCTGCTTTGAGGCAGTGGGCTTTTACGTCGTCTGGGGTTTTGCTCTAGTTTGCTGCTGTAATGGGCACGTTGTTTGCTACAACTCGCATCACAGCTGTATACTGTTTGCAAAACTCATGGTCACTCTCTCTTGAAATGCTCTGACCTCTAAAGCTCCATCATCTGGAGTTATGGTCATCTTCACATCAAGTCAGTGTTGGAAGAAAGTTCAAGTCTTGGGAGGAGTAAACCCTATGAGCAGCACCTTGCTCACAATGCACTAGTCTAAGTGACTGTTGTTCAAGCTGATTTATTCCAGAATGACAGACTTGCAGATACGTGAACATCAGGCAAAGATAAGAGTTTTTTTCATGTCTTTAATTTGTCATGGACTTACTTGCTAGAAATATTAGTTGAATAATATAGAATAAGAGACTGAGATTTGGATGTATAATATGGAGAATAAGATTTAAATGGTAATTAGATTAATAGAATCTTTTAATTACTTGTATGATTTGTTTAATCATCTCCATTAGATTTTGAAGCGTCTCTAAACCAGGAAGCAGATCCTCCTGGAAGATCTCGTTGAGATAATTAAAACAGGAGACAGATTTATCACGAGTCAATATTACAAAAAGGAGAGAAATAAAGAATATTTACTTTGAGGTCGAGGTGCTTATCTCACCTGCTTTTAAGATGCTTGGATGGAGAGCAGCTTCAGGGCCCCAAAGGCTGTTTTTGTGCATGCCACAAAATTCAAACGTGGAAGTCTTTTCATCAGTGGATTTTGAGCAGGAGTTGCTCTGATTTGTGTTCCAGTGCTTGCTGGGTCTGGTTGGGGAGGCGCGGGAGGAGCCGCAGTCAGCCCCTGGCTCTGCCAGCACACGCGGCATGGGAAAACACTTGGATGGCTTTTCTTTTTCAGAGCTCTCTATGACATACAGAGGGTTTCTGTATGGCAAATGAATACAGAATTACAGAATCATAGAATGTTCGGGGTTGGAAGGGACCTCTGTGGGTCACCCAGTCCAACCCCCCTGCCCAAGCAGGGTCACCCAGAGCAGGCTGCACAGCACCGCATCCGGGCGGGTCTTGAATATCTCCAGAGAAGGAGACTCCACAGCCTCCCTGGGCAGCCTGTTCCAGTGCTTCGTCACCCTCAGAGGGAAGAAGTTCTTCCTCATGTTCAGCTGGAACTTCCTCTGCTTCAGTTTGTGCCTGTTGCCCCTTGTCCTGTCGCTGGGCACCACTGAAAAGAGTCT
>Ga0065711_1042705_pt1 | contig 15195 bp, 12 predicted proteins | sample Hoacrofraction12_FD_59098 | JGI IMG/M metagenome (GOLD analysis project Ga0065711, IMG submission 59098) | Hoatzin crop microbial communities from Cojedes, Venezuela - Epithelial fraction 12 v2 (version 2) | ecosystem: Host-associated > Birds > Digestive system > Esophagus > Crop | place... | reverse complement strand
AAAAAAAACCACCAATCAGCAAAACAAACACACACAACCACCTCATCCCTGAAAGTATTTACTGAGCGTCTTTGCTTGCCTCCATTGAAACATTTGTCTCTGAAGAGAAGTGCAGTGGTTCCATGGCTGCCTTGCTGGGAATAGGACACATAATATCATTGGTGTGATGGAAAACTGATGAGTTTCAGTCATTTGAAGGCCGAAAGTTAAAATCACCAGTTTTCAGCTGTGTTAGTGAATAGCGTGTCCAGCGAGCAGCTCATTGGCTGGATTCAGCCTGCGATGTGCCGCTGAGTGTTCGGAGTTGCGAGTTCTTTGATTTAAATGCATTTGTCTGTTAGCTAGCAGAGAGCTGAAGGAGAACTGATGGCTGTCTGTCTCTCTTCTGAAGCAGAGAATAAGATGGGTTTCTCCTGAAATTTGCCTATCTAATGGAGAGAGGGAGGAAGGGGAGGTGCAGTGAGAGGTTTGGGGAGGAGTGCAGGAGGCCACTTGCGGCCGTGACTGAAACATTCTGAATTTCTACAAAGTACAGAAACTGAATCAAACCAAAGGTATAAGCCATTATTGCGTGGAGAGAGCAAAATTGCTAATAACAGTGCAGCACTTGCTCAGGAAATAGATCTGTTCTCAATTAGAAAAGAAACAGATTGATGTCTTTAAATCACAAGAGAACTGTGAAGTACTTTGCAGTCCATTAGTGACTGAGAATGTTAAAATAAAAATTACTAGGCATAAAAACATTTAAATCAGCAGGACCAAGTAATTTGTTCTCAGCTCCTAAAAGAGCTGGCTGAGCTGATCTCTGGCCTGCTGATATTAACTTTTAATAAATCTGGGAACTTTGGGGGAGTTCCAGAAGCCCGTGTTCAAACATGGTGTGTGGTGACCTGTGGGTAACTGCCTCGGTTGGCCTTACATCGCTCCTGGGCAAAGTGATGGACACGCTAGGAGAAAGGTGTTTGATTAGGAGTGAAAAGGTGCTAATATAATAAGTGTCTATCGTGAAGTTTTATGGCAAGTAGTTGTAGCCCAAGCTGATTGATTATTATTTTTTTCATGGGATTTGGAATTTGCTTGATAAAGGTAACTATGGATTTAATACAATTTATGATACATTGTTAGTTTTACTACTGCAAAATATTTTGATTTAAAAGTTGGTACCGATGTGGTAAACAAAGACTTTAAAAGTGGTGACCGCCAGTAGTTATAATGATGGTACAGTTAGACCAAATGCTCAGGACTGCTTGGTAAACTTGGCCTACTTAAAAAATAAGGTGTACCTTGTTAGTGTGGCTGTTACTGTACCTACCTGAATCCAAAGCTGGTTACTTAATAAACTTGTGTGTGTGATATGAGGGAGAAAGTGTCTTGGAAACAATCAGTTCTGACAAGGTTTTAGGGGCCAGACTGAGTCATCTACACTGAATTTCCAGTGTGAAGAAACTATGTAAAAAAAAAAAAAAAAAAAAATTCTTTGCTGTATACATGGGAAAGCAGAGGCAGGAATGGGGGTTTGCTTTTGTAGGTGATAGGTAATATTGGTAGTTTTGACATGGGGCTACTGCAAGGGCTTGATCACAGCTGGTAAAAGCTGAAGTTGCTGTGAAATAGTGACAAAAACTAAGAGAGGGTGGGAAGACTTTTCTTATTATCTTCTCTGAAAGGCAGAGGATCACTTAATTAAGTGCATAAATACCTTCATGTGAGGACAGTGCTTACCTAGTTAAAAAAGGCTTAGTGCACCAGCCCCTGAAAAGTACAACTTGGAATTTAAGTTTGCGTTATCAGCAGCAGCAAGTGTCTGGGTACTGGTGAGTGCTATCACTGAAAGCGGGCATGTTTTGTCTGTCAGTGTCTTCCACCAGGAACAGGCACTTTCCTGGAGAAATTCAAGGTGTCTGAAAACAGATAAAAGTGAAAACCATCACAGGGCGCCAGGTTTATGTAGCTTAGTGTTCCCTCGGGAATTGCTACTTCTGAATCTAAAATGCAATTCTGTTGTTTCAGAAAAAATCCAAGAAATCTTCAGAGACATTGACGTTTAAGAGGCCGGAAGGAATGCACCGGGAAGTTTATGCACTCCTCTACTCTGACAAAAAGTAAGAGAGTATGGGCATCTGTGCTGGCTGTGGGTAGCCTCGACTTCTGGTGGCAGGGCAGCTTCCTCTTGGAACCGCGGGCAGTCTGGCTTCACACATTGATTCCGCTTTGTGCTTGGCCCATGCTTGTGCCCTTCTCTCTTAGGCAGTCATGGACAGTGTTTGTCTTCTCTCTTCTAAATTTGAGGGGTTTGCTCTGTGTAGGAGACGAATTAGGTACAGGCACAACAGGCTAGTGCAGACAAGGCAGTGTTCTTACCCTTCTGTATCTAATTCTCTTTTATTCACAACTGGGAGTAGCACCTGCTTTTATTTCTGCTGAAAGAGTTCAGGTGCAGCCTGTGTTCAGCTTGTTATGGATTGTGCCCTTAGCCCAGAGATCTCTTGCATCGTTTGCTTTCCAGATGGTTCGGTTCAAACCCATCCATGCTCTGTATTTTGTCTTCTGATGTGGGAAGCATTGCAGTCTGGAAAGTGCAAAACTTGGAATAAAGCTTAAACTTGGGCTTTTCCCACCCTAAACATCATGGTGCCCAATTCACCTCCGAGTCTGAAATCTATTTGGCTTTGTCCTGGGCTGCTTCCTGCTTCTCTTCAGCTGGTGCTTTTCTCCACCACAGGGATGCACCTCCTCTGCTGCCGAGCGATACGACTCAGGGTTATCGAACAGTCAAAGCAAAACTGGGGTCCAAGAAAGTCCGGCCTTGGAAGTGGATGCCCTTCACCAACCCAGCGAGAAAAGATGGAGCGATGTTCTATCACTGGAGGAGAGCAGCAGAAGAAGGGAAGGATTACCCTTTTGCCAGGTTTAATAAAGTAAGTGGGAGCACTTTCAAACAAAAGCATATAAATAGCAGCTGGAAAATACCCTTTGGTCAGCTTCTTGAATGTCCAAACAGGAAGTTGGTTCTTTCACACCGTGAAGGCTGAGTTAGATTTGGCAATTGCATTTTAAATTGCAGCGTGGCCTGCAGCCATGTGACCTCAGACTGTGATGTCTCCACATCCTTTAAGCTAAGCGGGCTCACGGTGTGGTCAGAGCTTGCCGGAGTACCCCTGTGTTTCCAGTGTGCAGTCATTGCTTTGGGAAGGAGGCACCGTACCATCTAATTCCGTTCCTAACCAGCATCCTCTCCCTGATTACAGGCTCTGTGTAGTAAAAGACATTCTATTCTGAGTGAGACATTAAAGTCATAGGTCTTGTTATTTTGCCCAATATGAAAAAATTCGCTTGAGCTTCATGGCCAAAAAGCTGGCTTGCAGCCTTTTGGCCAGATTCCAGCACAGATGCTAAATTACGTTGCGTTCCCTCTGAAATTGCTTCTGTGGTATCAGTGTGGTGCAGTACCTTGTTCTTTGCGTCTTACATTAAATTGTCACAATGTGTTGTTGTAATCTCCTGCTGTCTTTTGTCCCGGATATATCTACTTTGAGTGGTTGGGGCTTTCATGTGCGTGCACAAAGAAAACTACATCAAGATTTATATTTCAAAGCCAGGATCTCCAGAGTTAGGAGAGAGCAGAATTAGGGTGCCTCCATAATGTAATTTAACCCCCTTCATGATGCAAATGTGAAGGGGAAGAAAAAAGCCTCTGTGCACTAACGTGATTCCACAAAAGCTCCTCTTGCGTATAACTGTATACAACATTTTAAGTTTGTAACCCACAGAGCACCAGCTCTAACAAAGCCTGGCTTCCTGCAGAGTTAAGTGGTTGGTTGACCTTATATGTTAGAAGGCTCAAGCTCTGAGTGATGCTTTTCCTCTTGCTGGGACATTGGTAAGAGCCTCCTGTGGTATCTCTTCTCTGATGTCTGGGGTGGAAGTCTGGAGCTTCACTCACTTAGTCGAGGCACCTTCCTAGCAGTCTGAGTGAAACTTTGGGAGTGTAATTGTCTCTAAGACTCTCTTGCTGTAACAGTTTTTGGCCAAGTTCAACTGAGTTTATCAGAAGGGGCCACGCATCAGTGTTGTAATTATACGATTCTTATTCCCTTAACTTTATCATGTACTGCAAACTGACAGACAGAAGAGCCTGCAGCAAGGCTGCAACCTTTAGATTAGTGGTACAGACCTCTGACATCTGCACATGCACAACTACCTAATATTAGGAGCGAGTTATTACCCTTGTGGATCTGTGGTCGAGAGGGTAGAAGGCACTGATGAGGAGTTTTGCAGATATTTGCTGTGTCAGAGGAACTGTATTTGCTTTTTCAGACTGTTCTGTGGGCTCCTTCTCACGTACTTGATACATCTGCCCAAATCTCTCGCTCCCTTTGGCACGAGCCCTTTTTCCTGTGTAGTTTGTCGTATTGGTCGCTCGAGCCCCTTAACCTGTTCCTGCATCACTGCTCAGTTGCTTTGCCTTTTCTTTGTGCTCCTGGTCGCTCACCCTTATCCCTCCTCTTCACTGTGAAATCCAAAATGTAAACTTAGGTTTCGCAGTGTACACTGAGCCTTGATCCAGGGTGTGAAATAGGAATATAAAAGCAGCTTCGCTGGTGTCAGAGCAAAAGCCTGTCTCAGCTGATATTCTGTTTCTGGCTACCATTAGTAAAGGCTTAGAGAAAGAGCATGAGAGTGGGGCAAATACGGAGTGTTTTTCCCTAGCTTCTGGTAGTCTTTGGCTTAAGGATTTCTTAACTTGGAATTTGTGTTTAATAATTCTTCTAGGTACATACATGGCAGAAAGCTGCTTTGTGAATATCCCGTGGTAATGAGTTCTGCAGGTTAATTTTGTGTGGTGTGCAAAGGTGCTTTCTTCTGTTCATTTTAATCTGCTGCCATGGTGTTTCATTGGGTGCCTCTGAGCTCTTGTGTGACATGACATAGTAAGTTGTCCTTGCTGCGTACTGTGTTTTCCATAATTTGACATACATCTGCCCTTCTGTGCCCTGTCTCACCCTTGTTCTCAAATGGCTTTTCTTTTGAAATGGGTGAGCAAGGAGCAAGTGTTTCACTTCTGGAAGCATGGCAGGTTTGTACATTGGCTGTGTTTATTTCTGGGATCGTTTCTACTGTTCAGTTTGTCTTTTCACCACTACTAGGCATTGTGCTGATGTCTTCACTGAACTGTCTCATGGCTCCAGGATCTTTCCTGAGCGGTTTCAGCTAATTTAATGCCCATCATTGTGTGAATTTATAGTGTGAAATGTAGGACTGAGAGGGTTTTTCTGGGCCATTGAATCCTCTTCTTGGCTCTTTCTCGTCCTGCACCTTCCAGTCCCTTTCATAAACTGATCAAGTTCCTTTTGAAAAGCACTTGGATTTTGCTGCTTCCTTGGGAAGCTGTTTCAGACTGTCTCTGCTCCATTTCTCATGGCCAGGTTAATTTTTCCATATTTAATTGGCATTTCTTTGCAAGCCAATTTCTTTGTCCTTATTTCAGTTGTTCTCTTCCTCCTGTGAGTATTCCTTTTATTCCATCTAGCACACTTGAAATCTGCAGTCAGATTCCCTTTCAGACTTCCTTTGCTAGGCTCCTTTCTCTTCCAATCTGCTGTGAGAAGACAAGCTCACCACCCCGTTACTCATCCTTGTTGCTCTTCTCTGCGCTTGTTCCCATTTCAGTTCATCTTTCCTTAGCGTAGGTCGGTAGAGTTGTAGTTGATATTCCTGCCAGGGTCATGTGGTGCAGCTGAAACCCTGCCAGTTTCTGCTGGAAATCCCTCTCCGGGTGTCGTATTTGCATTTTCATGGCTGCATTGAATTTTAACTTATAGGCATCCTGTGGTTGGCTCAAGCTTCCCATCTGATGAGTTCCCACCTTCTCATTTCTCAGCTGTTCTCACCTGAGCAGCCACAAGAAGAAGTGTTTTGGGGGCTACTCTTTGCTCTTGTCCCATTCTTTTCTCTGCTTGGGCATCTGCCACCTTCCCTTCCATCCACTGCAGAGGGCCCTGCTGACTCTTTTCATGTATGTATGCTACTCTAGAAAATTGTGGGGTTTTTTTCCATGATGTACATAGGACATCTTTTATGGTGTCTTGTAGGATGGCTTTTCTCCTCGTGGAATTGGTACTTGAAGGTTGAGGTGCAGTGTATCCCCAGAAGATTGCTTCACCTTTGTGCTTCTGTGTCTAAGTGATGGAAGAAGGGCAGTAGACCTAAAAAGGCTGCTATTTGGAGGCTCAGAAATGCTCCTCTGAGCTGTGTGGAGTTCATGAAGATGACTTTTCTGGTGTAGGTGAGCACAGAGGTAGCATAGAGGTGTTGAAGCCTGTGTGCTGCTTGTGTGCACATGATGTTTTCTTGTGGAGGCAGGACCTCCTCAGGCTGAGCAAAGTTCAGCTGCAGGAGTAGTAGGAGGTTGTTTGTGCTTTTGCTTTACCATGTGCTAGGACTTCCCTGAATACAGTAAGTATTTTTACTGTTCCTTTAGTACTCATGTGACACTCGTATTCTGGATAGAGCCCTTGCAAAGCAGTTCCATGCTGGGGACAGTGGTGTGGGTTTGGCCTCGCAGGCCCCTGGGACACTCTGAGTTGAACTGTCGTTTGGCCCGGTGGCTCTGCTGGTGAAAGGGTGGATGAGTTGTTTGCCAAGTGTATGGCTCTCAATTGTACAGCACCCAGCCTTTCAGATCTTCATGGCACTGTCTGCACCAAGCATGAAAGAAATGCATTGTGTATCAAAGCAGGATCTGTGCTAAAGGCTAGGAGCCACTGCTGCTTGCCTTTCCCGTTCTTCCCGTACAAGTGAGCATGTCCCAACCAAAGTAAAGAGTCAACTGTCAGAGCAGTTGGTGCCAAGGTATTGATGCTGCTATATGGGAGGAATGCAGGAAGGCTGTCTCAGCCTTGGTTTCACTGTCATGTTAGCCTGGTAATTTTGAAACCTATTGTCAGGATGTGGCTTGCTGACCTCTGGCTGTGTCAGCCACCTGAAATAGGTTGCAGCCTCCCAGGAGGTAGTTCCTGATAGGCTCCCCGGAACGTCATGTTTGCGGTCCTGAGATCACACATTGCTCCTTGTCAAGTCTTCTGCCTGCTCTGGCGTGTTTACTACCAGGACCCATTGCTCAGGGTCCTGGCAGCCCCCTCCTGTCAGTGCGCTGCTCTTGTTCTTGGCTCAGGTATCTTGGTCCCTGCCAGCTGGCAGTGAGAAGGGCAGTGCTGCAAGAGGGCTGCCATGTTTTTCTTTTCCCTGCATAGACAGTGCAGGTACCTGTCTACTCGGAGCAGGAGTACCAGATGTATCTCCATGATGATGCGTGGACCAAAGCTGAGACAGACCACCTCTTTGACCTGGCTCGGCGTTTTGATCTGCGCTTTGTGGTGATTCATGACCGCTATGATCACCAGCAGTTCAAGGTGAGTCCTGGGGGCCAAGGTGCTGCTAGCAACCTGCTGCTGTGGCACGTGCAGGGCTTGCTGCGCTGCAAAGACCAAATTACCCTTTATATCAACTTAATTAGGGAAAAATAATGAATTATTGGCAGCAAGGAATATTGAATTTCCAGCATAGGGCATTGCTGCTTGCTTTGTTTGTAATTAAATGCACTGTGACTTGTGCTTATTCCCTGTTGTATTTTATTAGAAAGTTAGAAGGTTGGTCGCTGCCAGGAGAACAGCTCATTGTTCCTTGAAGACAAGGCAGCTGGAGAGTTTGTTTAGTTGAGCAGCATAGGTGTACTGGGTTCCAGCCCGAGCCCTGGGAGAAGGATCTGCTACCGGTCCCTGGGGATTGGGATTTTTCCCTGGTGCTGCTCCTGACTTGTGGTCTAACCTGGTGCAGGCTTCTATCATCTCTGCTGTGAAGCAGGTACCGTCAGTGGTCTGACGATGCAGCCCTGGTGTCATGATCTTAAATCCGTAACTGCTGGTTCCATGCCTCCTTGTGACAAGGCGGAGCGATGCGACTCCTGCAGAACAGCTCCAAATGCTGGAGGTTTTTGTTTCACTTTGAAATGCTCACATGAAGAGCCTGTAGCAAAGTGGAATAACAAGAGTCTGCCCAGCTGGGCAGCCCAAATACCTTTGGTGCTTGGAGTAAGGGAACACAGCCCAGACTCCATGTAACGATGGGCAGTGAATTGTTGTGGCTGATAACTGCTTCGTTATGGCTTGAATGGCCATTGTCTGGAGCAGCTCACAGGAGGCCTCCTGTGCATTTGTAGGTTCCTGTTCACAGGTTTTCTCCTCTCGAGACAACTATTCTTACATCCTTTTATCTGGGAGTGCTTCACTGCTGTATTGTCTCTTAGCCTTGGCTGTATTATTGTACCCTCTGGTGGGTGTTTTTAAAGCAGTAACTGTGAACCCATGGTAGTTAGTTCGTGTGGTTCACTGAGAAACTCCCCCATCCCTGTGGTTCCACCAGGACTGTCAAGGCTCGCTGCTGATCTTCCTCCCAGGCACTTATACCCTATCTGACATCCTTCAGCCAGCAGTCCATAGCTGGCTACTGCACAAGGTTTTGCTTGGTTCTTCCATAATGTTGTCCTCCTGTGATGTCTTCCACAGAAACGATCAGTGGAGGACCTGAAGGAGCGATATTACCACATCTGTGCCAAGCTGGCTAATATTCGTGCGGCTCCAGGCACAGACCTGAAAATCCCAGTCTTCGATGCTGGCCATGAGAGGCGAAGGAAGGAACAACTGGAAAGGCTGTACAATAGGACACCAGAACAGGTAACTTGGGGAAGAGAGCGTCACTGCTCCAACAGATTTAGGACAAGTTGAATCAGTAGGTGAATGAAATAGGCCAGAGGGTGGGAAAGGGAAAGAAAGACTGGGCAAGAAAAGAGCAACACCTAAGTACTGCTTTTGTTGTTGAGTTCGTGGTATTTTAAGGGATACAAAAGGACTAGAACTGAGAAATATGACTGTACAGGAGAGGAGGCTAGGTGAGCAGAGTTATAGTTAGTCTCTGGTAGCAGCCAGCACCTTTTCGTGACACTTACTGTGCTGGTCCTCTGAGTAGAAACAAATTCTCGGATCAGTGTCCTTATGAGTCCCTGAGTCCCGTGGGGAGAGAATTATTTCCTTTAGATCAAAAGTCTTGCCAGATCAAGGACTGTAAATCTGCGTGTTTAGTTCTCCTTCTCTTTATTGAAGCTGTGTAACGGTCCCAGGATTTAGAGGTTGAGAAACTGTGTGTTCCCCAGAGGCTGGGGCATCCTTTCCTGCTGGTAGTTCACTCGAATGACAAGTTCACATGTGTAATGACTCTGCTTTGGCAGGTGTGCTGATACCAGGGGTGGCTGCTCTAGGTTCCACATGCTACATCTGGGGAGGGAAGTCACCTTTTCACAGCACTACATTTGCAACTACAGTGTCTTTGGGCTTTTTTACCCTGTCTATGCTCTTGGCCTCCTTGCCTGGAGGAGGGATTAATACTTATGGATGCTGCTGAAGGGTGCATCATGGATGGTGCCACACAGTACCTGCCAGTTTGTAGACTGGCATTGCCATGGATGGAGGGTTAGGCTATGCAAGAAGATAAAGTGCTCTGCAAATCCAAGTCCTCGGCAGAGAGTTAGACAGGGGAGCTTAAGGGCATTCCCAGGCTGGCCCAGAGCACAGCTGTTACCGGTAGATGGCCCCCTTGCCTTGCTAGGCCTCCTCTACTGCTCTGATTGCCTTTCCGTGCTCTGGTCTGCAGGTGGCAGAAGAAGAATACCTCATCCAGGAGCTCCGCAAAATTGAAACCAGGAAGAAAGAGAGAGAAAAGAGAACCCAAGACCTGCAGAAACTCATCACAGCTGCTGATACCACCACTGAGCAGAGACGCGCCGAGCGCAAGGCTCCCAAGAAGAAGCTGCCACAGAAAAAGGAGACAGAGAAGCCTGTAAAGATTTTTCTTTTTTTTCTCTCTGCTTGGTGCTCTGGCTGGGTAACATGTGTTTCCTTCAGCAATCCTAGCAGGATCAGGCCCTCAGCTTTTTAAGGGGGGAGTGGCTGCTGGCTGCCTCCTGGCAGATGTGGGTTTGATTATGTCTTTCGGAAGGCAGAATGGTCTAAGGCAGCCATTGTCAGAGTCCACTGGTGTGCTCTCTGTCTCTTTCCCATTTGAAAAATGCTGGTTTAAGTCCTGTTTCCCTTTCCTTCTCTGAGAAATGGGATGAAATGGTGCTAGCCATTCATGCCTCATGGCAGGGAGAAGCATCTGTCTCCCTGCTTCTCCCAAGTGTATTCTGGTACTGCTGTGCAGGGCTGTCTCACAGACCTATAGTCTTTCACCTGCTGCCTTTTTCTAGTCCAGGTTCCCCTTTCCTTCCCTACTCCTGGGTCTCAGCAGCATCTTGTCAGGCTCAGTACATGCCCCTCTCCTGATCCTCAGCTGTGATCAGAGCAGCCCTGCTGGGAGACTCCTGTATTCTGAGAGCTGTTGCTTCTTATTTCTCCCTGAGTCGAGCGAAAGTCTAAGGAGCCTAGAACGCCAGTTTCAGTTCACATTTGATGTTACCACAATTTCACTTTCTGGAAAGAGGACAACGTGGACTGAACTAAATTCAGCACCTTCAGTAGGAAAAGGCTTTTACAAAAGCTCAGATGTTTCCAGTGAGTCCCTGGGAATTCCTGTCCCTCCACTTTGAGGGAGAGCACTTGTGTCATCGTCTTCCAAAAGGGTCTGTGCAGAGACAGGAGAGAAGCAGTAAATGCTAGACAGTTATTGCTTGATGAAGTGTGCCTAATGGCCACCACTTAATTCCCACTCCTCACCCCCCCTCCCCCGAATGAATATAGTATCACAGGGCACCTTGTACATTGAATTCCCTTGAGGGTTCATCTAGTAAAGCTCACCCGTGGCTGGTGTATCTCCCTCTAAAGAAAGCACCTTGTTACTGGTGGTAGTGAAAAAAGAGTGGTGGTGGAGAATGGGGCTGGAAGGATACAGAGGATGCCAAGGCGAGGGAGTCCGGCCCTAAATATTGCTTGTGGGCTGGTGCATGTCTGCAGGCATATAGTGGATAGGCACGCCAGGGTGGGCAGAGAAGCAGCTTCTGTTGTTGCACTAGCATCGTTTCAACCATGACAGAGTCCATTAGGAGTCAATTACCAACTATAGCTGGGAAACGTTAAGAAAAAAATTGCATTTTAACTAAGAATTTGAATCGGGAGCTGCATCAGCATCATTTCAACAAAGGAAAAATCATTTACCAAAGAGTCAATTGAGGTTGAAGCGTTTACAGCATGTACAGGCACGCAAGGCAAAAGAACCCATTTAATTGCTTATGCGCTGAGTGCAGAGTTGTCTCGGCTAAGCCGGCGATGCTGATTTACCCTCACTGCTCGCGTCGGGGTGTTCAGCAACAGGCTGGGGGGCAGAGTTCGAGGAGGCTGAAAGCCAGCCTGCATCCACAGGGAGCAGGGAGGATTGGTTTTTGATTGCAGCTCTCTTTGTCTCTAATAATCCAGGCAGGGAGGCTACATTTTACCAAAGATCAAAGTGATCCCTACAAGTTCATGAGTCTTGTTGGTAGTTAGACAATACTTCTTCCACCATGGTCATGTTTAGAAATCTCTTCCTGGGGCTTCTGTTTATTGGACTGACCACAGATAACTGAAAAAAAAAAAAATCTTAATGCCTGGCCACACAGAGCTGTTTGTGAGGTGCCACCTCAAGACCGAGACATAGAGATAGCCCATAGGGATGTGAGAGTCGTTGGCGGGGAACTTGAGGAATTGAGTCACTGTCCTTCAGCATCTCTTATGATCTTGGGGCAGCCCTGCTTGCTTCAGTACTGTTTGGAACAAAGAGCAAGCTGCAGAGCCTCTCTGCAGAGAAATGTGGGAGCAGTAAGGTGAATGCTGTCTTCAAAGAAATTGGGACATTTGAGGTGACTCTTCCTTTCAGAAAAGCGTGACTGAGCACGCATTTTGCACAGATTGTGGCTATTCAGGGACTGAAATATGACTATCACTGACCTAGTCATAGGACGCCACGCCATTCAGTGGACAGGGCCCTGCAGATAAGCTGGTTTAATAATTTAAAAGGGTGCTCACCTTGTGCTTTGCACAGCAGCACAGATTTTTAAGGGATTTCATGTATTTTTTTTCTATTTTATTGAAATGCAACCAAATGCTCTACTGTCAAGCAGCAGCATTAGAAGTTTGCCTTCTTGTATTGCTATGCTTCAAATGTGCAGTGGGGAAGAAAGAAAACTGTCTAACGAGTAGACAAATGGCAAACTGTGTATAAACAGCAGGCTTCCTCGGAGTGTGCAGTCCTTGCATCCTCGTTAGTGGGCTCGTGTATGTACAAACCAGAGGTTTCTCAGCTCATTCCTTAGAGGACCTGCAGTCAAAAGCCAAGGTTTAGGTATGTCCTGGGCTATTTTGATCAGTGAAATGGGCCAAAGTTAGGTAAGGATGATACTGTGCAAATATGCATATGTTAGTATAAGGAGGACCATTTCGGGTTAGGTTTTATGCTTGTGTGGATGGGCGGAAGGATCTGTGTGAAGCAGTGCATTTAAACCAGCTAAGCAAAAATGCTTGAGATCTCCAGAGATACCTTGAACTGCAGTATTTTTCTCAGTGAATTGCTTGGGATTTTCCCACTGAATCCCGTTGCTTGGGATTTTCCTCTTGCCTCAGCTCTGACATGTGGCTGTGGCAGGTGGTTCTCTGTCATAGGAAACAGTGTTTCCCCTTCAGATAGTCTCTGTATGAAATCTTGCATTTCTTGTGTTTCCTCCATCAACACATCCTGTTTCGATCTCTTTCAGGCTGTTCCTGAGACTGCTGGCATCAAGTTTCCTGACTTCAAATCTGCAGGTGTCACGCTGCGAAGCCAGAGGGTAGGCTGTTGTCCTGGTCCCTTGGGACCTCTATTCGTGTCTTTCAGTCTGCCTGTCTGTCTCCTCATCTGTTCTCTTTTTATAGCTAAAGTCAAATTCTTGCCTCTAAAATAAGAAAGGAATTCCATAAATGTGGACACTCAGAAACCTGGAATGCTGGCACGGTGAAAGCCAGCCCATCGCCTTGTAGGGGCACCTGAGCTTGCTGGTGTTTGCTATTGGTGAGCCTGCTCTGCTGTTAGACGCACAAGAGACCCAAATGGAGCTGTCTAGCCCAAGCCGAGCTCACAGGCAAACGTAATAGGCCTCGTAGAGCACGTGTGTTAATAGATGAGAGGTGCTTTTAAGAACTGGGTGTTCAGGTTGTGTCTTGAAAAACAGACACATAAATGCATACAATTTTTAGCCTTCCTATTATCTTCATAAAATACTTTGGGGAAAAGCCCCTTTGTTCATTCTGTTGCACAGATATCCCTGAGAGAAGAACTTTCTTGCTGTTTTATCAGCAAGACTTGATGCCTGTCTCTTAGCGACAGGTTTCGGGATACCAAGTAAGTTAAACCTGCCTGGCTGACTGAATGTTTTCAGAGGGGTTTTGATAGCAGAATCCTGTTTGCCTGGTACAAGTGCTTTTTTGTTTGGTTGGTTTTTTTCCCTAGCCAGATAAAATAATCCGTTATTGCTTTATTGTAGCAAAGGTGGAGGAGTAGGTTCCTTGCCTGCCACCCTCACTTTTCATACTAATTTTCTAGGTTACTTTGAAAGACTGTTTTATGGGATGTTCGTTTGATGTCAGAATAGTTTCAGATCTTGCTGGGAACACCTTGGGGCTGTTAATAGAAATGTGTTTGGGATCATGCTGCTTTGACGTACAGATGCATGTGCACATTAGAGGCGATACGCCTCAGCAAGGTCACTGCTGGGGGACCCCTTTAGTGTACAAGTGCCACTATCTGCAGGCTACCTGTCTGAGTGAAGGGCTACAGCCTTGAGGAAGTCACGGGCAAGTGACAGGCAAGACTACAGTGCATGTGTTGAGATTTATGGAGACGTGGCAGATGTGTTCTCCGGCACTAAGATAAATAGAGTAATTTATGGAGATTGATTTGGATTTTGAAAACTAATAAGTGATGGTTGATCGTTTCTATTTTTTTACCCCCTCTGGAAGAGAATCTGAGCAATAACCTATCAGTGATGAAACCCTCTGGCAAAGCCATCAGCCTTTTTGTGTACCAAACAGACAATTCAAGTCCTATCCTTTGTGAAAATGGGTGCTACATGCTTCTCCCTGTTCTCTTCAGTGCTCACGAAAGGCAGTGATAAGCTGAGGCATGGCAGTCTGATTCAGCAACTTTCAGCCTGCTTATCCAAGCTCCTGGCATGACCTAGAGCAACTTCCTATGCTCTGCTTGAATTTTTTAAGGAGATAAATGCTGTTATTAGAAGTACCAGTGGTTTGCAAACTGAAAAATATTGCAAATCACTGATCTAGGTGAAAAAACAACACTTTGTTGCTTGGAAATGTAAAACCTGCTTCCAGCCCAGCAAAATGAATTCATTTGTGGCTTTTAGCCAGTCACCTGGCTTCCTTATTCAAATCTTCCTTGTTTTTAAAATGGGAGCTGGTAGACTCACTTGCTTCACATATGGGTGATGGATAGAATTAATTACATGAGGTCAGTATGGGCCTTTTGAACTGGTAAGAGATGCCGAAGTGCTAAGTGGTAGAACTGACATGCCATGCTAATCTGAATTACTCTACTTGTGGGATTCATGTGGCAAACCCTCTACACACCAGTGGTGTGGAATTGATAAGGGTGGGAGCTGACTAGGACAAAGTGAGGAACTGGGGTGCTGTGCGGGAAACTCGCAGTCTGGCAACAGCATGTTGGAAAATGATTTCTAAAGGCTTGTGACATCCTGCTGTAAGTTCTTTTGCCTGAGGACCTAAAGGGTTCCTCACCTAAAGGCTTCTATTGTCCCTCCTTTATTTTTGTACTTTGCTAACATGCTTTACGCCTTCGTAGTTAGACAAAGTTGGATTTTGCACTGAGATCAGGAACTCAACCTCTGTCATGTGTGAAAAATGCGCCGTATCATCCACAGGATAATAGCACTTACTCTTTGATTAGAGGTACTTTTTTTTTCCTGAGGATTTATGATTAGTCTCAAAACTTCAGTTAAAATTAATTTATAGAAATGAGTCCTTGAAGAAAAAGTTAGCAATCTGTATTCAACTTAATTTGTTCCCAGTAGTTTTTATGACAATAGCCCTGGCTTTTCAAATTCCCCCTGTCGCTAAAGCTTACAAAATCTTATGCACAGGCTGAATTTGAAGACTTTCCCCC
>Ga0065711_1042704_pt1 | contig 15195 bp, 6 predicted proteins | sample Hoacrofraction12_FD_59098 | JGI IMG/M metagenome (GOLD analysis project Ga0065711, IMG submission 59098) | Hoatzin crop microbial communities from Cojedes, Venezuela - Epithelial fraction 12 v2 (version 2) | ecosystem: Host-associated > Birds > Digestive system > Esophagus > Crop | place... | reverse complement strand
GAATACCGGGCTCTGTTTGGCCAGGTGGGGTCAGCCCCCACCCCCCAGCTGTGCCCCTTCCTGGAGTCCGGTGAAAATTAACCCTGTCCTGGCCAAACCCAGGACAGTTAGATTTTCAAAATATGTTAATGTCTGGCTTCTGTCACTGTTTTAAGGATTAAGGATTATTTCTACTTTTTAAATGCAAATAGTTCTTTTGTAATTATGGTCTTTTAGCCTTTCTGGCCTTTATCATATTTTAATTTATTTAACTCATTTGCTTTTGAAAACAACTCCGTTTTACATTTGGGATTTAAACAAAGGAGAAATTATCTAGCTGCTCCATTGACAATATTGACTTTAATTTTTCTTCAGCTTTGAAGTTCATTGCATCTTTATACCCATGAGCAATGAGTCTTAATATTATCTTGACAAGCTTATTTTTACATTTGTCGAGGTCCAAGGAAGTCTGGTAGAGATCGCTGTGGCTAGTCTGCTGTCCTGGACCTTTTAAACAGACAAAGACATCCCATAGAATGGGAGAACTCACATCTGTCCAAAATTTCTGTCCCCTGTTACTGTCACTTTGTTCTATTTTTTGAAAGGAAACTTTCAAATATCTTTTTACTTCTTCAGTTTAATGGCTGCTAATACTCCTGAATAAAATTTTCACAGTGTCAAGTGTCTGTTAACTAATTGCATCTTTTGTAGTAACAGAAGAAGACATTTCTCTCCTGCTTCAGATCAACGAGGAAATTCCACCACTTACAGTCAGCCTATTAGACATCATGCAACCTTTATGCCTTCCTGTGCCTTTCTCTAAGAATTGTTGTATATATTGTTCAGAGTAGGAACTCTGTGGCAACAGATTAGTCATGTAATACAGAGTCATCAGACTAGGCAAAAACCTGCTGAATTTGCTGGTAAGAGAAATGTACTGTGCATGAATAAACTCGAGCATTGAAGTGAAGTGTTTGGAGAAACGTTTCTCAGGCCTCTGATGTCTAAGAAAATGAGGTGAAAGAAAGATATGTTTTCAGTCTTCAAAAATCCATTGTTGAATGCTTATCCACTCCTTCAGATTTTTGAAAAGCCTTAGATGACCTTAAATCTGACCTAAAACACTATTCAATGTTTCAGAAATCTTCGGGTTTCGAATGTGTTGTTGGGTCTCTAAAAGCACAGTTAAATTGTGTCCTTTGGTCCCAGGAGAGACATTCACATCATTATCTTGTGCTACAACAATCAGAAAATGTGCTGGTTTTTACCATCATCTTGTATACTTCATAGAAGTAGGGCATGCTTAACCGGAAAGTTCCCAAGAGAAGCGTAATGATGCTTAATTAGGATAGTTGTGTCATCAGGCAAAGGTTGCTTTGTAATTAAAGCTCAGAGCTATGTAAATCACTTCATCTCTCCCTCCTTCATTCCTCCTCTGTCTTTCCCTCTCTGCTTCACACACATACTCTATCAGTCACGTGTATAAACCCGTGAAATGAGGTGAATACCTCTTTCACAAGGAAGCTACTCCTCAAGGGTTAGAAAGTGCTCTGAAATTGTAACACGTAAGGCAAAGGTGTTCAAATACCTTCAGGATTCTCCGGTTCTACACAACAGAGCATAAGCCAGAGTGACCACAATAGCAGAAATAGCATCTCTTTACATATCGGGCACTGCAAATTTTCGGGTTTGTACTGGGATCATAAAAAAACCCCAACCCTCGTATCAACAAGATACCCGACAGGATCATCAGTCCATGCTTGTCTTTGGCTTCAGTAACTTCTCACATTAGTATCAGATGCTTAAGGAAGGAAAGATGAACAGTTTTAGCAGTCTTTTTCCTGTGTAGCATGGGCAGGGCTAGTGAGTGTGTATCCATTTAACAGTCTAGTTACACCCTATTAATTTTTAGATTCATGTGGCGGGACATGCAGGTAGTGACATAAAGGGTTTCACAACTTAATCTCCTTAAAAAGTAAGATTGTTACTGCCGCACCATACGTCTCAAAACAACTCCTTGAAGGTCAAGGTCCAGACTCTTGTTCCAGTTAATGCCACTCAGAAATGTCCTTTTAATGAAGAATTTGGGACAACAGAGAGAGGAAAAGGGTAGCATTCAATTTTTAAAGAACTGTGAACGTATGACTGGAAGATTTTTGTGATTTACATATTTGCGGCAGAACTCTTGTGGGAGAGTAACAGTTCAAAGACGAGATTGCTGTTGCTTGTGAACTTTGTAAGAGCTGAAAGGATCTACACTGAGAGGTTTAGACTCAGTTGGCCTCTCCAAGCTAAAAGTGATCATTGGTATCTAGCTTGTGGGAAAGGCAAGGACACATATATCTTCTTCGGCTGACTATTTTGTTAAATAGGAGCAGGCATATCTTGCTACTCAGGGAAAGAACTTTCCTCTCTACGTGAATGCTCAGTAATATAAAAATTGTCATGTACATATTTTCTCTGCATTAAGTTCTGTTCACTGAATTTTTCTAAACCTGAAGGCAATTTAGGGTTAACATATTTTACAAAACCCAAAATACTTGTCAGTATGTGTTGCTCATTACAGACTCATTCTCCTAGCACCACTGGTAGCCTGAGGATGGCAATACATAGCCTTTCATAATTGTCTGTTTATAGCTGGGTTGAAAGTCATTTTCTCATGGTGTAATTTATGGGCAGTGGCAGGCTCCCCTCATCCCTGCTTTCAGCAACAGTGCTAAGAGCAATATGCCAAACCTTATGCAACAATCCCTGTGGCTGGAATGCGCTTGTGTTGAAAGCATCACAGGAACAAAGCTTCACTGCCAAAGCTTTATCATGTAGCTGCAACAGATTCTATCCTGTGAGGAAATCAGTCCCCAGGGTGCATTAGCCTGTGAGGAAGAGGAAAAAAAATAAAGCTGGAATATCTGTGTGGTTGTTTAAATAATTTCCCATATCCAGAGAAGCAAGTGATGCAACTTGGCACCCAGCAAAAATGTCTTTCTTGCTGGAGAGTTTATTTTGGTTCAGAAGGTGGGGGTGGGGAAATTTGTGTACACATACCTAAATATATCTCAAGTTTATTTCCAGTACAGCCCAGTGAACCTGTTGTTGGGAATGAGGTTAAAGGTCTCTTAGACATAAATCTTCCTAAGAATTTTTTTTTGGTACATTATGAATCTTTCCATAGAAAAGTGGTTTATAACAACATTATCTGAGATCTAGGTGAGACTACCCCATAGACATGCTTCAGTTCAGTGGACTCTGGGCTGGCAACCTTATCTTTCTTCCAGTTCTTCCCTATGCCCAACAGCACGTCAACAGTTTCTAAAGTCCTTGCAGTGCATTTTTTAATTTATAGTGGGATATGTGCTTCCCCTGGGTACTTCTGGAAAGACAGAGAGAGAGAGGAAAGACAGAAAACCTGAGAAGAACCAGTGACAAAGTGAGGTAGGGCAGACAGAAGGAGGGATGGAGCAGAACAAGAAGGTGGTCTGGAAACTGTCCAAATGAAGCACCACCCCAATCCCTGTTTCTGATACTCCTCCCACGCATGGTTTTGTTGTTGTTGTTTATTTACAAAGCTGTGAATTTCTATTCCCATTTACTTTCTGTATTGCACAGAGAGAAAAATGTTAGCAGAGGATAGACAATAACTACTCCCACACCTACGGACAATTTCTTCCAAGCTGGCTAGGCAAAGCGAGTGTGCTACTGTGTCTGTGACTGGAGATGAAGGACTGAGAGCCCTAGAAGCCAGGACCCATAGAGCACAGAGAGTCAAAAGACCATTTGCAGTACCTCTTCACTTTCACAGCGTGATTCTGTGGCTTGTAACTGTCATATGAGGTGACAAGAATGTGCAGCAGGAGATGTGGGAGGTTTTGCCCATTTGTACTGGTTGAGCCTTGCATAAAGTACACTGACACTACAAAGCCATACTCTGTTGTCTCTTAGTTCATATATAGCTTAACAGCAATGGATGCTTTCACCTAGATCATGTCCAGAAAAAGGAAGGCAGCCTGTCCCAGCACTGAAGACAGATTCAGATTAAGATACAGCAGTCTGGTAGCAAGCATCATCTGAAGTTGTGTGCTATGAAAGGTTTTAGAATGTGTATGCTGTTGGTTCTTGGTATTCTTTCTCCTTGGCTACTGCCTGAAAATTCTATCTTGGGTCTTGTTCTTCTGAAATGATTAAATAAAGTATAAAATTTGGCCTGATGCTGGCAATGGTGGACATTGCCAGAGCCTATTAAAAATGGGACTAACCAGGGTACTATATTCTCTTTGAGATGGCACCAATTCATTGGCAATTTCAAGACTTACGAATGTAAGCAAAATGTAGAATTTGTTTTTTTTTTCTGTCTGGCTGCCTGCTTATCACCAACAGAGAGAACTCAAGTTGACTGTAACCTTCAGAAGCAGTAACAAAACAAGCTTTGCGTCTGAGATACTGGTGTAAGGGTATGGACACCAGCTGAGAAATGGGAGGTGAGAGCAACGTCTGAACCAGCCAGCCTTTTGCTGATGCTCTTTGCCAGTTTGCAGTAAGCCTGTATTTTGTTCAGAGGCCAAGGCTTCTGTCACCTGTGAATCATCATGTCACTCTGCACCATTCCTCTGTGGTAGCTTGTAACCTGCAGCAGTGATATAGGTTACTGAGTTCCTGTAGGTACAAAAGTAGTAATTCATATTGAATACGAATTGTAAGCAATAATAATCTGCACAATAACATTGCTTATATAATCTCATGATAATTTGGCAGAAAATTTTGTGTTCTAGAGTCTCTGAGATAAAATTTGCATGAAACGCCTTACATAATTTACAAACTCTCACAGCTCTGAGCAATATCTCAAGCCATTCTCTATGCTATTACTACTGATTATTTATAAATAACTGTTTCACTTCAAAGTTCTGTACACAGACTAACTAACTAATTCGACATGATGGGAAGGAACATATGTTTTTTTCCCACTATTAGATATGTTTCTGGGAGGGCATAGTGTCTTGGCTGTCAGCTGACGTCAGTGTGACTGTTGGATGCCCATAAAAATAAATACCATATAAATAAATGTCCACATAAATCAATACCCATATATAAATAATCCACCCTCACTAGGAAACAGAGAAGCTGGAAAGCCTGGCTGTGGCTATGTTATGAGGAATTCCTGTACAAGGAGATTCCCTGGTGCATTGTTGTAAATGTCTGTGATGAGCTTAGGGGAGTGAATGTGCTTTCAAGATCCAAGTTATTTTCAGTAGGAAGAGTGAGTGACGAACAAAAGTCTCATGGTCATACATAAAAGAAAGGTACTTCATGAATGAACAGGGGTCTCTACATACTGATCTTGGAAGTCTCACATAGGCCCATGCTATTTTTTCTGCCAGCACAGCTAAAGCTACATTTAATTGCCATGGATCTGAAGATTTTGGAGTATTTTATTTTCACATGTCAAGTTATCTTTCTGTAGTTTTAAAATTTGTAAATAATTCATCACTTAGGTGACATAATGAGGGTATCAGTGATGACATGCAGATGAGCTCACAAATCTGAGCAAAAGTTTATGATACTATGGAAGTGTCAGCTGCGCTTGGCTGAAGTGTGAGACAGTTTGTAACAGGTGTTTTTTAAAAAAGACTTTAGTGCATTTGGGGACATACAGAATAATCTGCATAAGAACAATGAAATCTAAAGGCATACAAGTATAAATTAGGATATTTTCATAAATGAAAACTCACTTAGAAAATTGTTTCATTTCTTTTATTTCTAGAGAATGTTTTCTCTTTCCTGCTTCACCTTGTTCTGTTTTCATCCTCACTGATACATCTCCCTCCTGTTGCTATCTCTATTTTTGTTTGTGACCAAATCCACTACTGCAACCTGTCTTTAGTTCTGATGATAGTTTTGTTCAGCCATGATTCTGAGTTAAATAGTGGAATGGCATAGCAAAGCCTGTGGACACCTAATCAGAAGTCAGAAAGTCAAATGCATCTGGTCATCTGACCTGGGGTTATATTTTTTTGATGTGCCTTGTTCTGATGGGGCCAAACTAAGAATTGCACAGGTGACTCCAAAGACAAAATTTTCTATTACTTGCTAAAATGTGTCTCTGTGCTCTTGCAGAAAAAGTTCACATTATGTGAAGGTAAAAACAAAAACTAATAAATGCTTCTGGTTGGTAACACAATAGTGAAACATGTTTCATCTCACCTCGAAAGACAGATACTAGAAGGGCATAGATCTGAAAATAGAGTCGCCCCCAGTGAAAGCAACACAAATTATTCATATGAAGCTCCAGAGGTTTACTTTAGTGACATTGCAGCATATATTCTTTGCAGTAACTGAGGCCTTGCTTCACAGTGCTCACCTTGGGCTTGCTTAACTCCAGCTCATGAAAGCAACATGTGTCTTCCCCACTTCCATTGCCTGGCTGCACTGACCACGCCTTCACTGCCAAAGTCTTTACTCAGTGAGCAATGGGTCCCAAGGTTCCCATGCCTCCAAAATGGAAAGGTGTGGTAGTCTTCTGACTCTACAAGCTGTTGGACTTTTTGGTTTCATTGTGCATTTTTCCTGGGATCCATGACTGAAAAAAGGCAGAGTTGAGACCATGATGTTTCAAATTAAATTTACCAAGTATTTTTCATTTTAAAAAAATGATATTGGAATTGAAATTAAACTAAATACTTACATTTAAGTAGCAAAAGTGAAACCAGATTCAATCAAAACAAAACAAAATATAGTGGGGACAATGGGATTATGTACCTAATATTCACTTAATGATTCTGTAAGCATGACTAACTCATCCTGTGTATACACTGAACCAACACATATTAAATCATCTGTAAACAGCATTTACTGTCACTTGTCTATCTCTTCCAACTAGTGAAATTTTTATTAGTGGCAACAACTACAAGACAATAATGGTTAGTTATTGTTCCACAAATACTGATGCAGAGATGGCTGTGAAACAAGGAAGGGTTCATTTGTTGGTACCTTATTTGGGTTAGAAGGTTTTCTCTTGAAACACTTAATTTTTTGTTTAGCATGTCCTGATCAACAGACCCAATGTTTTCACTTCAAACAGTGGTTGTTGCTGGTCCCTTGATGAAAGCAATTGCTAAAGGGGGTCCTAAGGAAGAAGAGTCTGCAAGTCAACATCTTGCCAGGAACTGTAGCCTGAAAATTCAGAAAACTAATTTCTTGACAGCGAGACTCCCGTTTTCTTTTATATTGAATATAGACTAATCCTATTCTATAACATTGTATACAAAACAGTTATTTGTGAACATAAGAAAATAAATTGTTTTATGCTATTTTGGGGAGAGTTATTTGGAGAAAGGAAAAAAGTCACATCACAGCTAAGTACAAGTCCTATTTCTGCTACTGGTAGCTATGCTATTTCTGAAACAAAGATATGACTCACAGATGTATATTCTTCAGACAATAATATATATTCGTAGATAAGACCGTAAAGCACAACTTTCTCCTCTGGTAACCAAGTAAGTCTGTTCAGCTTGCTGCTTCTTTCATGATATCCATCACGAAAGCTAGGATAGAAAACAATCTGGATTCAGTCATTTATAAATCTGGTAAGCAGGAACAGCTTTGAGAAAAAGAGCAATGTTACTACTGTCAACATTTTGTGATCCTTCTACCACGTGCAAAGCCCAAGCTGATACAACCTATTACTGTCTGTAATGCAGTCTGCATTCTCTAAAGGGGGGGGGCAGTTGAAAGATTAGTTTATTTGAAGTGTTCTCCTGAAAATGCTTTTTCTGCACTAAGATAGATTAGCAAGGGATAATATAAGACAAGGTTTGCTTGTATTTCTCTGCTTTAATATTATACTCGGTCTCTAGGAACAACGGAGCATGTGGCCATAGTCGAATATAAGAATGCGTCATCAAAGACTAATCTTACTCCCCCTCAGGTCAGCAGACGGGTCTTCAGTGTCATCAACAGGAAATGAGTAAGATGCCATGTGCCCTGTAATGAAAGACAAGCAAAAAAGACTCTTAGAATATTGTTGCCTCTTGAATTTATATTGCCATCTCGGTATGGTCTCACTTGAGAAAAAAAAAAAAAGCAGGAAACAGGGAACAAAATCAGAAAAAAACATTTATCGTAAGATAAAATTTTCAACAGAAAACAGAACAAAAGAAAATACTGAGCATATTACTATGAATCTCTCAGTAGGCTGAAGGGAACTGCAGGACACCTGGTTATACCACATATAGAAGGAAGGTTTGAGCTACTCATGTGGGTGCTAATATGGGTTAGATGAGTGGACAGTGAGGGGGATTGAAAATGCCTGAATAGCCGGCCCAAATTATGGTCATCACTAGCGCACAGTCCAGCTGCAGACAAGTCACTACCTGTGTATCCTAGGGGTTGATACTGGGGCCAGTACTGTAACCTCTTCATTAACAATCTGGATGATGGGACAGAGCAGACCCTCAGCAAGATTGCAGGTGATGTCTTGATGTTTTTAGGTGAGCAACTTACAAAGAAAGGCCAAAAATGCACAGGAAATTTGCCTAAAATATTTTGTGATCAACAAGAAATAAATGCAACATTTTAAGCAGGTGCCGCATACTTGGACATCTCAACAGTTTATGGTGAAGTGCTGACATTAAATTGTGCTAGAAGGAAATGATTTTTTTTCTCTGTGTGTTCAAAAAATACTGAAGGCAAATGAGTGGAAAGATTCAGACCTCCTCATAACAGGCATTACTTTAACTTTCTTAAGCTCAGAAAAACTCAACTGAAATGATTCCTGGGAAATACAGTTGGAGCTTCTACACGTGTCAAATCACAAACATGGTACCAACAGATACGAATAATTCCAGCAGGCACAGACTTTGGAAACCTACCCAGGGCTCTGTGGATTCCCTGATTTCTTGCCACAACGTCCATATACATAGCAGGAACAACAGAGGTTGGTCCAAGACAGGCATATGATACCTACAGATTGAGACAATAAAGTTGAAGTGTTTAGACTTCAGTGAATTTAGGGAGTGATTAGTAGGTAACTCTAGAATTCCCTGGACTTCCAGTATTACCTGAGATGTGCTAGTGTACTGCCCTTGGACCCCACAGGCTACCTCAAAAGTGCACAGGTCTTCCAAACAGCTTGTGTCATAGCTAGAAACCCTATGCGGATGCCTGAGGCACCCTAGGACATGTCCAATAGCACCAATGTTTAGGCAATCAATTCCTGCTGCTACGAGCTGATCAGCTGTATTCCTGTCTGGATCCCACTGGCTTTACTGACAAGAGGTTCATTTCTTCTGCTCAAGCACAGTATTTTGGTGTCATCCGAGGTGCTGCTCCTGGCCTGCAGGTATTGCTCCAGAAAAAAAAAATGGGTTTCCTTGTAGATCCTGTGTTTTATCTGTCAGCTCCACAGAAAAACCTAAGATATATAGAACAGCATCGAAGGCCTGTGTTTAGGCAACTGAATCACTTCTTTAGTGTCTATGCTAGACACCAAATACCCCGACAACATTTAGGATTTCCAAGGTCTTGGTTCGGAATGTTAATTTTAATGATTAAAAGCTTTAAGACTTGTAGATGCAAGGCTGAAAGCCAAGCTCTGAGCACTGGGCTGAAGGGTATCTTGCCAGGGTAAATCCTGAAAAAGTCTAATGTCCTGGCTTTTACAGAAACACAGCCACTGAAATGATATGCTCCTTCACAACACTGTTTGCTGGAGGAGACCTAGGCAGTATTCCTACCTAAGCGTCGATTCTCAAAATAGAAGATAATGGCAGATGCAATAAGTTAGGAGATTAGTAATGTAAAAAAAAAAAATTGGCAACACCTAGTTTTATCAGTGGATATTAATTGTTTTAGAAACACTTATCTTTCGATGAGGCCAAACCCAGAATAGTAACTACCTTGTGTCTTAACCTGTATTTTGTTCCGTCTATAACAAACATTCTTCTGCTATTGCCTCCTGAAAGCACTGGCAAATTAAGGATGGAGAAGATAATAGCTTCATGGACAGGTTTGGAACTCTGAGACTTACCACTCCATCTGTTTCTACTGTTTTTTGAGAAGTTTATCAAAGTTAACAAGAAAAATAAGAAAAGGATATTCAGTAAAAATATCCAAGAACAAAAAACTGTAAAAACTACAGCTGCATTATTTTATTTTCAGCTCTAATAAACCACGTTAATTCAAAGGGAGGTGTTAAATCTTTTGTTAGTATACAGTCTGTTCTTTCCTGATACATATATTCTCAGTGCTGTTTCACTCTAACTGTGTATGTGGAAAGATAAATTGAGAAGCCAAAGAAGGAAATAAAGAGGGGAAAAAAGAGAAGGGCAAATCCTAATCACACAGGGTTACTAACAATTCCATAAATCTTTGTATCCTGTTTGACCTTGGCATTACCTGCAGAAATAGCATCTTGATCTGCATTACTTTCACTCCCCATAACAAATACTGAGAAAAAAGATGACTTCAACTTAGTGTTCATTATATTTTCTTCCTCGTGTGAACAGTGGCTGAAGCAGTTGCAAAGTGCTCCAAGAACTTTACCACTCTGTCCTTTTAGTAGTGTAATTGATTTCACATCACTTTATTTCTTTATGTGGAAATTTTACCTCCAAAACTATGTCTATCACACATACATCCAGAAAATCTCCCTTCCCCTAGTGTAATCTCCAGTGGTCTGCTGTCACTGAGTTGCAATAAGGCTTTCACCACCATAGACAATTTTAGCCTTTTAAAGCACCTATCACTTAGATTGTTTCCTTTGAAGTCTTAGGCATTAGGTATGGAGATGCTGAAAGCATTTTTTAGTCTCTGCCTAGAAAAACACATAACTCACACATGTATACATACATACAGAGAGAGAGAGAGATATAAATAGCAAAGCTGGGTTGAATGTACTGTGCTTTTCTTCTTTGTTTTCTCGCAACCACTTATCTAATAAAGCAATTGCAATTCTGGGGTCACTCAAAGAAGCTGTAAACCTCTGTCTTATGATATGAAGACCTTCAGTTTAAACTAAAGCAAAGAGAAATCAAAAACTGTTTCTCCCAGATAGAGCATTTAAGGAAGAAACTGTACTCTGCTTTTGCCAGTTAACAGCAGCCTGCAGTCTAATCTTCCAGAATGAAAGAGATTACAGATTTCCTGGCTGTAGTTAGTTGCAGACATCAAAATACATCCAAATCAACTCTCCTGGAATAAAATCTGTGTATTTCCCACTTCCACCCAGCATCTCACTGGGAAAGAAAGAGTAGGCAGCAAGAAGGAGTGCTTCAAGAAGGAAAGCATTGACAAGAGATGCTTTTGATTTCGAACCAGAGGTGGAGCATCCCAAAGCCATAGAAATTGTATGTTGTAAGGAAGTGCAGAGAGGAGAGGGCATGATGATCTACACCTCATAAAATATTTCCAGTTTTTCAGTGAGACAAGTATGATCACGGGTTGCTGCTCTAACACTTGTGCAGATCCCCAAAGCCATTACAACGCAAAAAGGGCACAAGAGCAAAAGTTTCAACTCAGATCAAGCAAAGAAACTGAAAAGTCTGCCAGATGAGTTATCAGACACATTTCTGATATCAGAAGTAAACTCAGTCTCGCCAAAATATAGCAAATGAGGATTCATAACACATTTGGGGTTGTGTCCTGTATTTATTTCAAGGCATATGGACTGATGTTTGCAGCCTTCCTAGAATAAAATGGGGCCATAACATTAAAATACATACATCTTCAGCTTGTCTTGTTTCCAGAACCATCAAGTCAAAGATCTGATCAAAGTAAGCAACTGTGCAGGGTTTCACCAAAATCAAATATTATCTGAATCTGTGCAAACAGAAACACAAATAAAATATTATCTCTTGAGATAAGACCATTCCAGTAAGCATGCAAAAAAGATACCGTGTGCATATAGTAACACGGAAGAGCATTGTGTTGGTGTTTAAAAGGTCTAAAATAGATTACAAAAATCTGTTGGATCAAACAGTGGAGTGTACCTACGCAAACTTAAGCAACCAAAAATATCTAAGCTTAGTCATAGTGCTTTTCTTTCTCTTTCCATGAAGAGAAGTAAGACTCTTAAGAGGGCAATTCATCTCATTCCATGATTTTTGTCTAAGGAGTCAGAGGATTTCTGCTCTGGAAGTGCTTATTTCACTCCATGCAATGTAGCAGCTTTTTAACATCTCTTTCACTAAATCTGAATCAATATTCATGAAGTATAACTAATCCAGTCCTAATGAGTCCCTGTACATACAAGGGCATCAGGAGGGAAAAAGAAAACAGAAGGCAAATTCAGACATTAGATACCTCCTCCACTGTAGCTCCTAGGATATGGAGGGTGTTTTTACTACAGTTTTCCAGTTCATTTCAGAAGTACAGAAAAACCCCAGCAGATTCCCTTGTTATTAGCAGGCAGCAGATCCGAAGGCAATGTTCCGAGGTTTCCACTCAAATATATTTGACTTCAATAAGGTCTTTTGTTTGTTTAAGCATTTCCCATGAGGAAACCATATCCTTGCCAAAAGGTTTTACTGAAATACTGAAGAACCCTAGACAGCAATCTACACAAGCCAATAAAATGGCACCCCATGTCATCAAAGAAGCGGTGGAGTTTTATTACAGTATTAAGTAAACCAAGCCTCACCCAGTGCAATCCATAAAATTAATCAGACACAACCTATCCCATACAGCTTAGTACAGTCTTCATGGCAAAGGTTCTAAAAAAACCCCACTTCTGAGATATGTAAATACACAGCTATACATTTGTATTAGTTTGACATGTTTTATGGTATTTTTCCTCAATATAGAAATACATTAACATTTAGTTTATCATTATGAATGTCATAAGTAATATAATCATGAACACATAGGACATGCTTAATTCCTTTTGCTGCTCTTTGACTGTTGCTTACAAGTTTTTGTAATGTTTTGCACTATGTAATACAGTTTGGAATGTCAGCATGAAACCTCTCATTGCTCATGCCATTTGTAAACACTTGCCTAGTCCATCAGATGTGAAAGATGTGATGTGAGTTCAGTAGGTCTAGATCACCAGTGCAGTACCTGGAACTTTATCTTACAAATGTTTTGCTACACAATGTCTTATATCCTTTAGTCTGATGAAGTCTTCACTGCACCTCTCATTATGTTTCATCTTCTGAAAGAGCAGTTGAAATTTCTAGCATGGACCAATTTTCTATCAGGCTATGCTGATTCAGTTTGGCATCACAGGATAGAGTAATCGAGGTGAAATAAGCTCAAGAGCATGGTAGATACTCTTGTCATGACACATCCTACAATATTGTCTGAACACTTAAAAGGCAGACTTCACAAGCAACACTCTTGTCTTTCTTAATAGCAGCAACTTGGTGAAATAGGGATTAGATTTCGGAGAATAGACCTTCCCTACACCCAGCCTCCCCAGCACAAAGCTGAGCAGAGTGTCAAACGCTGTTATAGTAGGTTTATATTTTATTTTCTTTACACAAATGAATCCAAGAAGCTGTCAGAAGTCACTTAAAGTACTATGGAATTTTTCAGAGGAGGGTAAGTAAGACTAGATTTTATTAAAATGTTTACTAAAGTTACTGAAAAATATTATTATTCTGTGTTCTCAATATCTTAAACTTACATTCAGAATCTAATCAAATTCCAGTGAAATTCAACTAATCAATCTTACCAAACATATACTTGTTAAGAATTATTCACCTCATAGTAATGATAAGGCAGTGGTATTCTGACTAATTGGAAAGCTAGAAATTTTTCCCCAAGACTACTTTCCAGTGGGAAATAATGTTTCAGAAAAATCAAGTTTTTTCACTTGCAGGGAAAAAAAGAATTGCTGGAAATTTTGTTTTTTCTGTTGAGCAACCAGAAAAAGCTTCACTTTATTATGACTGATCACAGTGCAGTTTTAAACAGTTCTTATATTTAACCAATAGTTATACAAATCTGTTATTCTACTATCCTGTTACAATAAAATCTGTTGTTCAGAAAAAGCATGAAAGGATTGAAAAGAATGCCACAGAGGTCTGCACCTAGGTCATGGCATCCTATTGTCAACACAACCAAAGACAGTCAGTTGGCCCAGACTTTTTCATTCCATGGCTCCTTCATTCCATGAGAAGAGATCACCAGCCATAGCAGCCCGTACATCATATTTTCATCTCTATCCAGATGAGCAAACAGCAATAAGATCAAGGTATATTAGCACTGAGAATTTTCTTGTCAACTTACAAAAGAAGGGAAAATATGAGATTGTTCAATAAAAAATTAGATTACTTATATCAACTAGTAAGGTTTTAAGGAAACGCTGTGCAAGTCCAAGACTTTCAGAAACTACTTCAGAAGCAATGAAATATGGAAATATCTTTCAGTAAAAGACTGGGCCAGCATTTTTGCATCAGTGTTTTACTCTACTAATTTCTGTAGGACTTTTCAATAAGTTAGGTTTTAGTCACTGTGAGCAAAGCTGAGCCTCCTATAATGAGAATTACTGTAAGAAATTGAATGATTCATCCAAAGCTGACATTGAAAAATCTACGAATAGAACCTGAACTTGTCATTCATTGATTTTTGGCATGTCCTGACTTGTTTTATAGTTCATACAGCCTCATTTTCTCAAATATTTGAACAAAAAACTCATAGAATGAGTGAGGTAGGATGAGAATCCACCATGCAAAATTCTACTTAACTTTTTACATCTCCTCTAGGCTATGCATTAGAAGCAGCCTTTGAAGGGTTGCTGTGAAATGGCCCTCTGTGATTATTAATGAAAATGACTCAGCGTGTTTTATGACCTGTAGAAATATTAACAAAAATCTTGACTGAAAGACCAGATTCAAAGAAGACAGAGAACATGTGTTCAAACAGCAAAGCTGAACAATGCCACCTACATTATCATGGAAACTCCAAAAAGAAATGTTCCTTCTGTTCCTTACAGTTCACAGTGGTTGCTGCAGACTAGCTCTCTGCATCGGGAGGTGGCTACCACCCCACCCCATCTTCCAGTCCCTACACTTCTTTCAAACATGGCAACAAACACACACAGAGTGCCATTTGAATTGTCATTCTCCCACCGCATCTTTGTCCTAAAAAACTCAGTAGAAGGCATTGATAAGTAAATTTTGTAATAGATGAAAGCTTGAAAGAGTTGAATGTTTGTGCATCACTCTGTTATGGTTTGACTGCATCCGGCAACAAAAGTGCCACGCGGCCACCCCCCCCCCCCCC
>Ga0065711_1042703_pt1 | contig 15195 bp, 12 predicted proteins | sample Hoacrofraction12_FD_59098 | JGI IMG/M metagenome (GOLD analysis project Ga0065711, IMG submission 59098) | Hoatzin crop microbial communities from Cojedes, Venezuela - Epithelial fraction 12 v2 (version 2) | ecosystem: Host-associated > Birds > Digestive system > Esophagus > Crop | place... | reverse complement strand
AGCCCTGGCCCAGGCTGCCCAGGGAGGCTGTGGAGTCTCCTTCTCTGGAGATATTCAAGCCCTGCCTGGACGCGGTGCTGTGCAGCCTGCTCTGGGTGACCCTGCTTCGGGAGGGGGCTGGACTGGGTGACCCACAGAGGTCCCTGCCAACCCCGACCAGTCTGTGATTCTGTGAGTAGCAGAAGCACCTTCTTGACTGGGCATCATCCAGAGCGGGTACCTCTCCCTCGGCGTGGGAGGCTAAAGAAAAGCCCCTGTGTTCCGGAGATCCTGCTCGCTTCAATACGGCGAACGCTAGGTTTGAAAGTACCGGGCTACTGCCCTGTTCCAGAACGCAGACGTGTATTTTTTTCTGTGTGTTATCAGTGTTCTGCTGAGCTGTGCCGTCACACGAAGACATAGGCTTAATTCATACTTGTACTTACCGGCGATCCTGCCTTGGGAAAGATACAGCGGCTCAGTGAACCCTCACTGTCCATGACCTGTGACTAGAAAGAAATTCAGGTTTTGAACTACTAAGTACAGTTAACAGCTGTAAAAACAGCTGTAGAAAATCATTTGTGTTGCTAAACTTAAACATGTCACCGGGGGAATGAAAGCTGTTTATGATTAGTCACTTTTTTTCCCATTTATCCGTATTGTATAAATATCATTCTGGCAAATTAACTCTTCCTGGTTAACTCGGTGCTGTATCAGAAAGATAATTTAACATCTTTGTTTTCTTATTAATACAAGTATTCACACGTTGCTGTAAAGGATGAAAAAGGTGGTAACACAGATAGCATGTAAAGCCTGTAATAATATTCCGTGGTTTGTGCTTCAGACTGCTAAGTTACCTTAGCAGGACTTGATCCTGAATACGTCTGAGCTCAAGCTCTCAGTCTGGTGTTGGAAATTAGACAAGCTTTGCGGTATTTCCAAATGAAGGTGCAAGGGAGAGGGATTTTATTCAAAGGAAATTAATTTTATCGGTAGCTTTTGGTTGCAAATCCCAGTCTAGTTCTGAACGAAACCAGGAGTAGGAAGGGAGGCAGCTCCACTTCAGCTCACACATCTCCTTTTATTCTGGCAAACCCTTACTTTGCTGTCTACTTCTTCCCTTGCTGGCATATGTTTAATTTTGTATACTCCTTTTTGCCAGTTGCTTGATTAATTTTTCTCTTGGCTTGCTTTTCTAACTGTTTTTTTTGTAGTAACAGCTTTTTAAAGGAAATTTTTTTCCCCGGTGCACTTCGTGACAGAAAATCTCTAGTAAATATTTATCAGGAAAGTGTTATATTAGTAGTTTTCTCAATAAATATTTATTAGAGGCTTAACATTACAAACCCCAGTAGAACTGTGATAAATATTGACTACAGCGGAGAGAGAAACAGTGCCTGAAGAGCGCTGCATGCTGCAAGCAGCTAAGCAGGGATAAATACCCGGTGATTTTGGGGTAGGAGAGCTGAGCTTCCCTTACCTGCCAGATCTGTCATAGCGCAGGATTAGCTCCTGAGTCGGGGGCACGGAATTAAGAGGCAAATCTCTTCAAATGGCAGCAGCCAAACCAGGAGAGCTGGGGGCTGACACCGGTTTGTTTCCACCATTCTTTTGGTGGAAATAGTCTTCTTGGTTTGAGAGACGGATGAGAAGCCAGAAGGGGTTTTTGTGGTACAGCTAGGCAAGCACGCCGGTCCCCACTTCGTTTGCATCTGTGCGCAAGGTTGGGCAAAATAATAATAAAAAAAAAAACAATAAAGAGGGCTGGAATTGGTAAAAGCAAATAAAAGGTCACCCGCAAGTTAATTACTTGTAGTTCCTTACCTACGGATTTGCACTGACATAGGCTGCTCTCTGAACCGGAGGCTAGAAAAATAAACGGTTATGAGCGGGTGGATATGATTGAGGCGTGTGGGGTCTCCGACGATAAATAATCTCAGCCCTGGTGCTCGGGTACCGCAGGCAGCCTGGGCGAACGTCACGACTGACTTGCCAGATTCATCGTGTGCCGCTCAGCGATCGAGACAGCCGTTAATAAATATTCTCCTTATCCAGACCCCAAGCAAAGCTGAGGTCGCACAGGGCTGGCACTGTTACCTCGGAGGAGACGCAAGCTGCGCTCTCCGGACTGCTCCTTTCTGGGCTGTTTTAGTGAAATCTTACCCCAAAGGGCTTCAGACCCCCTGGAATGAGAGCAACAAGATGACTGTCAGAGTGATAGGGGTGCATTGCTTGCACGTGCCTCTGCCCTTCGTGCCTGGAGCGTAGGGCAATGCTCTACACATAGCTCTGCTGTGCTCTACGTCCAGAATACTACTTCTGCTGAAATCACTCCCAGTCCTGGAGTAGTTAAAGGAAGAAAAAAAAGGAAGATGAAAACAGCAGCAATTTGGACCAGTGTGCAAGCAATTTAGGTTTCTCTTTCCAACCACACTAAGTGCGAGAAGAAACGCAGCTGAGGTAGCATCACTAAACCTTCTAGGCTGGCTTGTCTGAGCCAGCACGTGGAGTAGGCAGGCACAGAGCAAGAAGTGATAAAGACCTCTCACGCACTGGCAGGCGTTTACACCATTTCGGAGGGGCGTAAGCGGCCCCATCTCCTGCCCTCACTGACGGGGACGTGGGGACGGAAGCACGGGCATCCTGCGTGGTGGGTCTGTGCCTGGTGGCCTCCCTGGCGAGGTGCGCGGATGCTGCTGGCCGAGGGGACAGACCGTGGCACATCACAGCTCTAACTGGGCGAGAGCGACTCGCCCCGATCCTTCAAGTTCAGTTATCTGGCGGCTCACTTCGGTCTTATTTCAGGAGCCTCTCCCTGTTCAGCAAAGGATTAAACCCAAGCTTAAGTGGCTTTGCTGAAAGGGGATAGAGTTAAGCTCAGGACCCTCCTTATATTTATTAGCACGGTAGTCGGAGGTCTGGCTGTCAGGAGCGGTGTCCGTAAGACCTGTGAAGGCCCACGAAGTGGCCAGCCTGCTGCTCGGCGCTCCTGCGTTCTGCTGGGACCATCCATGCACCGCTCGCGCCGAGTCCCTCCGCTTGTCCCTGCCTGACCCAGCACTTGATTCCTCCCTGCAAAAATCCGCTTTAACAGCATCTCCTCTGCCTGCCGGTTCCCAGTGATCAGGGGGTCTGGTGGAAACCTTTGGATTCGGCATTTCCTACCAGGGCCACCCTTTTGGTTCAATTCAACTCCCGACCTGCTCAATGAGCTCCTCTGAAAATCCATTCTGGCTGAGGAAACCCACGTCTGACATTGAGTTTTTCATTTCACCCCGACACAGACAGTTTGAGCCCACTGCCCTGCCTAATTCACCTCCTAATGGATTCAACATCTTCCAACTTGTTTGAGGACTTCAGGAAAAGCGCAGTTTAATTCCCAGCGACCCGTGCTGGAGTGATGTCCGTGCTGGAGAGGCAGCTTCGGTGTTCGTCACACCTAGAAATGTAATGCCAGTGGGTGTTTCTCTCTGCTCAGTTCCTTCCTTTTGTCTGCGCACGGCATTTGCTTCCACTTACATCTAGAGCTGCTTGGGAAGTGAGCTGATGAATTAGAAGAAGCTGCTTAGGAGGAAATTAAAATCACTCTACGGAGCTCCAGTCCCCTCCGTACCAAAACCCCTGTATGCTCCCAGAGAAGCAGAAGGGGATTCTTTCTTCATTTCTTGTTGGAAATAAAAAACAGGGATAAATCTTAGCAAGAAACACCGCTGCTTCTTACTTACCTCTATTCTTTCCACTTTGGAAATCAACCATGGTTGGTGGGTCCTGCAGCCAGCCTGGCCTGCATGGGAGGCCAGTGGGGCTAGTCTGAGCATGCCACTGCTGAGGAGCCAAGAAATAATACTATTATAGCTTTTTTTTTTAAAAAATACTGAACTATATTTCATGTCTTTCCTCTGCAACAATCTCCCTCTCTCTCTTTTTCTCTCCCTGTCTCTCTTTTTTTTTTTTTTTATTTGTTAAACCATGCAGGAAATGTTTTGGAAGGGAGAGTCGAGAGTCTTAAGTCTGGAATTTTTATGTACACCAGAAACTTAAATGTGTGGCTCAAGCTGATAAACTTACCACACCTCTTTCTGTTTTCTTTATAGACTTATTACAAATATCTGGCTTGGAACCGAGATTTATGGCGTGAACAAAAGAAATATAGACCATGGAGACATAAAAAGATAAATCTCAAGAGGAGACATAAAAGGGTTGGCTCAACTTTTAAACTGTTTCTTAACGAAACAGAATAACAAAAAAGATCAGAACACTCATTTTTTAAAATGTTTGTGTTTAAAGAAGCTGTTGAACACTAGTGATGCCGCGTAGAAAATATCACCCCTATTGTTTTATGCCTGAGTTGAAATTGCCAATCGAGACCAGTCCTGAGGTTCTCGTAGCATCACAGTTTGCGTTGCTCTCAACTGGAGGTTTGTCCAGAAAAAGGAACAGCAAGCACAGAGCGCTCAGGCTACATTTTGAAACTGGAGCTGCCCAAAGTTTCCCAGTGGTGCATTTAGGAGCACTTTTGGGGATTCAATTCAGGTGGAAAGTTTTGTGAGAATGTGTACAATTCCATGATACTTAATTGAGAAAAGAATAAATGAGTAATTTCTGCTTTTACTTTCTCCTTATATGGCATTTTAAATACTTCTAATCAAAATGAGTCTTTGTGACTTCAGTTTTGACAGTGCCATGGACGCTGAAGACGCTGTGAGCATAGAGACCCCCTGCTTCCCCAGCAAAGATGTGAGACTTCTGTGAAAGTTTGACCTAGAACATCTTTTAGGAAAAAAAAAAAATATTTATTCTTGACTTACTTACTTACAGATTTTCGGTGATGGAGAATTCCCACAGCCTTTGCTAAGTTGTTCCAGTGATCAGTCAAAGAGCTTGCCCTTTATTTCTGATCTGAATTTGTGTGGCTTCAGCTTGTCACTCTATTTACATGCTATATCTTGGTCTCCTACAGATTTATATCTTGGTCTCCTACAGATTTAAAAATCCAGCTTGTAGACTCAACACAAGTGCATGCACCTGCGATCAAATCTTCCCTGTACTTATTTGTTAAGTTAGATGAGAACCACCACTTCCATCCGTCCATGCCAGGCATACTGCCTGTACAGTGGTTGCTGAATCTCTTTCAGACAAGCAGATTCACTCTTTGATTGCAAGCACTGGGATGAATCCCATCGTTCTGTGAGAAATTATATCCATGCCAGGTAAAGAAGAAGTCTAACCTTCCTACTCACTTTAGATTACATGACCAAGAATTGCACAAACCATCCTATTGCAATAGGAATTCGTGTTTAAATGATTGTCAACCAGTACCCCATTAATACCTGAATACAGGTGAGTTTGCATAACACAGGGTGCTCATTTGGTCCACCTAATTGTCTGATAGTTGAATTTAGACCTCAAAAATTTTGCATGTCACTGTCATATGGCACTAAAAGTATATGAGGATAATTTTGTGAAGTCAGCGTGTTTGTACTGTGTTCACAAATACTCAGATTATGTCCTAGGTCCACTTTTAGATTTTTATCAAGGGTGTTTTTGCCTAGAGGGGAGCAATTTTGCCTTTGAAAAAGGGGATTTTAGGAAGTAAAAATTCATACAAGGCATAGGCTCAACCTAATATTTTTTGAAAGATGTGTGCTCTAAGTCTATGTAATTCAGTCATGTAATTGCCCAGATAAATAAATAAGGATTTACTTTCTACTGGGGAACTAGAAGATCTTCACAGAATCACAGAATGGTCGGGGTTGGCAGGGACCTCTGTGGATCACCCAGCCCAACCCCCTGCTGAAGCAGGGTCACCCAGAGCAGGCTGCACAGGACCTTGTCCAGATGGGTCTGGAATATCTCCAGAGAAGGAGACTCCACGACCTCCCTGGGCAGCCTGTTCCAGTGCTCCGTCACCCTCAGAGGGAAGAAGTTCTTCCTCGTGTTCAGACGGAAAGTTCTTCATCTTGGATGAGGAACTTAACTGCAGGTTTAGTCTGTCCCCATGTCACTGGTAAGGGGGAGTTACTGACCTTTAACGGCTACGGTGTCCCCTGTGAAAGGAATATTTGAGTCTCAGAACCACAAGTGGCCACAGCACGGTACTGCCACCACAGCTATTCTTAGCCAGCACCTTTCCCGAAGGCTAGGTAGATGTTCCAAGGCCAAAACGACCTTAGAGACAGACCGACCCATTCAGCCCCACCAGGCTGCCTCTTGGAAAAAGAAATGAGGCACCTCAGTAGGAGCAGGTGGGGAATTTTGCTGCTCCTACCCAAGCTGTCATTTCCTCTGGGGCTAAACAGGATATTTGCTCCCGATCCTTTCAAGAATGCTAAATTAACTTAAAAGAGAATCAGGTCTGTACCCAAATGTACACAGATGATCTCTGGGCCCTAATGAATGAGATTTGCCATGCAGAATTATGTAATTCTCAAATTTGACCTCCAGTCAGTGCAAACCTTCAAGAGCAACCTCATCTTTATGGGGATCTACTCCAGGCTTTAAAGCATCCATGGCTCTGTGGTTTTGTCGTGAGCACGTAGTAAATGTGTCTAAACACAGCTACTGTGACTGTCTGGAAGTTGCCAGCCAAGACAGAAGCAGCTAATTGAATACAGCACCAGCAGGCGTCATAAATATGCATTGATTTTAATGTTATGTGGAAGATTTAATATTCCAGTGACTGGATTGCTATTAATTGCATAGCTTATTCTAAAAATGCAAAACACAAACAATTACTGAGATTTGTATGTTAATTCGTCTCAAATGAAGTGATTAAAAGTAGAAGGAAGAAATGAAAACAAAGCATTACCAAAGTCTTTTACTCACTTTTTTTTTGGTAAACAAGATCTGTCTGTGATACAACTGCTGTTCAACTAAAAAGAGACATTGGTAATTATAAGGTTTTGTGAGCCAAGCAGGTATTTTCCATTGGAACAATTATTTTCACTTAGCACGTTAATGTTGACAGAAAAAGACCAAAGGCACCCTTGTGACTTTACCAGCATGTCATAACAAAATGAAGGCTTAACCTGTTTCTGAGGGATTGACTTTCAGGCAGGAAACTGGGCTATTTTGGAAACTTAGCTAATGACACTGTTATTTTTTCTCCTGAGTGATAAGGTTGATGGATACATACCACTTGTATTTTGCTTAATCCTTTTTCTCCCATGCTCGGGACTATCACTTACGCTGTGGTGTTGATCAATCAGTGCATATTAGTATTTAGCTCTACTGACAAACGCTCTTGCTCTCTCATTTACAGCTGTGAATTTATTTCGACAGAATTATCTGACACCCAGTATCCTTTTTCCTTTGGATAACTGTGAAGACAAACATTTTCAGAGAGACCTAGGAGAATTCAGTGTCCACTCCTTAGTGAAATCCCAGGGGCACCCTGTGCCCGCGTGCCCCAGGAGTCTTGGAAAACCTCATTAGGCTCGTTAGGATCTCCCTTCTGCTCCAGAACCATGTCACAGTACATCCAACGTGATAGATGATTTTCTATAAAATGTGGAGGTGGGAAGAGCAATAAATATACAGACTTAGGAGATTTAGAAAGGGCACCAGTAACAGCAGCTACCACAGGTGTTCAAACAGTCAAGTTTTTTCACCGAGGTGAACATTTTCAAGCTAGCTCCCCAAAATAAATTCTTGCAGCGAGCACACAGTAAAGGATGTAACTGGATTACAGAGCTCTGCAATATCGGCGCTTGGCTTCCCTATAGAATTTAAAATGCATTTGAACTGGTGGTGAAGAGTTTCCAGTTGAAGAGGGGAGATGCTCAATGAAAACATGATTTTACCATCGCCCGACACTTCTGCGAGGTCAGGAGGGCAGATAAACAACTTCCTGCAGCTGTGGCTACATCTGGCACACGACTGAGGCGGAGAGCGTGCTTCGCGAAGATAAACATATCAGGTTGTATCTCCGTAGTCTCCTCCACTTCTGGATAAAGCTTGGGGAGCTGAACTTGGCCCTGCGGTGCCGGCGGTAATTAATATCTGAAACTGCTTTGCCGCTAACGAGTCGAGGCAGCCCTGCAGCGAGTTTAAAACCACCCCACACCGGTAACGCGTGGTGACCGTGGGTAGCTTGGTGCCACTGCACTGCCCCTGAAGCCCCTGGAGGTTTTTCTCCCCTGGAGACTGCAGCTACCGTCAATCTGCCGGTGAGCTGCTTCAGGGGCAGACGGCTGAAGGAGGAGAAGCGAGCTGTGAATCTGCAAGGGGTCTGTAGGTGCTCAGGGCGTGCTGAGAGCTCCCAAAATTGCTGCACGAGCGATACCTGGGGTGGGGAATGGGTTCCTCACGGCCTGGGGTTAGAGGCTGCCTCTGCGTTCCTATTTTATTAGCCATTTTAGAAGACAATCTCTCTCTGGGTAGTTTAAAATCAGCGCACATGGTTGGTGGGTGTTGCTGGCATATTGTCGCCCAGGTGGGTGGCTTCTTCCTCAAAAGCTGTCACGGTGCTTTTGGGTGCAGGGTGGGATGTTTTTTTTTGCGACCTGAACAAACTGAAATCAATAAATGATTTTCGGCTGATCCCAGGTTGAAACTTTTTGGCATATGCAATGAGATAGGCTAAGTTAGCTTTAACCTGAGTGGTAATAGCAAAAAGGAATTAATTACATTTTACATCATTTTTGTATGTGGACAGTAGAATGGCGTCGCACAGCTGGAGGGGCATTTGCCTTGTAGCCCCTTGGGAGAATTGTGAGCGGGGGCCTCTGCAGGTTTCTGGAAGGAGATCCAGCCCTGAAAAGGTGCCTTCCTCTCTCCCTGGACTATCCCAGGAACCCTAGAGTGCAATCTAGACCCCCTCTTGAGGCTGGAGAGGAGCAGACCACTCACTCTCCTGCTGAGGCTGGGCACCCTGAGAAGCAGGGAAGAACATCTGAAAGGGAAGGGCAGGCAGCACCCAGCGTTTGGGTTCTCTTATTTATTGCTGTTTTGGATATTGGTTCAGTGGGAGCTATGTTGGTACGTTCAGAGCACTTGCCCATGACTGGGAGCTGCAACCCTCTGAGCTTGGAGGAGTGCCTGAAAAGTGCCCCACAAGCTCTCTCCAAGAAGTCCTTGGAGAACCCATGTCCCAGGCAGTGCGTGGAACAAGTCTACCCATAGCATGGCACAGGAGCAGCCTTGGCGGATGCAACATGGCGGATGCACTGGGCAGGCACAGAGCTCCCGAGGCAGCCACTGGCCACCCTCTGTTCCAAGGACAGCAGCTGGTGATGGAAGGATCATGCTTATACCTCTTGTACCGGCCAGATCCCGATCACAAGGAGCTTTGCCCCTCAAGAGGAGGAAGTAAAATTCCTCCTCTGCCCTCAGCTTGGCAGTTTGCACTTGGGAACAGCTGTTTGGCTGCGTAGCTGCGTTGGTAGGAGCGCTGCTTCCTTGCTTGCTTATGTGTTGGGAAATTGCTGGCCCTGTTGTCTGTAGCTTACGATGTGCTTACGATGTCTTCCATGAGAAAAATAAAGTCGCTAGGACCTTGGCCCCAAGTTGATCCTACCTGGAAACAGCATAGGTTTTGGCTGAATTTAGTTCAGTTTAGCAAACAAGGCAACAAAATTTGTGAGTTATAAAACATCTCTTTTCTTCACAAAAGCCCCAGTTCTGTAACAAGCCGTGTCAGGTAAGTATTTGTCCACGCTTCGACGCATCACAGGGAGAACTGCAGGAGCTGACGATATACAAGCCATTTGATGTTGTGTTCCTACCCTGCTTCCTGGCAGACACCTCTCGGAGATGACAAGGGAGTATCATTTTTACATGACGGTGTTTCTACCAAACTGCTGATAGAGCCCTTCACAAGATCACAGAAGGGTCCGTATCATCTGATTAGCATTTAGAGAAGCTGGTGGGCCGGGAGGGAACCGCAGGAGACCAGAGGCTGCCACCCTCGAGGGCTGAGAGAGGAAAGACTCAATCAGTGGTTGATAAGGCTTAGCAATGATAAATCACAAACAAAACTCCAGGCTTAGGAATTCACAGCACAATCTGTCATGAATTTCCTTCCCTTCCCTCCCTCCCCAATATCTGATGAGAATTCGCCTTTTAAAATGGTCTCTGGCGGTACAAGAAACCCAAGTCAACTGCTGAGCTGCGCCTGGCTTTCGTTAGTTTTCTTAGTGCTCTTTTCTTTTTATAACTGTATGTTTGTGTGTATCTGTGTCTCTAGGTTTATTTATGCAAATTTGGCTACTAGTAGGTGATAGCAGGAGGGATTTTAAAGTTCAAGGACTTTTTTGTAATGTTAAAATGCAAAAATCTCGTGCAAAATACACTTGGTGCCAGCCTATCAACACTTTAAAAGAGGGAGATTTGAAACCTGCCTAGGAGTCCCAGTTCCCCCCTGAAGCAGACTGTAAAATCCTTATAAAAAAATCATTTTAGAGATGGCTTCAAATAAAAAGACCTTCTCTGGAGGAGCTGCTTCTGCCAGGAAGAGTGCTCTCCACATCAGCTTTCCCACCAGTGCAGAGAGGCTGCAGCACCTTAGCCTGCTCGCTGCGTGTGTATATGCTATATAGGTGCTCTATACGGGGTAGGCCAATGCATGGGCTGCAGAACCATCTTCAGATGGTCCTTCCCTGTGGTGTCAGCGTACTGGACAACGCGTTTACTGACCGCACGTCTCGGCACTCCAAGGAGGAGGACAAGGACGTTGTTATAGGTCTGCCCAGGACGCTTCTGCTTCCTCCTGGTTAACCAGTTAATTGATGCAAAGGGGAGATGCAGAGAGCTTTAGGTCTCCCTCTTGCCCAAGAATGATATAAATTAGATTTAGCTGAGTATTTCACCTCATTATAGCACTTGTAGTCGCATGTGTACGTTCTCTTTCTCACTTTGAGGTTACGCTGAGCAGGGGTGGACACAGGTCCTTCTTTCATCTCTGTCTCTGGGCACAGGAGCTCCCCGTGGGCTGTGAATCCCCTCCCCAGCGCCTTTTCCATGCTGCCCCTCACACGAAGGACGGAGGCAGGGGAGTGCTGTTACCCAGCTTTCGTACAAACCAGTTCCCTCCGTCTCTTCGGAGAGATGCTGGATGAGCTGCCCCGTGCTTCTCAGGCGCTCGCACACGTGGGCTCAGAAGTGGGGTCCAATAACCCACATCCACCCACTTAAGCAGCTACAAACAAGGAAAAAACAGCACTGTTAGAACGGGCTGAGCATGGAGGATAAAAATAGGGATTTGAAGGGGACCAATGGCAAATAAAAAATTGCCAGAGACCTCCAAAAAAGCAGGAAAGAAAAGGGATTGTACAGAGATTGCTGCCTGGTTTGGGAGATGAACGGTAGGAGCTGCGTTGAGCCTCCCACAGAACTGCGCTTTGAAAATACACAAAGACGTTGGCCAGTGGACTTGTGATGAAACCCGTGGGTTTTAACCTAAATATCGCTGTGATCCTCCTCCTCTTCCACGCCGGGGATATTCTGGGGCAGTTTTGCACTGGTTCACTGTAGCAGCTGACAGGCTGAACAGAAAAAAGCAGAAATGCTCTTTCCAATCTGATGTGAGACAGAAAACAGTTACCAGAGGGGAACACCGAGGATCTATTTTTCATTTTTACCTTGTTAAAAATAATTTTACGGTTGCGACAGCCTGCTTTTTAGATCTGCGGCAGTTCCTGCCCCGTCAGAGCAGCAGGACTCCTCCGAGGGATGCCCCGAGTACGCAGAAACGCCGAGGCTAGCCTGATGCTGGTGCTAACAACGTGCACCGCTCACCCTTACTAGACAATAACACGGAGCCCGGGGCGTCTGCTGGCTTTTGATTAAGCTCCCTGGGATTCTGGCTTTGTAGATGGGCCATTGTAAACGCCGAGGCAGAAGAAAGATGCGATCGCCGCTGCTCCGAGGGTGGTACAACCACCTCTCCCGGCAGGAAGCGTTCGGATGCCCTCGATGACAACGGGCAAACAGACAGTGTTTTTTGTTTATTTTCTCATAAAGTGCTGATGAAGAAACGAGGCGGAGGCATTAAGAAGCTCACGCTGCGAGGAGGGATTTGAGTTTATCAGCTGCTTCTTGGCAGGGTAAATTTTACATACAGTGAGAACATAAAGCGATCCCTCCCTGAGGGGTGAGGCTCTAGAGTTTTATTCCATAAATAAAAGGGGAGGAGTGCTTTCCTTAGAGATTTGCTTTTTTCTTGAGTCAAGTTTGAATAATACCGTTTATTTTCTCTGACCTTCTTCGGTGTAGCGTGATCGTGAAACACATCACAGCTAGCTAGTCTGTCGTTGAGAGGCAGCAGAGGATGGGAGGAAGCATCTGCGGATAAAGCAGAGGCTGGGAAATGCCGAGGAAGGTATTTTCTGACAAACGGGCTAAACTCTGCTATTAAACTTTGTTCATTTCATGGTCTAAGCCCTGTGATGAAAGGTGCTGTTCCAGACTCAGGCTGGTACCTGCTCTCGCTGCCGTAATCACAAATGGTTCAAAATACGACGCCCAGAACCTTGCCCAGCAAAAAGAGGCAATAACGAACCCGAGCGATCGCACAGCTCAGATGCAGAGCTCCGTCCTGCCGAGCTGAAGATACCGAACCTCACAGCTAGCACACACGAGTCTTCTTTTTCCTGGTACCCTTACACAGAGCATCTTTAGGTATTTCAGCAGAGAACTCGTGGTACATGGCAGGCTTGGAACATTACGTTGCGATGCAAAGTGGGATCTTCCCTCCAAAGCATCTAGAGGCCAGTGGCAGTGTCCTCGTGATCTCTTGTAAAAAGGTGATGCCATATGGCAGGAAGCCATTTATCTGTCTTCATGGCTGTGGGGAGTGAAAATTGACAGGACAATGCTATCTGCAGGGCTCACGGGCGGGTCAGATCCTGCTTACCTTACTTATGTAAATAGTTCCTCGCATCTCAATAGCTCTGTGTTGTTACAAACTGTCCTGATTTGCACTTTGCAAACTGAGAGCAGAAATTGCTTCCAAACGGAGCTTTTCCCTCGGAACAGAAAAAAGCTTTGTCCTGCCCAGCCGAGTCGTCCGCATGACTGCAGAGACCCAGTAGCGTTTCACAGGGAGTTTTCTTTTGAAGCTTGGTTGTGTAAGACAGGAGGGAAACCTTCCCTCCCAAGTATAATCCTGCAGTGTCAAATCAGCTTTATATTTATTTATTTTGACATTCAAACCACTCTTTTTCATGCATATGTATAAGCTCTTAGGGATTTAGGGCTTCATCGCTTGGTGATTTGCCTGGTATTTCTCCTCATCCCCTATACAAGGGGACTATTTTTAAGAAACTCTGCAGTTTCGGCTTTGCTGTTCCTTTACAATGGTTGGAGAGGGAAGGCGTTCAAACAGAATGTTCAAGGGTGATTTTACAGACTCGCTGGGCTCCACAACCAGGAACTCACACCTCTTGAGTTACTGCCAAGTCTTCCTCTCAGATCCGTCTGAAATGACTTAGAGCTGCTGCAGGTCAGGTCCGAGCTCCAGCAAGAGCCAAACTGTGCCACCCCTAGGGAGACCCAGCCATGCTGCACCTGCCTTTGAAAAATGGGAGATCTGCATTGTGAAGGAGCACTAAAAATAATAAACGAGGGTGCAGTGGTTAGGAAATTGTCCTTGAGCAGAGGCTCCGCGTGTGCGGTAACCTTCTCTGCTGCAGTCTTCCTGTGCAGATGCGGCCGAGCCCCCGGGACTGCAATCCGTCAATGCCGGGGGACCCTACGGCTCATCACGGAATCACAGACTGGTCTGGGTTGGAAGGGGCGTTACAGATCGTCTCATTCCAACCCCCCGCCATGGGCAAGGACACCTTCCACTAGATCAGGTTGCTCAAAGCCCCATCCAACCTGGCCTTGGCTTGATGCGATCATCACCCCAACGCCCAGGAGTGTGGTGCTCACCATCCCCTGGCACCCCAGCTTTCACCACCGCACCTCCACTGGTGCTCACGGCTGGGAGTGGCTGGAAGGGTCCCAGCCCAGGCAGCGCCATGATGCCCACGTCTCGCCCATGGGTGACCTGCAGTAGCTTTCTTCCATTGCCTGACACTGTTGGAACCCAATTCCTTAATTCCCCCTTGCACCAGGCAGCACTGACCGGGGAGAGAGGGGCAGGATTCATGCCTAGTCTTGGATTCAGCAATAGAAATGGGAGCTAGAAACTGATTTTGAAATGTTTTGCTTAGTTGTTTAAGTATGCAAGCATTTCTTCTGAATAAGATGCAAAATATTATCATAAGATGGAGCAATTCAGATGTGCTCATCTGGAATTAAATGCAATCTCAATTTGTTAATTTTGGCATTCGTGAGTGTGTGTGAAGCTGGAAGAAGAGGGATTCCTGCAGATCTGTGTGTTGGCCTGGCAGGAGACTAAAGAAATCAAAATAACATAAAACCTGAGATGGGATTTGGTTTGCCTAAATCCCACACTGGTACACTGATCCTCCTTTCTCGGACTGGCTAATCTCTCTACTGAAGCCAGAAATTATAAACATAGTGTTAGCAACCCACACTCACACTTTTAGGCCTGTTTCCCCTTTCTGCAATAACCAGATTGCTAGAAAGCCCTCCAAAAATGGGGGCCATGCCTGCCCCAGCCTGAAGGAGCCCCTCTGCCTGAGTCCAACTGGGACACGCAGCCATCCGTCCGCCTGCCTTATTTGGAGAACTGGATTTTACCTCAGCGTAGCTAAGTTAGTCAATGTTAGTTAGCCTAAATTAGTCAATGAATAAGCTAAAACATGGCAACAACTCCATCTTTTCCACCAGGTGAAGATGTGTCACACAGAGTCCTTTGATCTCGGTAGATCTTCCCATCCCCGACACATGGCATGGCTTTGGGGGAAGACTGGGAACGGGTTGGATCAACTACACCCCTCCATCTCCCATCTACCTAAACAAAGAGACTTAACATGAGTTTGTTCCACACATTGATTTACCTGCGTGGATGGGGCTCAGGATTTATGTTTTTGGAGGTCAATTTGTCATTGGCATGAGTTTCCAAGTATCCATAAATCCACATTTATGTGTAGGAGGAAGATTACCATTGTACTTTGGCACCAGTTTCCACATCAGATTGATCTTCTGTATTCACAGAATCACAGAATCACAGAATGGTAGGGGTTGGAAGGGACCTCTGTGGGTCATCTAGTCCAACCCTCCTGCTGAAGCAGGGTCACCCAGAGCAGGCTGCACAGGACCTTGTCCAGGCGGGTCTTGAATATCTCCAGAGAAGGAGACTCCACA
>Ga0065711_1007289_pt1 | contig 15195 bp, 4 predicted proteins | sample Hoacrofraction12_FD_59098 | JGI IMG/M metagenome (GOLD analysis project Ga0065711, IMG submission 59098) | Hoatzin crop microbial communities from Cojedes, Venezuela - Epithelial fraction 12 v2 (version 2) | ecosystem: Host-associated > Birds > Digestive system > Esophagus > Crop | place... | reverse complement strand
TTCTCTGGAGATATTCAAGACCCGCCTGGACAAGGTCCTGTGCAGCCTGCTGTAGGTGACCCTGCTTCGGCAGGGGGATTGGACTAGATGACCCACAGAGGTCCCTTCCAACCCCTACCATTCTGTAATTCTGTGATTCTGTGATTCTGTGTAATTTCCTTTTATATATTAATTATTATAATTGTAATAAATGAAGCAATCTTTTTTTTTCAACACTGAATAGTGCTGATTATAATTTAGAGAATCTCATCAGCATGTTGATGTTTACTCTATTTCCCTGCTTGATCCATTTCTCCTCTTCACATGCTCTGTCCCCTCCATTCTTTCCTGACATCTTTTTGCTTTCTTTCCCTGCAGACTCCATATCATGCAATGTCTCCACCCCTGCACACTTTCGGTTAGTTGCTAGAACTATAAGGATTGGATGTGAGAGAGATAAAGGAACTCAAGTGTAGGAAATTCTGAGGCAACTTTAGAGTGCTCATAAGAATTGTCTCCTTCTAAGGAACTGAAGTGTTTACGTATTGCTACCCCTAAAACTAGAAATCCCACAAAGTCTCAATTCTCTTTAAGCTCTTCGAGTTTAAAGTTGTTTAGATTTCCATACAAGAAGTAAGACTAGACCACCCTTCTTGCTTAGCAAAAGTAACTTTGGTACATAACTCTGACAGACTTTGAAACACAAGTGATTCTTCAGAGAGTGTTAAATTATGGACTCAGACAAAACCAGATTCTAAATTAGGAAACATTTCTGCCAGCTTTCAATATATAATGCAAAATCAGAACAATTCATAAGTCTGGTGTTACATTTTTTAGTCTGTGCAATATCCTAGCTGATTATAAATAGTGTAATATATGATAGCCAGCCAGAAGCCCAGTAACATTTTGAGAACGCTACATTCTATTATAACCTACTCAGTGGAAAAAGCAATGACTGAGAGCAAGATATCTGGGACAAAACCACTGCAAAATGACACTTTTATATGCAGAAAGGAGCCTTATTAGACTTCCTCGTAAGAAAAAGTCCAGATTTTATATTCCTTTTAAGTCATATTTCTACTAAGAAATAAATTCAACTTGCAACACAAACCTTAGCCTTGCAATACAAACCTTAATACCCAGTGGCAGTATTGAAAATGCGAATAATTTCAAGAGCCATCAATAACAAGTGTAGGCCTCTGAAATATATTTCCTGAAAGCAAAATATTTAATTTCTTTTGAAATATCTTTTTTTAGTGAAATTGGATTGAGATTNTGTTGGAAAGTAATGCCAGTTTCCCGTCATTTCTTTGACTGTAAAACATGCTTAAAAGGAGAGCTTGGCTATATTGAAAACTAAATGAAGAATTCCTGCTACTTATGGTTATGAATCATTTCTAAAATCATCTCTGAATTAGGAATACTCATTAAAATGTATATTTGGAGATGTTAATGTTGCCAGCATTGTTCTTTTGAATACCTTTCGCACAGAAGAGCAAAACCTGAGTAATACTGAGTAAAGTTTTGTATGAAAAACCATACTGACTGAATACCACCCACAGACTGGCTAACATCCAGTTAAGTCATCTTCTTCTCATTTATAACCATTGCTCATAGAACACACATTCCAAAACACATGCAAAGATTTATAGCAAAACTAGATCACCTAGAATAATGTGTATTAGGTTTAAATATAAGCTATCCTGAGCCTGAGTGACAGTCTGTTTTTACTCCCTAATAAGGCAGAATGTGAAATGTGGAGAGTGGCATATTTCACCTGACTAATATTAAAGAATTGTTCTGCTCCATATGGAAGAATATTTTGGAACAGGTTTTTATGAACTTACTTATCTTCTTGGTAACAGAAATTGGCTTAATTTCCCACCAGCAGAGAAATAACTCAAGGAAGATTCATCTAAGTGTTGACAGAGAATTGTGCCCAAACATAACAAAAATAACTTTCTGAAAAGTGATGGCAACATCAATAAAAGAAGAAAGAAGAGTCCTGTTCCAGTCCAGTCCAGTTCTCTACCACTTGCCTCTGTCTTGTAAAAAAGGATCTAGCATCATGACCTTGCTTAAGAGACTATCGTTTGGTTTTTTGAATAATTTTGGCTCTTCAAACCCAGGATCTCTAAGATATTTTTATTTTATTTATTTATTTATTTAGTTGCAATCCCAAACACAAGTACAGGCTGGGTGTAGAGTGGCTCAAGAGCAGCCCTTAGGAGAAGGACTGGGGGGTACTGATGGATGAGATACTGGTGGATGAGAAGCTCAACATGACCCAGCAATGTGCATTTGCAGCCCAGAAAGCCAACCGTATGCTGGGCTGCGTCAAGAGAAACATGGCCAGCAGGGCAAGGGAGAGGATTCTGCCCCTTTACTCTGCTCTGATGAGACCCCACCTGGAGTACTGCATCCAGCTCTGGAGTCCTCAATATAAGCAGGACCTGGATGTGTTGGAACAGGTCCAGAGGAGGGCCACGAAGATGATCAGAGGGCTGGAGCACCTCTCCTATGAGGACAGGCTAAGAGAGTTGGGGCTGTTCTGCCTGGAGAAGAGAAGGCTCTGGGGTGACCTTATACCAGCCTGCCAGTACCTGGAGGGGGCCTACAGGAAGGATGGAGAGGGACTTTTCACAAGGGTGTGTAGTGATAGGACAAGGGGGAATGGCTGTAAACTAAAAGAGGGCAGATTTAGATTAGATATTAGGAAGAAATTCTTCCCCATGAGTGTGGTGAAACACTGGAACAGGTTGCCCAGAGAAGCTGTGGACGGCCCCTCCCTGGAAATGTTCAAGGCCAGGGTGGATGGAGCTCTGAGCAACCTGGTCTAGTGGAAGATGCCCCGGCTCATAGCAGGGAGGTTGAAACTAGATGGTCTTCAAGATCCCTTCCAACCCTTACCTTTCTATGATTCTATATTCCCTTGGGTTATTTCAGTGCTCTTGAGAATTCAGCTGACTCAGAGTCCTACAGAGCACAACATTTAGTCAAGAGTACATCATTGCCTTGAATCAAACAGGTGAACATCCAGCACTAGGCTGTGATATTTTTGGTTCCTTCTAAATTATTTGTCACCTGTGTGTTTCAGTGACCATGTATCTGTTCCCGTCCAAAGGAAAATTGAGACTAAAAGCTATGCTAACCCCAAAGTGACAAAGATTTGAGCAAGAAGGTTGAGTAGTTAAGATAGGTTATTATATTGAATAAGTTAAAAAAAAATAAGCTAGATAAGACAAGAAGAAAGAGGGAAGCATAGTTTGATACGCTTGCTTCTAAAAAAGTAATGTAAAATACAAAGCAAAACCAGAATGACTTGCCCAATACTTTTTAGAGATACTTAAATATATAACCTACAAATATGGTAATTAGTGCAAACCACAGTTCCCAGGGGTTTCAATATTTCTTTTATGAGTAGTATTTTAGACCTCAGTGCTGCTGAAGATGTTCCAGTCCTGTGTATAGATCTAAATTGTTACTCAATTTATGCTTTCATATTCCAGCACATACCTTGTGACAGGACACTGATATGAATGCATAATACTGTATAAAGAATAAATGAAATCTTAGTAAAGTAGAAAACAAAACAAAGAAGTAAAACAAAACAAAGCAAACAGAAAAAAGGATAAAATTAAAACATTAAAAAAAAAAGAAAATATGTGTTGAAAGAATCCAATGAATTTTAAATAAATGCTTTCTGACTTCTGCTTCTTAATGCAACACAGTTAGTAGAAGCTCCTTTCATGAAGAGTATCATATGCTGGAAAGCTAGCCCCCAACTCCTACTTTCCCAACTTAAACAAGGAGATGAACACCCATAAGCAGCAACCGAGAATTCAGTTACTTATGAGTAATTATATTTGTGTATAGATGTTCCACTAGAGGCTGAGGTTACATAACTCTCTGGGAAATCTGTCCAGGTTTGACATCAATCCCAAAATGCAGGCTGTATCCTTCACTGCACCATAAAATTTGCAAAAGCACACTGGAGCTAAACATCAATATTATATTGCCATGTTTTAACGGGGCACTCCTTATTCACTGTGACAAGGGGATAATGCAGGTTTCTGTGCTTGGAAACTGTTCCCAACTCCATTTCAAGTTTCCTTTTCTCTTCTACGGCAGCAAATTTCCAGAACTAAGTTCCTGCAAGCACAGTCTCCGTTCAGAGCTCTGTTTCTTGGAGCTGAGGGTAGACTTGTACTTAGTTTTCTTGCAGTTTTTGAACACTGGAAATGTAGCTGTGCCGAAAAAGCTTGCATCATGTCCAGCTTGATAATGGTCTTCGAATATATAAAAGATTGCTGCCCAGAGGAAAGGGGAAAACTTCTTTCCATATCTGGAATGTGTATGACAAGAAATAAATTAAAGCAAGGCAGATTAAGGCTGAAATACCTTGGAAGAGTTTCTGTCTTTAAGGACTGTATTGCTTTGGGAGACTGTGGAAGCACCATGACTGGATGTTAGAGAGTATCTGTCAAACATCGACAAGGTGCACTGGATTTTGGCTTGAGGAAAGCAATGGAGTGGATAATATCCTAACGTTCCTGCAAGATGTGTTTTCTATTATTCTTAATGACTAGACATCAGAAAGAAATCGTGTGTGATTTATCTGTGTGACAATGGATACACTAGTTTCTTTCCATTCCAGTGATTAATTGTTCTAATGCAAAGTTCCCAAAACTTTATACTACAGTTGGCGAGACTTTTGCATGACTAAGAGGTTGTTAAAACCTGACATCCAAACCCACCTTGAAACAACTTCCAATCAAAATGTTTATAATAAAATTTTTGCAAGTTTCTTAAATATGTTAATTAAAAAATAAATTTTTAAACTTTTTTGTGGGTACATGCAATAAATCCCTTGTTATCATGTTAAATTCTAGTTTATGTTTCCCTTCAGATCTGAAAAAAAATCATAATGTTAATTATTGATGTAACACTACTATCACTGTAGATAATGATGTCTTGAGAGACTGATGGTAACAGACATGTGCAAGTACAGTAAAACACTATAGGTCATTTGTGACTGATTAGACAAGCTAGTTGACTTGAGATGGGACGACAGGATGTGCTAGTTTTCTAAATAAGATTGTGTAACAATGCCACTCCTTTTGTAAAGTTGTAGAATTTTTGAAAGCCTGTAAGTCCTTTTTCTGATGCAAGAAAGTTCATTTTCTCATTGATCATTTGCAGAACTAGCATAACATCATATCTCCTGTGAAAGTAACCCACATTTAACTGGATAATTAATTTGCAAAAGGGAGGATCTGGTCCAACAAGCAAATTAAACAAAGAGGGAAACCTAAGTAATTCAGGAAGGGAGGGAAGGAGGGAAATGAGTGGTAATTCAAATTTGCAAGGCAAATTCATGACAAGTGAAGGTCACGGTAACCTTGCAGAATATTAATATACAAACTTATATTATCAGGCTATTGTTCTTGCAAAGTTTGCCTAGTGCAACAGACTCTCAAGCCGTGGGAATGTTGCACTTGCTTTTATGAAAAATGTTTCCATGAGCAATTCAAGGCAAACCCAACTTTAGCATTTCCCGTAACTTTGTATTAAGTCCGCTTTGTGATGTTAAGATACCAACACTAATTTATTTTTTGTCCAAATTTTGATCTTCATTATTATTTTTATTTTGTATACTTGAGTATCCAGTAAAAAATGAGTCTTTTATTGCTGTTTGCTTGTTCCTAACTCCTAGAATTAGGAAAAGATGATGCTAAGCAACATAGATCTTAAGAGTAATTGCAACATTTACTGAAATAAAGCATAGCTCTGAAGAGATCTGCGTTTCCCAGCAAGGGAAACTCCTGGGAGGTTGCGGTTGACTTGAGAGATGCCAAGATTATACGTTTCCTGTTGCTCATTCATACAGCAGGAAGAATGTATTAATGCCTGTGAGATGCTCACTGTGATGCAGAGTCACAGATTGTAGGAACGAGTGACATCATAGATTTTATCTTGCAAGCTGCATCTCTCACTACTTAAAATCTAAAATTCTATAGCATACAACTTGATCTGTGACAAAAGATTGTTTTTCTAAAGATTTCTGAGGTTCTCATGAATTTACTCTTCTACCAAAGAGTAGGTACAAAAATCCTGCTACTGAATCAAAGAAGAACAGAATCCTTTAGGAATTAGCCATAGGGCTTGAATAGTGACACATTTTACGCAATCTATGATTTTCTTAATGAACTTAATAATAAACTTAAACAGTGGAGAAAAATATCAAATAGCATGAAATAAAAAAATATGTAATTCTTACTTTGACAGTATTATTTTTTTTGCCACTGGAAAAATTAAAAATAAAGGTTATATTTAATATTTAGAATGCATTAATTTATTTGTATCAACAAGAGTACATAAAAGTGATCTAATTCTAATCTGAGCCACTAAAGTTGTTCTGGCTAAATCGAATAATAATTATTTAAGCCAGTAAAATTGTTCTGTCTAGAACTAATAATAATTTTAAAACACTTCCAATGCTTCCTATTCTTATTTGGGTGAGAAGAACAGCCTGTCTTCTGAAAGAAGGCCTCATACACTTTTACAACAACTCAAAAAAAAAAAGACAAAACAGCTATGTATTTCTGATATTTACAGAATATCAGAAAAATATTCTAGAAAAAGTGAATTATTTGAGAAGCAGGCTTTAGGCTTTTTGAATTGACTTTTACCCTCCTTTGGGAATGAGGACACCAACAGAGGGGTATATGCAGAAACTTCAGAGGGAAGTCCTTTAGGATGTTAGCACCGGGAAGCCAATTTTCACTCAACAAGCTTTGAGACAAGCAACGCGTAGACACTGATTTGTTTCTGAGTGTAACCAAAGGTTTTCAGTTAGCAGATGACAGGTATCCTTTTCCCATTGTCACTGTGTTAAACCAATCACTTCACTGTCTCCTGCAAGACAGATTTATGGCGATACGCCTGGCACGCTATGTATCAAACATGACTGTCCTCGGCTCTGAAAAATAGAGCACTGCTGCAGCAGCATGTTGGAGAAAGTAGATCTCCTTATGTGAGGAACTGCAAGAGTTAATTATTTCATAATCTATCTGTGTGTTTCTGAAGACCGGTATAATGCCTCCCTTTAAGGGACAAAAGATCAGCTTGGTGTTCAGCTTGTGCCAGACTCAGCCTGAGCTGTGAAGAAGTAGAGGAGAATTAGTAGGGGAAAAGGACTGTATCCACTGTGCTTGCACTGGTTTCACATTGCTGGACTGCAAAAAGAAGTTGTACTGAGCAATTTGTAATCAGCTGGTAATCCTTATCCAGCAGGGTCTGTCTTGTTGTTGTCTAACAGGCAGAAATGTAAATATGCAGTTTCAGAAGACTTCTTTCTTGTAAAGATGCATTTGTACAAACCGTCATGCAGTGGAGGGATTTCTTCTACACTCTGTCTTCCAGACTCACACCTTTCATCACACAAACCATTGGTTATTTTGCTTGCATAAACTTACCCTAGTTTTCGCATGCTCAATTTCAAATATATTTTTTTTGCCTATACGTGGTAACTTTTGATCCTAGACAAATATATAGCCTTAAATTATTATTCTTGGTTTTATCCAGTTACAGAGAGAATGATGAGAAAAATGAATCAATGTCTGATAAAGTGCTATAAATCTTGGGGGATTTCCGGTGGATTTAAGAGTGTCCTTGTAAAATAACGCTCTGATTACACAGAGAAATGTCAGCCTGGGTAAATTATCTGAATAAAAGCGGCTGGTAGATGTTATGACAGTTGTTCTTGAGGTCACCTTGAAAGCTGTGCTAAGAGCAGTCCAAAGTCTCAGTCTCACATTAAAAACCAAGAACAGCAGAGATTTAAAACATGCCTTCCTTCTGTTTCTTACTGTTTTTTAAAGGAAAGCACTGAAGGGTAGATTTTGACTGCAACGTGTACTATAAGATATTGATAAATGATACTTATCTAGTGTAACCATAGGCCTGTCAGTCTCAGAATTGCTGCTTCAGGCGGTGTGGTAAAAAAAGTAGGGCTCTGTAAAGCACTTGAAATTTACAGATTAAAAGGTATCAGAACAAGATATTAACAGGTGTGAAAAGGGATGGATGAACACAATGTCTCTTGGTGATAGACAAATGCAGGCAACCCATCAATGAGGGGCAGAGACGCAGGCTTTCACTGTACCGTCAGGGAGAATCAGGTCTGCTCTCTCTGCACCTCTGCAGCACCTGTTCTGCTGTGGGTTTATCCAAATAAGGTTCAAGCCAACCTGTCTTTCTAAACGGCCTAGTATATAGCTGATGGGGGAAAAACATAATTAAAAAAAAAAATCCTTGTTGTTTCTTCTCGAGTATCATTATCAAGTCAGAGCCTCTTTCACTATCTTAAAAAATGCTGTCTACAGAAATGAAATCTTCCTCCTGCTTACCATTTTCCCTGGAAAATATGCTGTTTCAAGTAATTTCACATCAAAATTGAGTGCTTTCTTTATGCGTCTGATTCTTCAGTCAGATAAGAAATTACAGAGTAATTTTAACAAATATTTTTACACTTTTCGGTAGGATGATGTATAAAACCCCTTTGTTTTTCTCTATTCTGATCATGGATAGATATGGTTTTTTTTATAAGGCCGTATAAAGAAAACAGAAATATGTTTTGCAAGTAACCATTGTAGAACTGTACTACGCGTGTAAGAAGAAGGAGGTTTACATGGTTATTGCTCCAACTCCCCAATTTTATTGCTTCCATTAAGCACTGAAAAGTGAAAATAAAGCAGTGAAAAAAAGACAACAAATGCTGCAAAAGAAAATGTGGCATTTCCTCATTGCACAAAGGATAGTTATGGCAATCACAGTAACAGAAAGAGATCACTAGATGTGCTCAAAATAAGGTCTAGCCCACCCTGGTACACTGAGATAAGATCGAACAGATGCAGACCATCACCACCTGTTTACAACCCATATTTTACCAAACCCAAAATCAATGACAACAAAACATCAAAACCTTTGGACACTGTCCACAGAAAGTCTCTTCTGTCCTGGAGAAATTTGTTCTAGAATCCAAAATAAACATATTTTTATACATTGGAAAAAATATATTTATTTACCCTCTGGCTCTGTCTCTTTGCTAAACAATCATCTGTTATATGTCTAATTATATATCCTGTCCTCATATCTATAGTACCTAAATCTTTTTTTTATCTTTACACACAAATCATGTCTTCCATATCATTCACTAATTTTACCCGAGTCTGGCTACAGCTTTATGCCACAGTAGTCTACCTGATGAAACATAATTCTGTTTCTCCTTTGTCCAGAAATCCACGTACTCTGTCTAAGAGAATCAAATTACTATGGTATGATCAGCTCTTTGGAAATTCAAAAAGCTGTTACCATTTAAACTTCTAGATATTTTCAAATTTAAATATTCAGCTAAGAAAATAAGTAATCTGTCAGGAACTGATCAAGGTTATACCTTATAAAGTTTTTTTCTTCAGTGAAATATCACTTATCTTGATTAATATTTTTTAAATGTTCTTTCCTCTGGCGTACACCATTATGTCCTGGTTAAAATTAAATTTATTAAATATTTGAATCCAGAAAGCTTTTACAGATACCTTTTTCTGTTTCTTTGTTTGAAGAAAGACGTAGAGCACAGATGGTATTGAATACTTCAATCTTTTTTGAGTCCTTCCTAATTTTCTCTCCTTTACTCTTTAGTGCCAAGCCTATGTTTTCGTTTTCTCTTTCTGAGTTTAGGGAAACTTGTCATGTTTCCTTTTATGTTCATGTGCTTTTCTGATCTTATCCCTAAGGGGCTTGAGCTGTTCCTTTATATTCACTTTTAGACCTGTAATCTTCTTTCCACATTTTGTTTGCTTCTTTTTGAATTTTCAGGTCACTGGAGAAAATCTGATGTCTCCACAATAGTTTCTTGCTACTCTGCCATTCCTTGCTTCACTTATTCATAACCTCCCACTACGCATTAAATACTTTCTCTTTCAGTAGCTCCCAGCAGCGTTGCACTCCCTTGCCCTTTTAAGTATTTCCCTTCCCAGTAGACTATCTCCTCCACTCCTGGCAGAGGTGAAGTTTGCCTTCCCCCCGAGCCTTCGTTTTCCTGTGCTTTCACCTTCATGTTAATATTACTTCTCACAGATTTTCTGTATTCTTTCACAATTTCAGTTGCTGAACATCGCTGTTGTTTACAGGTTCTGTCACTTTTGTTAGCTGACACAAGATCTAAACCAGGAGCTTCCTTTATTGTCCAAAACAAAAGCTGTACCCAAAATATTCCATGGACTGACTGTGTCATCCTGCTTCACTCTTTAGGTATCTCTGAACATTTATTATCTCTTTTTGTTACAAAGACTTTAATTTTTGGAATATTGAATTATTTCTCAAAAAAACCCCCTAGCTATCCTGTCCTCTGGCCTATGTGGAAGGTGTGAATTCAGCTCTGCATTTATTTTCCTTTTCTAGCAGTAAATATGAAATCTAAAATCTCTCTCTCCTTTCCATGAACTTATGAAAAAGTACACCTTTGATACATGGTACACCTTCCTTTCTTGTTCCCACACCTGCCTTTCCCAAGGAGACTGCATCTCTAGAACAGTAAGGTACCCCTGTAGTTTAGCTCATCAGCTTTCTAGGATGCCATTTTCATTGGGTTTTGGCTGTACTGTAGCAAAGTAGTTGTCCCTACATACTCCATATTGGGGCACCTGTGTGATAACATCCCAGAGGCTGGTCTCCTGCTTGACCCTCTCATGACTGTATTGCAGGTGATTCTTCTCTGTCTTAATTTAGACAAAAAAGTAGGCTTTTGGGTTCGTTTGTTTTTTTCTCTCTCTTCAGATTTTATCACTGATCCTAATCCAGTCTGCTTTAAAATTTCCTTTCCTGTGTGCACTTGAAGATGTCCTTCCTCTTCCTTTTTACACGGACCTTAAATCTTTTTTGCTGCCTCCTTTGTGTAATGCTGTGCCAGACATCAGGACACCTATCTACGCTCCGTAGTCTTCTGAAACGTTCATCTCGGAGTCATCTGTCTCCATCCGCCTCTACGATCTTTATCATGCTGCGCTGCTGTCTCTGGTTCCACCACTATGCTTTCAGATGCTTGCAGTCTCTTTTATACTGCGTAGGATTCAATATAGCAGTATCATTAGGCTCATCTAGATAAGTAGCATGATTAAGTAAACCGGAGGATAGAGATACCTTGCCTGTCTTACTGAAATAGCCTTTATTGTGGGTACAAGCAGGAGCACGTTCCTGAAATGATGTGCTGTCTGCACTTTAAAATAGCCAAGGTCAGGACCTTCCCAAAGACCTCTAGGTAATGATATTTCTTTGCAAATGATCTTAGGTACGAGTACACGCAAGGAGTGATATAGGGCTAGTGTTCCTATTTTAGACTGTTCCACACGTGAGGACTTTTTCTTTCAAGAAGAGGTAATAATAGAAAACTAAGAATAGAATGAGTCAGAAAAGAATTAAAATATAACCTTGACTTTCTTGCCTCTTAGCCCCTCAGGAAATCACATGCTGATTGTACAGACTGCTGAGTATTTTCTACATTCCTTTATTTGAGGCCATTTTGAGGAAACAGGAGTCATTTGCTGTTGCAGGGACAGGCAGCTGACTCCCACCCTGGAAGCACTGGAATAAGCAGAACTTCAGGAAGGAAAATACCTCTGGAGCAGGGTAGTTATATGATCTGTAATATGCCTTCCTCTCCAGTCTATTTCTGCTTCTCACAGTATTTGGCCATAGGTCTCCTACAGTGACGTACTAGGTGCAATACAACAGACAAATATGCACCAAAAAGAGCATCTTTTTAAAATGCACTAATATGCAGCTGTACAATCTCACCAGTTTTCTGTGGTTTTTCACGGAGTACGCCACATCAATGTATTTAGAGTAGTAAAGAATAAAAGTTTCTCTCGTTTTGAATGCCATATTTTATTAGGTATTGTGTTTGGCAAAGTTTACATTACTGTGGTTGTGTGTTATACAGACTGTTAAAGTTGTGTCAGCAAACTTAGTGCTTTCAATTTCATAAGCTCCATTTTTTTTTCAGATGTGTAACCCATTCAGAGCACTTTGCTCCAGGCTAAAAATTCCCTTATATTCTCAACATCAAATATTTTTATTAATTTTAATTAAAATAAAACATCCATTTAGTGTTTTAATGTTTTCCTATTAACCATACCAAACGAGCTAATTTGTACTCACTTTTTTTGAAGATTTTGTAATTTTCCATAGGTCAGTATAAAAGGCAAAACCAGAAAAGAGTTCAAATGAAACATTTTTAAAAATCAACAGATATTTAATCATTTGCCATAATTTCCATATTTATCATGCATTATCTCTTGCTATTAGGAGTATTCTGCACTGAGACTGATCTTTTAACATACAACCATGCTGCTATTCATGTTAACTTTGATGATGTAATTTGCCCTGTAAAGGAACCAACATTTCTACGGCATTTCAGATGTTGTCACAGCTGTCTATACGTGCATTGTACAGTTTAAGGCGGGTGAGTGTATTCAAGAGTTAGACCCTGGAAACATTGATTCAGGCTGAGGCCCCACACTTTTGTCACACACTTCAGACTCCTACGAGAGAGAATGCTGACTGTATAATTTATTCCTGTTTATCTAGTGCCATGACAGTGGCAGGGCAATCACACTGAGCTGTATCTAGGGCAGGGTTTGCCTCTGCTACTTGCCCTGAGTATTAGCTGCTCGCAGAGAAACCTGCTGCTCCCTGTGAGAGCTAGTAGCTGGTTCCTAATTGCCAGCAATTCCTTAGCTCCTTGTACTTGTTTCAATCCGGATGCAGTCAACATTAGCTCCAGTGTTAGAAGTATTATAAAATCTGCACTATAATTCCTCTTTAATTAGCACCCTATTATCTTAAATTGCTTCAACAATTTTATTTTCTTTTTTTCCTGAAGCTCCTACATTCTTTCAGTAATACCCTTTTTGTAAGACTGCCGAAGTATTTCGCCACTGGTTGGATCTGCTACAGTTTTTTGCTTTGTCTTTTAATAGCTTATTCAAAAGGAGAGAAAAGCACAGTGGGCTCTTGGTAGAGTGCAGTAATATCGGTGTTCGTGTTCTCAGGGTTTTTCTTTCTCTACAGCATAATGGTTAAACGAAGTCTTGCGGTGAAGAGCAAACCTATGGGGCTAATGGCAATAAACTTGCAAACAGTGAGAGACTTGTTCACTCAGGTTCAATGTGTGAATAGCTCTGTGCACCACTAATTAGGACCCTGTTTCTGAATAGGCAATTAAATATCTGATTGGGTATGCAAGAGAAGGGATTAAGGTGAAAATATACTGTCCGCATTTACAGGAAAATACAACGTTCTGCATTTCTGTTGGCTTAGCAGCATTACAGTGAACTCCATTTGGGACACCTTTGCATGTGCCTATACAAGGCAGAAAGAGACACAGCTGAAATGCAGCAGACTGTCTGCAGTGAGTCTTTCCTGGCAATGATGCAGCTACTGAATAAGCTAAAGCTGACATTTTGTCTTTAAGAAAGATATTCCTTAGCCTTTGGAAAAATGAGCTGTATTGTGTATCAATAAAAACGAAAGCGGTGCCATCATTTCAGCTGGCAGATCGTCTCTTTTGACAGCTCTCCCTCACTCCCCCACCCTCAGTTATTTCATGGATGGCTGAGTGTGAACTGCAATGTTGGACATACATATTTGTGCTTTAAGGGCTGTTTCTCAGTTGGATGGGAAAGTTTAATTTTAGTAATCTAATCACCTAAAGCAGACCTTGGACTCACATATTTTGTGAAGTTTTAAAACCTGTGAAATACCTTTAGCTAAACCCACCTATTTCTTTTAAGTTTCGCTGCTTCCCAAGGTTAACCCTCCTTTCTTTTTTTTTCCTCGTCACATTAACATTTCAGCATTTTAAAGTGTTTAATGATCTTTTTTGGCATTTCATTTGTATTACTGTTTCTCACAATGGTCATATTGACAGAACAATATAGTTCAGACAAACATTGCAGAAAGTAAGGCCAGGGATGTCTAGAAAAAAAATCAAACTGGAGGGTAATTCTGGAAGTTTTAGAAGTATGCAGTAGCAATTATTTCTTACTATTTTCCAAAACAGGTTTTCACATGTTCTTTTGTCTAGAGGACACAAAGCTATTTATGCTCTATGTCACAACAAAGGTTAATTGATTGTCCTGGGTTTACTGAAAATTAGGAAGGAGAATGAAATTTCATAAGTGCCAAGCAGTGATTGGTAAGGACAGAGGAAAACCTGAAACAGGTCAATGCCTCTGGCTGTACATTCTCCCAAACGTTCTGATGTGCTTTTCTACTCTTCCCACTTGTCTGTATGAAAAGCAAACATTATGTTTCTACAGAGCCTTCCAGCCATTTTCTTCCATTCACTGAAAAAAATTCAACTACAGAAAATTTTATGGTTTTTCCTTCTACAGCACCACATAGGCTGGATGAAATAGTGCATAAGTATTTATCTAAGTTTTCAGAATCTAGACTTCATTAATTTCCAGAACAGAAACAGGACATGGTATCCTAGCCTGACTTTTTTCATTGCGCTGGCTCATTTCCAATTTCATCCAATAATTTGTCATAAAGGGTGACTGACAGAGTGAAGAGTCCCCTACTGAAATCATGATTTTCTGCCTTCTAATCCCTTGCAATTTCCTTCTGCTCCCAGCCTCAAAAATTTATAAATGTTATGGTGTCAATGGCAACATTACTGCATATAAACCATTTATCATGACTTTATGAACAAAGGCTTAGCAGTCACTAAATTTTTTCAAGAGTTGTGCTATTAAAACTTGAAATATCATATACGTTTTCTATTCAGATTTATTTACTCAAAATGGTGAATTTGGTGCTGATATTTTTTGGAAATAGAAGATTACACAAAGACAAAATAAAGACAGCATGCTTAGAGGCATTTAGGGGACCTAATACATACTTACAAATATTACACAATATACTTACAAATATTGCAAAAATACATTTAGGGGACCTAATATATACTTACAAATATCTGAAGGGTGGGTGTCAGGAGGATGGGGCCAAGCTCTTTTCAGTGGTGCCCAGCAACAGGACAAGCGGCAATGGGCACAAACTGAGGCACAGGAAGGTCTGTCTGAACTTGAGGAAGAACTTCTTCCCTCTGAGGGTGACGGAGCACTGGCACAGGCTGCCCAGGGAGGTTGTGGA
>Ga0065711_1042702_pt1 | contig 15196 bp, 7 predicted proteins | sample Hoacrofraction12_FD_59098 | JGI IMG/M metagenome (GOLD analysis project Ga0065711, IMG submission 59098) | Hoatzin crop microbial communities from Cojedes, Venezuela - Epithelial fraction 12 v2 (version 2) | ecosystem: Host-associated > Birds > Digestive system > Esophagus > Crop | place... | reverse complement strand
CAGCGGCCCCTGCGCCGGGCGTCCGGCGGCGCCTCGGGAGCGGGGCGGCAGCGCCGGGGCCCGGGGCAGCACCTACCGCCGGGCTCCGTCCCTGCCTGCAGTGGGGCCGCGTTGGCGCTAAATGAGGGAGAAACGCGGGGAGCTGCGGGAACCGGGCGCCGCCACCACAGCATCTCCCGCTCGTTTCTCCGAGCTTTACAGAAACTCGGTCCGGCGGCGAAGTGCAGACACGTGTGAACTAGTTTAACCCTTGCCTGGGTTGAAGTTATCAGTTACCCCTTCAAGCGAGCTCACTGCAGGCGAGGTTAGAACTAATCTGAGCACGCCTCATTAGGTGAGCTCGCTTACGTCTCGGTGATTGGATTGAATTGATGCTGTATTTTGCTGTCAGCAAGCGACGGGAGATTTCGAGCCTGGCGTGTCTCAGTGGTGTCTCACATGCCGCCCGGGTCCTCGCAGCACAACCGGAGACGTCCGGAAGCCGTTTCTCCCAGCCACCCTCGCTAGAGCTGTCTGGCTAACGGGCACTGCACCTGCTGACGTCATGTTCTTGCCTGAGGTCATAACGTAATTCTAGTTCTATCGCTAAATCATAAATAAATCCACCTTCTGGAAGTTATGTTTATTTTCATTAAAAAGTGTGAGAAAATTGTGTTTTGCTTAAATTCAAGTATCCCTCCACTTTTAAAGCACAATATTGTAGTTTTGTGCTGTTACATGAGAATCAGTAGACAAACTTGTTCTTTATCACATGCTACTCCTGGGAAATAGAGCTTTCAGAAATAGGGTGTAAAGGTAACAAAGCATTAGAAAAGCCTTGTTTTGCTTAGTAATTTTAAAAATCTGGTATCTCTTTAATAGACACAAAGCCTTTTTTTTTTAATGGCATCACCTCTTTAATAACAGCACCACCGTCCTCGACCTTAAACAGCTCCTAGCCACTGGATGAAATATTGCTAGATGCAGTTGTTCCCAGCAGTTCCAAGCCAACTGTTTGCATGTCTGACTTCACCCTAAGTCTCCTCAACTGTTTCACCTGCAAGTCATTCAGCCTCTCTGAGACAGGAAAGTCTCTCTGTGTTGCAAACAGGTAACGCAATGGAAGGCAGCTGCTAGGGAGAATGAGGCTTTTTTTTTTTAAGGGAGGGGGGTTAATTCTGTTTTGTTTTTAAAAAGGACAGTGGCATGAACTAAGGAATATCATTCATCTGTGTTTCGGTAGTTGCATCAGAACCAAATGTTAAAATTGCATATTGCTTTTTTATGCTAAATTTAAAGCTTAAAACACACACTAGCTAGAAACAGTAATCCTAAAGTAATCCTAAAATAAATTGCATGTAAAACATCTACAGAGTTTTCTATAAATACTGAATAATTTAGTTTACCCAACTAGCAGGCAGATAAGGTGATGAGAAAAAAAACAAATAGCAATATGCTATCATAGATTGACTTTGTCCTAAAACACTAAATGAAAATTAAATACCTGGCAGCTAAGCAGAAAAATAAGGCCATTAAATATTACACTCTTCACTTCCACTGATGGAAAAAAAACAATACATAATGAAAAGCAAAGTGTAGAAAACATCCTGAACTACAAAGAAAGAATATTCAAGTTTAAACTTATCCTTAATTGACCTTTGCATTTCTAACCCTCCACAGGCCTGAGAAAAGTGCAGAACAAGCAGAATGGACAATAACATTTGGACACAAACAGGACAGTATGCATTAAGAAAGAATTTTTGCCTGAAACTCTTGGACTCATCGGCTGGCAATGTTTTGCCAATAAAATAGATTGTGTTTAACTATTTTGTAGCAGAAGTTGATTAGTCCTCAAAATTACCTAAATTATTTTGCCAGTAAAATGAAAAGTGTGATATTTGAAGACAATACAACATCAGCCCTGATTTTTGTTCTGTAAAGGTGATACCAGGAAAATAGAGCATAAACAGACTGTTTCTGTTTTACCCTCCTTTCAGTTACGATATGCAGATATATTTTAAGTGTTGCCTTTTTGTAGCATTTACAACAATGTTCATGTTACATTTGTAGACATCTGTGCTTCACTACGACAGTAATCTAAAATGGGTGTTTTGCACAATGACCAGAATACTCTTTGAGAGCTCTCAGTAAGAGATCAGTAATTGTAAACTCAGTTGTTGTACCAAAGTGGTATGTGTCCATTTTAAAAACCTGAAATTTAATGAACTATAAGGTAACTGAAATATCATGAACACAGCATTTTAAACTGCAGTTCTTATTTTGTACAAACCGCTGAAACTAGATCTTTAACATTTGAGGCATTTCTTTAAGGCTCTGCCTTTTTATGATCTCAAGATACTTAATTAAAAGAACGAGCTTTACTAAAACGAAAGAACTTCGTGCATCAGCAATGTAAGTTGTAAATACAAACGTTGCAATATACATTCAAAAGTACTAAATTCACACTGAGCATTAAGGGCTAAGATCCAACAGCTTGATCCATACAGCTACAGAAAGCAGGCTCTTGTAATATCATTTAACTCAAGTTTGTAAAGCCCAAAAACTTGACTTGCTATTTTGGTTTGCAAGTTCTAGATACTATTTGACAGGTTTTTTCAAATTTACTATTTGACAAGTTTTTACAAATTTTACTATTTATTTGCTTTTGTATCTTGAAACCTCTTTGAGTCAAAGAAAGACTTGCAGCAGTTTGTTTAAGCATGGGTTGTAGTTCTTCTGAACCTGGGTTTTGTATTGTCTCCCATTCTAACAGCAGTCAGTCACAAAATGGCTATGCATAAAGGGCATGTAGGTTAAACTGTGTGTCGGTTTTGGTGCTTTCTGGAACCAAGCAATCCTGTATTTTAAGGACATAAAAATCTAGGAGACGGTTGTTCAACTTCTAAAAACCCCCTTTTTAATATTCTTGTTCTCCTTTTTTTTATATTAGTTTATCTCCAATTAAGTACATTATATAAAGGTAAGTATAAAGGAGCGAAACGTTGAAATAAAGAACAATATAAAGGCTGAAATTGCGTATGTGAGTTTTCTGTTCTAAGCAGAGCCTGTTTATTTGAAAAAATAAATATCCACAGCAATACATAATATTAACAGCAAACATTTGACGTCATTCCACTCTCCAGCCTCACTGGAAGAGGGGTTTTTGCTTCTTTTTGTTTTTTTAAACTTCCTTCCTTCCTCTCTCTCCAAAAATAATGATACACTGAAATACAGAGCCTAACAGGTTAGAAATCAAGTACATTTGACTCCTTACACACATTCCTTTCTCTGGCCATGCTTTTCTTGTATCTGCTTAAAACTGTAGCAGACAGCAATTAACATGTTAAAGGTAAAACAAGCTTCTCATTTGCCAACCATTTAAAAATAGTTCTCACATACAGAAGACAATACCATATTTTCATAAACTGAGGAATATGATGAGTGCACTAGACTATATGCTAACTTGCGTATCCATAAATGTTTACAATTTTTCATTTTTCTCACTCTGGGACTACTTTATAGCAATTTTGTTGACCTTTTTTTTGCCATTTATCTGCATAAATGCTGACTACTCTGAACTGATCAAAAGTACCACTGGTCTTTTTTTTCCCCACACTTTCAGCAACCAAATATTAAGAAAAGACAAATTGTGGAGTGACTATACTTGGGTTTCTTTCCAGAAAGACTGACTCTTAGGGGTATTTGGAAAGATATAGATGGCTCTTTTGTTCTGTAGTAAGCTGTTACGGATTCTGTATGTATATTCCTGTTTTACATTTGCTAGTAATGCTTCCGTTCAAATTTTCTTCTTGGGTATGTTTTTTTTAATTTATATTTTATAACATTACAGATAGCTATATTATTTTAAATAATCTCAGTGAGCTACCTGGAGTTTGGATTAACATGAGATAAATGTAGGCAAATATGACACTAGATGTTCTTCATTATTTTCTGAAATGTCACATTACAGTAGTAAGTAGATGCATATAGAAATTATCTTAACAGCGTGAAGATTTCAACCATAAATGAACTGATGTAATTCACAGCAAAGTTCACGTTATTTGCTGGTATCAACTGTCTGTTTTGAAAGAGATAATGGAACTGTCAAACATATTTAAAGAGTTCGGACACCAGAGTATGAAACTGCAGTAGAATGCCTTTGTGATAACTTCTGCCATTTTTTTTGCAAGATAATTTAATGTTTCATAGCTTTGGCATCTCAAAGAAAGGTATGATACATTCACTTTGTTAGTTTAGTGTTCATGGTTGAGATGCAATAGGTATAAAACTTCTTTGAAGTTCTTTCTGAACCGTAATTTGAAGTAGTGACCAAGTAAATATTTTCCTCAATTCTTGTCTCAATGAGGGGAAAGTAATTTACCTTATATATATAAGAAATTGTTTCTGACCTGAACAGGTAGGCACATGCCCTGCATGGCCAAATCTTTCAGTTGCCTTTTATTTTCTGTAAGCGCTTCCAATTTACACTGCAGAATACCAAACAGAGATGAGAAGGGATAATACTGCAATTGATCTCCCATTTCTGTTACCATTCAACAGTTAATGAGTAAATGTAATTCTTTAGATTCCAAAGCTGCCTAAAAATTTTAAATTTGGAGATATAACAGCCTGGTAAAACAAGAAGCTCGGAAGTGTTAAACACGAGCATGTGATTTCTCCACTATAAACCCAACGACTGCTAGTCTCATGCGCAGTATATTTCTAGAAATGACCAGTGAAGCAGCATTGCAAAACTAGTCCTGTCCTTAACGTTCCAAACAGAAATACAGGAGTTGGCTTTCTTGTGACAGGATGGGAAGTTTTAACACTTTGTTGCAAGTGCCCATACTTAAAACTGGATAAGGAATTACCATGTGATCAATGGGTTTCACTTTTTAAAACTACATGCAGGAAATCACAAGACAACATTATTTTGCACTAGGTAACGGTAACAAAAATCACACAGGCTGAAATGAACGATAGTTCTGTCATTTCTCAGGCTCTCCGCTGAGACTATCACTTTGTAACCTGTTGCCTTTGTTAAGGATATGGGCTTAAGATACTGCGGTTCCGCTTTCTACTCTGCCATTCATTCTTTTTTTCTCCAAAGTCACACTGCCCCTTCATTTGTATCAGCACAGTTGCTTATGAAGCTACACTGAGTACCAAGTTGGAACCTGATCAGATACTTCAACAACTCAGAAAAAAAAAAAACCCCAAACACCTACATAAATCAAAAGTAAAGCCACTTGAAAAGATCCATGTTAGAAGTTACGTTCCCACTGCCCTCTGCCTTCACATGATCCAGTTTGTGAAGGCTACAGAATATGGTAGTCTGGAATGATAAAACCTGTGCAAAGAGGATTTGAAATTATAAAATTGTATGCAATTTAATACGAACTCAAAACAGTAATACACTGTCGTATGCTATATTTGAAAACCTTTGCCAACTAGTGTCTGAACTAGTCTATAGAGGAAGGATTTCTCATTTTCTTTCAGACTGATTATGTATCACTGTGTATGGGTGGGGTTTTTTAAGTGCATATATAACAGGCAACATTCTTCCATATGAGTGAAAGGGGTTAGATGCCAATTTAGTGGTGTCATCTTGCTTGGGGAATGTGTTGTCAGCCACGTGTATTCAAAAGTAGAGTCCAGCATCCTCTGGGAAACTGTCTGAACGCAAAAGATGTTATGCCACTGAGCTATATCCAAGGGAGGAGGACAAGCCACTAGACCACAATTCTCTTCCTGAGAAGAAACAAAGCTGACAGAAGAGCAGCAAAAGCTATTACACAGCTTTGACTTGTGCAACTATAGATAAGCTCTTAGAGACGGTGGAGGCAGTTGCCTCCACTGGAGGAGCAGAAAGACTGTGAGAGAAAATTTTAGGATTATTATTTAGGATTTAGGATTATTATTCTACAGATTCAACATTTGTCCCAACATCACCTATACAAACAGAGCCCATTTTACCATTCTCTTGCCTAAAATCTATCTGAAAGTACAAAGGGTTTGAGGAGTTTTTTTTTAGTACTGTCAGATAGGAATTAGCTTTTTCAGGAGACTTAAGTTTTTATGTGAATAGGGGAAACACATAATAGAGGAAGTAGTTATTCTGTTACATATAGCAGTGGTAAAAAGGCAAAAATTATGCTGAGACTCTTCTGTATTGAAAGATATCTTTCCCTGTTTAAGTTTTACTGGATTCAGAATAGTTATCCTAAGAACTGTAAGGGTTAAAAGATAAGTGATTTATGAGTTTCTCCTTTACTATTCCATTCCATAATATGTATTCCCTCCAAAATATTATGCTAGACACACCTTGAATTCTTGCTTTAGTCATCTTCTCCAGCAACTCATTCCACAAAGTAATCTTTTAGGATGAAGTAGTAAGACAGACAAAGTTTTAAAATGTAACACTTCTGCAAAGTCAAAAATAAAAAACAAAAGAAAAAGGGGGACAAAGAACCCCCAAAATATCTGACTTTTTGCCTCAGGTTTTTTTTGAAACCTGTATCCAAAATATTTGGTATTCTGAAATATAAAACAATAGTAACTTTAAAATTACAGTTTATTCTTCTTTCATGCTAATTACTCTAAAACATTAAGGTAAATAAAATCTGAGCTGGGTAGACAGGCTAGCCACCTCTTACTTAGGCATGGGCTTCTGCAAACATTTGTTTATAACACATGACTAATTTCTGAGTCAAGTGGAGTTAATCATATGATTATGTATTTCCAGTAGAAAAGACAGCAGAAGGGCAAAAATCTTATCCTTGTCTTGCTAGAAATGCAAAGGATTTGGCTTCCAAAAAAGAACCAAAAACAAACCAACCCCCACCACCCACCCAAAACAAAACCCAAACCAAAAACACTAAACCAAATAAAAAAGTCCCACCTTCTCTTGCCAACAGAGCAGCTAATTCATTAATCAAAGAGCGAAGTATAATTACTTCGACATTCTCCACAGGATAAGGTAAAAGGCTAAAAATGTAAAACAGCAGTAGAGAAATTATGGTTGTACATAGGTGTGACGGCAGGCACAGTGATGCACGCTGTCCTGAATCCTTCAGCTGACCATTAGGTTAAAAAAAAAAACAAACCCAAACCCCACCACAAACACACGCACCACAAACCTCAGGCTGCCACAGCGTTCCCCCACTGACCCAGGATAAAGGAGTGTACTGCAGACAAGCTACGTTCCTTTGCATAACTTCAGAAAGTTTACTGTTACGCTGTAAACTGCGTGGCTCTATGTATGCACAAACATAGAGCAAGTTCAATCTAGGTAAACTCCTATGCTCTAACATTTTAAATTTTGTTTTTAAAATAAATTGTTTAATACGTTACACTCCTAAGATAGGATTTCTATCTCAGAAGTTGATCTATGAAAACTCTTTCAAGTGCTTCAGAGCTTCTGGATAGTATGATCAAGTATTTGCAGAACTTCAGAGTTACATTGCTGATGTTAGATAATGCGGAGTTATAATCCGATATTTACTCTATGATGTGAAATGCTTTAAATTACAGTTCCTGAATCAGAATGAAAGTAGTATATCTGCTTGCCTCAGACAATTCAGGAAAGCACCAATATATACCCAGACAGGAGTTAGCTAGCCTTCAGAAGTCTTTTGGTGCAGGAAAGTATACTTGCATCTTGGAATGAAGAGGCATTTCCTAATGCGTACATTTAGGTTGGCATCAAGGTGGGGGTGGTCAAATTTTGTTTTTCCTTTTTTTTTTTTTAATGTTAGTGGGTTCTACCTACGTACCTACGGTATGACTAAAACCTCATAAATCTGAGGTCAAATCGATAGGATTGTCTTATTAAGTACCTAATACCGGCTATACCATCTTTACTTAAGATAAATACATTTCTCCAAAGAAAGCAAAAAACCACAAATAACTCAGCTTTTGGATTTCAAAAGTCTGATGTTATTAGTATGCAAGAACATAAAATTTTTTCAATGTTCCTTTACACTACACACTATAGTTTGATTTATACATCTAAGTTAAGCATGAGAGAATGTTATAAAGATATTGTTTATTTATAATCATTTACATACACACTTCAGAAAGCTCAAATTACTAACACTGTATTAGTGAAAAAAGCTAATGAATGAAGTTTGAATGTATATATCCAGCAGAGGAGGCTAGATCTGAATACAAAACTGATCTGATGAGGCTGTTTTGATGTATATAGATTTTTAAATGCTAGCATCAGCTGCCAAAAATGGTAAACTCTGATAGGGTTAACCTGAAGAAAATACATTATCAGAGGTTTTTCAACATTTAGAGAAAGCAAAAAAAACTTCTGGGAGCTGGGCAGATGTTGAGAGGGAAAGTGGTTTGGTTTAGATGGAAATACGAAGTTGCCCTGAGAAGAAAGATGGAGAAATCATACTAGACTATTTTCTGTATGTCACTAATGTAGGTGGGCTTAGAAAAACCAAGCTGATGTGATATCATTGGCATTTGCTTCTCCCCTCCACAGTGAAATCGCCAAGTCTGCTGTAAGGGCAACCTGAGAAACACAACTAAATGGAAAGTAGTTTTCTCAAATCGTTTAGTGTTCAAGCAGTTAAGGCTTTCACATCCTCAACCCTCCCCCATATGACACTCCAGTCTCATTCTCTTATTAAATAATGTGTTAGTTTTACAGTTGTTTGCCACTCTGTTGATCTGTTCAAGAGATGAAGACAGACCACTGTCATTCACATAGGGGCCCAGGCACAAGCCACGTACTGATCACAAGTGCCAAGTCTGCTATCTTCATCTGATCCGTAAGCAACTCAATAAGCATGTTAGCACAAAAGGACATGACCTTCTTAGAGAAAAAAAACCATAATCAGGGGAGAACACAGAAGATAGGAAGGACAACACTTTCTCACCTTAAAGTCCCACAGGTTCCTGCAATGCCCACTTTTTAGCTTGGAAATTGATTCAGAGATGACTCCATCAGTAAGTTTGCAGATGAAACCAAGTTGGAGGGGAGTGTCAATCTGCCCAAGGGTAGGAAGGCTCTGCAGAGGGATCTGAACAGGCTGGATCAATGGGCTGAGGCCAACTGTATGAAGTTCAACGAGGCCGAGTTCCAGGTCCTGCATTTTGGTCATAACAACCCCATGCAGCACTACAGGCTTGGGGAGGAGTGGCTGGAAAGCTGCCTGGCAGAAAAGGACCTCAGGGTGTTGGTTGGCAGCCAGCTGAACATGAGCCAGCAGTGTGCCCAGGTGGCCAAGATGGCCAGTGGCATCCTGGCTTGTCTCAGGAATAGTGTGGCCAGCAGGAGCAGGGAGGTGATCATGCCCCTGTACTCAGCACTGGGGAGAACACACATGGAGTACTGTGTCCAGTTTTGGGCCCCCAACTACAAGACATTGAGGTGCTGGAGCATGTCCAGAGAAGAGCAATGAGGCTGGTGAGGGGTCTAGAGAACAAGTCTTACAAGGAGCGGCTGAGGGAGTTGGGGCTGTTCAGCCTGGAGAAGAGGAGGCTGAAGGGGGACCTTATTGCTCTCTACAACCACCTGAAAGGAAGTTGTAATAAGGTGGGTCTTGGTCTCTTCTCCCAGGTAACTAGTGATAGGCCAAGAGGAATGGCCTCAAGTTGCATCAGGGGAGGTTTATATTAGATATTGGGAAAAATTTCTTTATTGAAAGAGTTTTGAAGCATTGGAACACGCTGCCCAGGGAAGTGGTTGACTCCCCATCCCTGGAGGTGTTTAAAAAACTTGTAGATATGGCAGTTCAGGATACAGTTTAGTAGGCATGATGGTGTTGGGTTGACAGTTGGACTTGATGATCTTAGAGGTCTTTTCCAACCTTTATGATTCTATGATTCTATGAAAAGAAATCAGAATACTTTCTTACAGGATCTTCATTCATTATGTCATTATAAATGGATAAGGGCCAAACAGAATGTGTACATGTGGAGTCATGTGACATAAGCTTTTTCCCCTCTGTTACCCAGCATGGCTTCTCCTTGAAAGATGCTGATTGTGGCACTTCTCTTGAATTCTGAATAAACAATCACATGGTCTAAAGGCACCAAGATATTCTGACTTGTATGGATACCTATAAGACCAGCAAAATTAACACGACTGCTATGCATTACATTTGAAATTAAATTTTAAATTTTCTTAAGAAAAAACTCTGAGCCAATACATCCAGATAACATGCCCTGTCAATGCCTAGCGTTACAGATGGAAAGCTGTCAGGTAGAAGGACTCTGACGAAATTATCCTTTTAGTCATCAGGTTATGGCAGCACCAGGATTCCTAGTAAACAGATACAGGGCCTAAGCGATGCCTTAGTCACCTGGTTTTTCAGCCTGTTTGAACAAACATGGAAAACTCTCTCTTATTTGTATTAATGAATATTCAACATGCACACACCTGTGAGGCCAGGGAGGTCATGCTTGCATTTAGCAAGTTTCTTCAAGCTCTGAAGGGGAGAGAGGATTAAGAGCTAACTTTTCATTACCTAAATTATGCACCAGTCAGTATAAGCAAACACTGGGTCGTGGGATTTATCTGATTAAGTGAGGACATTCACATCTGAGCTAGTTGTACTAGGCAGATGGAGATCTGATTAGGATACTCAGTGAAGTTTAAAATACGGTTCATGTGGCAGCAGAAATCCAAAATTTTGGGGGGTTTTGTTCGGGTCTTCTTGTTTGTTTTTTTTAAAGATGTGATTTTCGTGACCTGTTTCTTGTCTATTACTAGGATTACAGATCTGACAATACCCATCTAATTTCAGCTGAAGCAAGTTCTATAGTAAGGGTTTACTATACAGTGATTCCAAATTACTCAGAAGCATAACTTACTGTTAATCTATTGAAGCATGAGTTAACACAACCTTACAGGCTTGTTACCTAGATATCTAACCATACGCTTGTAAGCACAGGTCCCAGAGCAAAAACAAAATGGAACCTGACAAAAAGAGGACTGCTCTCAGAGGAACAAGTCCTTGGCTCTGCTCACTGATCCTGGGGCTTCCTACATTTTACATTATTGAGTAAAATCCCCAAAGCAGCCCTGGGAGCAGGGATGAGATCCAGCCCACCTCTTTCCCTCTTCCTCTGGGAATCCCAGTGCTCAACACATTGTGAAATCAAACTCCTTTTCCTTTTCCCTAGCAAAAGTGTTCCAGATGGTCTTCAGCAACAGAAGATGGAGAGTAAGACCTGCCATTTGAAACCATTTGCTCCAGGTTTGAATTCCGACGGACTGCAGAAGGCCTAGCATTTAGAGCTCTCGTTATTTTTACTGGTGCTCAAACCAATAGACCTTGGCATCCGTAACTATTGTTTTCTATTCTGTGGCACTGTATGCCTCTGAGCAACTCTCCATTTACCATCTGGGACCTCCATAACAGCATCTCAACTCCCTACACAACTAGTGAAGACTGGTACTCGCGTGTTATTTGGCAGTTCCCATCTCCCTGTCTTTTGTTTACACAGAGAGATAAGCAGAACAAATATTTTTTAGCAAATGTACTTACTTTTTAAACACTATAATACCTACTTTAAGGGTCAAATTCTGACCACTAATTTTAGGCTCTAGCTATTATCAGTAGGGAATTTATGAACAAAACTTCCTATTAAAGCATCTTTATTGCTCAAAACAGCAAGCCAGAGAAATTTTGTTTCAACACACTAACATTCACACACACACATCCCCTGTATATTTACTAAAGCATTTAAAATCTAGTATTGTCTCAAGGATTTGGACTTCTTCACTACAACATGAATTAACTTCTTCAGCTATTCAATAAAAGAGGAAAAATACGAAGAATGCTAAAAGGTGGAAGGATGCACTAGCCATAGCAGTTTCCTTTGATGTATAGGAGGTAGAGCAGATTATTTCCCAACACTTAACAGCCACATGAATGCCAGCCTGGAAGAGGTGTGGAGGGACCTAAATTTCTAGAAGGTGAGAGTCTGAAGCAAGCAAGAAATACATCATCCTTTGTTCACAGCTGGGAAATGGGTGACCCTTGAAGCAAGTTTTTAAAAAATTATTCATTGCTAACAACTTGCTGCTGACATGCAAGATGTGGAGTACTACAGATAGTGAAGTCATGAAGTAAGAAAGGTGAGAAACAGGACTCTGTCACAAAGTTTAGAACATAAAGACACCTTTTTCTTCCCTCCTGAAACCATGTTGACTGTTGAATCAAGGAAACAAGGAACAGTTTAGAACCCTCAACAGGGAACAGCCAAAAGTCCCAGCTGCCAAGGTGTGTTACCACCCATAGGAAAATAGAGAACACAGTGATATATGAGTGAATGAAGCAGGAGTTACGGCTTTTATTTGAACCAAGTCCCAAACAATGTTCTTTCATACCACTAGCACACATCTGGGGAACTGTCTTCACATTATTACTGGCTAACTTTGGAAGCTGGCTAAATCTGTCTGGGATCTACACATCCACACTTCTATGACAATTGTAGACCGACAGCCATCTTTACCCCGTGCCTTTTACTTGAGTATAGAACACAAGTAACATTAGTAGGAGGACTGTCATGAAGGCTCACAGAACATTTTGGTCAGTCAGGATGAGTTAAGATCTTGGAAAAGACTATTTGGTTTATGCTAGGAAGCTATACTTCAGAGAGTTTTAAGCCAGAAGAGCCAAATATCTTTGAAAGGTGTATGGAGTGTATGAAGAATTGCTAAGTATAAGAGAAACTGTATTAGGAGAAAAATATACTAGTTTTGCCATCTTAGAAAAGGAGTGATATACGTAGGGGACAAAATTAAGAAACCCACAAATAAAAACAAACAAACAACCTCTCTTATGTTTTAGGTCCTGGTATTCCACAGGCAGGCACTTCAGAAGGAGTGCGTTATGGAAAACACACAATCAAGACAGAGCCACCCCTCAGTAATGACTTCCAGGCATTTCTGCAGAAGATGCAGGAGACAAATTAGTTGCTATTTAGCTTTGAGAGGATGCTAAATCTTAACCAATTCTTATTCTTTATTGAGAACACATCTGCTGGGAACTATTTCTTGTTCAACAATGGCTCAGTAAGGAAGCAGGAGAAAAGTGAGGAAACCGATGAACTGCAGAACATCAGCACTTCCCTCCTCCCACCTTATGACTTCTTGGCAGGACTGTGAACAAACACTTTCATCAGATGCAGCAGTTGCAAAACCATAACCAATGTTAAAGAGTAGCCCCAGCTACTGGGAGAAAGAAAAGCAAGTGTGAAGGAAGTTTCTATTCTGCGTTCATGTTCTTACTGACTTTACTGATCTAGAAGCTGCCTCTGCGCAGTGAGATCACGAGTAATCAATTCATTCATGGCCTGCATGCACAGGCTGCAGTCACAAGAAATCACCACTTTCGTAGTCCAGCATGACAAGAAGAGCAGGAGCATGACATTACCTTCAGTAGTTTATCATTCGCTTAGTACTGTTGTCCATGAATGAGCAAACGATGTAAAGAAGAAAATGAAAGTTGTATCAGAATTACTTAGATGTAAATAACACAGTGATTCTCTAAGATCTATAATTATTTTAATAGATTCAACAACAATTGGCTCTACTTTCATTGGCATAACCCAAAATGCCAACCTTGTGATCTAGTGAGCAGGTCTCAGAGATGGAAGATGTCCAAAATCCACACTTTCTAAGAGCGTCATATCTTGATGATTGTCCTCAAGACCTAAGAGTTGTAGCAGGACACTGAAGATGTAATGGTCATATTGCACTGTCACAGGCAAACAGGACTCTATGCTCCAGCCAAGACTTCATAAAAGCAGACCCTGTCTGACAGAGCAGAGACGATGAAAGCTGCTCTCTTAGATATAGATGACTTACTGGAAGAAGGTTACAAGATGTATACACCTAAGATAGTGTACTTTAGTACACCTAAGATAGTGTACTTTACCTGCCTTTAAAAAAAAAACAAAGACCATTACAGAGACCTACTTGAAGTTGTATATTAGTTTCCATAAAACGTAATAAGCAAACTTGCTTCAAAAACAAAATGTAAATGCATTATTTTAAGATTAAAATGCTCCTGAGAACAGGCCAGTATTTGTCAAATTTATTCTTTGAAAATAATGAAGACATTGAAATGTAAAACAGATGCAGAGGTCTCTAAAATTGTCAACTTCACTCCAGAATAATAGGCATACTGCTTCATTAAAAATGTGTTAAATTTAATGCTAAATTTATTCCTGAACCTGTTGAGTTTTCTAATATATGTTCTGATCACAGGCTTGACTATGTCTTCCCACCCATCTTCTTAGCACATTAATCACTTCTGTTTTCTTAAACACCTAATATGGATGTTAGCAGAAAGCCTTCTAAAACATTTGCACTTAGAACCAAGGTGATCTGTAGGTTGTAACAAAAGAAACCCAACACATCTTAATATACATCTATTTATAAATAAATGTCAAATGCATGCTCCAGTTAGCAACAGGAAAGAAAAAACCCACCCACCTCAGGTGAATCCTGTTACAATCTGAAGGACTACCTTAGGTTTTCCCTTCTTTACAATCCCACCTTCATACACCATCCAAACTCCAACAGACCTCAACAAGAAATCTGCATATGCAAGCACACAAGCAAGAGGGACCTCATGATTTAGTAACCAGCAGTGAATATAACCTTTAACTTCACAACAAGCAAACAATGGACTAGTTGCACAATAAATGTGTACCGAAGCCTTCCATATTGTATGTAAAATTCATTTTAAAACCTTTCATCTGCAGCCACTGTAAAATCATTTTGGGGGTGGGGCCGAAAATCTCATTACTGAAGAAAACTGGTCTTTAGGTACAGGATTGGGGGAAGAAGAAAAAAAAAATCTGCTTCATTACACAAACCAGCGAAAGGGTGAGGTCATGCCTGTTCCGGGCCATAGTTCATGCAACATCACAATTTTTCAGAGACACAGTATAATCGTCTTTCTCACTAATCTGCGGTGACTTTTGATACAGAGAAAAGGAAAATATACAATAGCTGAAGCCGCGCCCCACCTGCCCCCCCCCTTGGAGCCAGGGACACAGATCGTGCCGGAGCACCCACAGCGCCACCAACACCGACCAACGCACAACAAAAAAGATCTCCCACCGTGTGAAAAAAAAAAAAAAAATGCGCCTAGAATAATGCCAAAAATTACAAAATGTCTCCCAAATGTACCTTCTCGGATGAAAAAGAACAAACAAACAAACCACTTCCCCCCCCCCC